>JACCDZ010252336.1_pt1 | contig 12650 bp, 12 predicted proteins | sample 7449551 | NCBI WGS metagenome assembly JACCDZ01 (sample SAMN15323452, study PRJNA562643) | freshwater metagenome | isolation source: river surface water | place: USA:Blue River Watershed | collected 2017-08-18
GCGTCCGATTGTCACTCGTGCAAGGACCACAAACCCTTGTTGTCATGGCGGGCTCTTCCGGCACTCTGAGTACCTGGCCACCTCACTCGGGAGGTCATCATGGACGTTGCGGTCATTGCCAATGAAATCAAACGCGGCGACCTCCTCGATATGTACTACTATCTCCGGTTGACGAGAAGCCTGGAAGACCGGATCAGCGCGCTCTACCGGCAGGGCCGCATCGTCGGCGGCGTCTATACGAGTCACGGGATGGAGGCGATCGCCGTCGGTTATGCCTCGGCGCTGAGGCCGGATGACGTCATTGCGCCGTTTCACCGCGATATGGGCGCGTTTCTCATTCGCGGCTTTTCCCCCGGAGAAATCATCGCCCAGTACCTCGGCAAGCAGGGTGGCCCTACCAAAGGAAAAGACGGCAATGTTCATATGGGCGATTTGAAACGCGGGATGATCGGATTCGTCAGCCATCTGGCCGACAACATGCCGGTCGCCGCAGGCGCGGCGCTGGCCTTCAAGATCAGAGGAGAGTCCCGCGTGGCCTTTGCCGGAACCGGCGACGGAGGAACGAGTCGAGGCGACTTTCATGAAGCCATGAACTTTGCGGCGGTACGGCGGCTGCCGGTCGTGTTCTTCTGCACCAACAATCAATATGCCTATTCCACGCCGGTGCGGTATCAAATGGCGATTACCGATGTGGTCGAGCGGGCGAAAGCCTACGGGATGCCGGGCGAGATCGTGGACGGCAATGATGTGGCGGCCGTCTACCTCGCATCCCAGCGAGCCATCGCCAAGGCCCGGGCCGGCGAAGGCCCGACCTTTCTCGAATTTAAAACCATGCGGATGCATGGCCATTCCGAACATGACGCGGCCAAGTACGTCCCGCGCGAATTGCTGGAGGAATGGAAAACCAAAGATCCCATCTTGAGAGCCGAACGTCTGGTGACGCAGTTAGGGTATGGCGATGAATCGTATTTTCATGAGGTGGGAGAACGGGCCAAGAAAGAAGTCGACGCAGGGACGGAATTCGCCGAACAGAGCCCCCTGCCGGAAGGGCGGGAAACGCTGGTGGGAGTGTTCGCCATAGAAGACGAGGTGCACCCATGACGACCGCGACGCTCACTCAGGAGGTTACCTACGTAGACGCGATTTCGCAGGCCCTGGATGAAGAGATGAGCCGGGACGAGCGCGTCTTTCTGATGGGCGAAGACATCGGCGCCTACGGCGGGGCGTTTAAGGTCACGGAAGGGTTCCTCAAAAAATATGGCGAATGGCGCGTGCTGGACACGCCGATTTCCGAATCCGGCATTGTGGGCGCGGCCATCGGTGCGGCCATGATGGGATTGCGACCGGTGGTCGAGATGCAGTTTGCGGACTTCATTTCCTGCGCGTTCGACCAGATCACCGAAGTGGCGGCCAAGAATCATTATCGCTGGGGCGCGGCGGTTCCGTTGGTCATCCGGGCACCGTTCGGCGGAGGCGTTCACGGCGGTCCCTTTCACTCCGAATGTCCCGAGGGCTGGTTCTTCCATTCTCCCGGACTCAAGATCGTCGCTCCTTCAACACCCTATGACGCAAAGGGACTGTTGAAGGCGGCAATTCGCGATCCCAACCCGGTTCTCTACTTTGAACACAAGTTCCTCTATCGCCGGATCAAAGCTGCCTTGCCTCAGGAGGATTACATCGTTCCCCTCGGAAAAGCCGAGGTGAAACGAACAGGCCGCGACGTCTCGCTCATCACGTACGGAGCGATGGTCCATCTGGCCCTGGAAGCGGCGGAACTGTTAGGCAAAGAAGGAATCGATCTTGAGGTAGTGGACCTTCGCACCTTGATCCCCCTCGACAAGGAGACGATTTACGCATCGGTGCGCAAGACCAGCAAGGTCATCCTTCTGCACGAGGACAACAAAACCGGCGGGATCGGGGCCGAAATTTCCGCATTGCTGGCGGAAGACTGCTTCGACTCTCTGGATGGGCCGATTCTCCGCATCGCCCCGCCGGACACGCCGGTACCGTTCAGCACGCCGCTGGAAGAATTCTTTCTGCCTAAAGTGAGCGACATCGTCGCGGGAGCGAAGAAGTTGGCGGCCTATTGAGTTGAGAGGGAAAGGAGCCGTCAGCAATCGGCCTTCAGGAAGGTGATTTCTAAGGTCTCTGAAGCTGGCGGTTAACCGCTGAGAGTTGATCGCCGGAGGTTGAAGTGGCGACCGACATTGTGATGCCCCAACTCGGTGAAAGCATCGCGGAAGGGACCGTCGTCAAATGGCTGATCCCTCAAGGCGGAGCCGTCGAAAAAGATCAGCCGCTCCTGGAAGTGGAAACCGAGAAGGTCGCTCTGGACATTCCCTCACCCGCGACAGGGTTCCTCACCGAGATACTCGTGCCTGAAGGAACAACCGTTCCGGTAGGGACAATGCTGGCCAGGCTCGATACTCAGCCGGCCTCCGGCGTCGTCAATCGTGTCGGGGGTGTGACGGTCCGGCCGATGGAGGCAGCGCAGGGCGAACCTCACTACTCACCCGCCGTTCGACAACTGGCGAAAGAACATGGCCTGGATCTCTCCGCAATCACAGGAAGCGGAGAGGGCGGGAGAGTCACGAAGCATGACCTGTTGAACGTGATCAGCAAGCGTGAGTCGACCGGCAGCGTGCAGGGGGCGTTAGGCACAACGCCATCCCCGCCTCCCGCCTCCACGCTTGAAGAGATCGTGCCCCTGTCTCAAATGCGAAAGACCATCGCCGAGCGCATGGTCCAGAGCCGGCACACGGCGGCCCATGTGGCGACCTTTTTCGAAGCGGACCTCACCGGCATTGCCGGATTCCGCGAGGGCCGCGCCCTCACGTATCTGCCGTTCGTGATCAGCGCCGTCACGCGCGCCATCAAAGAGCACCCACTTCTGAATTCCTCCTGGCGGGAGCAGGGACTCGTGATGAGGAACGACATGCATATCGGCATCGCAGTGGCACTCGACGACGGCCTGCTGGTTCCCGTCATTCGGCATGCCGATCGCAAAGGACTGAACCAGATTGCCCATGAGATAACAGACCTTGCCGAACGAGCCAGGAGCAAGCGGTTAAGACCCGAAGAAGTCCAGGACGGCACCTTCACCATCACCAACCACGGCGGCTTCGGCAGCCTCTTCAGCACCCCCATCATCAATCAACCGCAGACTGCCATCCTCGGAGTAGGGTCGGTGCAGAAGCGTGCTGTCGTCATCAACGATGCCATCGCGATTCGCCCCATGTGTTACCTGAGCCTCTCGTTCGACCATCGGGTGATCGATGGCGCCACCGCCGACCGCTTCATGGCCAGGGTGAAACAGCATCTAGAAGAGAGCGGCTGGGAGAAACTGTTGTGAACGCCAGACACCATGCCGTCATCGTGAGCGCAGTCCGAACCCCAATGGGCAGCTTCAACGGAAGCTACAGCTCAGCCCCGGCAACCAAGCTCGGGAGCCTCGCCATCGCCGAAGCCGTCAAACGGCTCCAACTGCCGGGTGATCGGATCGACGAAGTCCTGATGGGATGCGTGCTCAGCGCAGGATTGGGTCAGGCACCAGCCAGACAAGCGGCCATCGGCGCGGGGCTGCCCCATTCCGTCGGTGCGGTGACGGTCAATAAGGTCTGCGGATCCAGTCTCCAGGCCGTCATGATGGCCACAAGGGCCATCGCGCTAGGCGAAGCGAACGTCATGGTGGCCGGCGGAATGGAAAACATGACACGAGCCCCGTTCCTGCTGGAGAAAGCCAGACAAGGCTACCGACTGGGGCACGGTGAGCTGACCGACAGTTTAATCAAAGACGGGCTCTGGGATGTCTACAACCAGTTTCACATGGGGAATGCGGGGGAGTTGTGCGCGGCCAAGTATCGATTGTCGAGGCAGGACGTCGACGACTTCGCCCTGGAAAGTTACAGCCGGGCCCGTGACGCGATCGCCCGCGGCGCCTTCAAAAAAGAGATCGTTCCGGTCGAAGTACCGCAGAAAAAGGGAGCTTCGGTCCTCGTCTCGGACGACGAGGAACCGAATCGGGTGGATCTGACCAAGTTGCGCCAGCTCAAACCGGTGTTTCAGGACGACGGAGTCCTCACCGTGGGCAACTCCCCCTCCTGCAACGATGGAGCGGCAGCATTGGTCATCATGGGTGAAGAGGAGGCCGCTCGGCTTGGTCTCACGCCGATGGCTCGCATCGTCGGGTATGCCGGTGCCGCGCTGGCGCCGGAATGGTTCACGGTTGCGCCCGTGGAAGCAATCCGGCGGCTGCTGAAACAGACCGGACTTTCCATCGGTGACATCGATCTGTTCGAGATCAATGAAGCGTTTTCGGCCGTCTCCCTGGCGATCAATCGTGAACTCGGCCTCGATCCCAAGAAGGTTAACGTCAACGGCGGCGCGGTGGCCCTGGGTCATCCCATCGGCGCCACCGGAGCCAGGATCGTAACGACGCTCCTGTATGCCATGGAGGCGCGCGACGCCCATCGAGGGCTGGCCGCCCTCTGCATCGGAGGCGGAGAAGCGCTCGCCCTCATCGTGGAGCGGTGAACCAGGGATCGTTATGACGATCGACGACATCAAAACCATCGGGGTCGTAGGCGCGGGGCAGATGGGGCGCGGCATCGCGCAGGTGCTGGCCACGGCAGGATGGAATGTCCTCCTCATAGATGCAACGGAAGAGGCGCTGGAAGACGCCATCAAGAAAATCTGGCAGGGGGTCACAAAAGCGGTCGAGAAAGGCGCCCTGCGTGGAGATCAGGCCGGATCGGCCATGGCGATCATACATCCGATGAAGCACATGCAACGATTACGAGAGGCGCAGGTGGTGATCGAAGCGATACCCGAAGATCCCGTCATGAAACGAGCGCTGTTCGCGCAATTAGGGCAGGTCTGCGAACCATCGACCCTCCTGGCCAGCAATACGTCCTCGATTTCGATCGCGAGTCTGGGCATGGCCTCGGGTCGTCCCGATCGCGTCGTCGGGATCCATTTTATGAATCCCGTCCCGGTCATGCGACTGGTCGAAGTGGTGCGCGCCATCGAGACCTCTGAGCATACGGTGCAACTGGCCCTGGAACTCGTTCGTCGAGCAGGGAAAACCGCGGTGGTCTGCAAGGATTCCCCCGGCTTCATCGTCAACCGGGTTCTCATTCCCATGATTAACGAGGCCATTTTTGCGCTGGAGGAGGGAGTGGCAACGGCCGAAGCGATTGATCTGGCGATGGTGGAAGGGACCAACCATCCCGTGGGTCCCCTGGCCTTGGCCGACCGCATCGGCCTGGATACGGTGCTCGCAATTTGCGAGGTGCTGCATCAGGACCTGGGAGACCCGAAGTTTCGCCCCTGTCCCCTGATACGCAAGTATGTCGAAGCCGGTCGGCTGGGGAGAAAGAGCGGACATGGATTCTATGTGTATGGAGACCAGCCGGTGACTGTGAGCTGACGTTCTCGTTCCTTCCCGGAGGGCCGCATCATGAACGAGCGGAAATCTCGCTTCTCCTCCCTCTCTGGATTAGACATCGAACGGGTCTACAGCTCTGACCATCTGAAGGATTGGAACGTCGAGCGGGATCTCGGCCAACCGGGCTCATTCCCCTACACCCGCGGCATCTACCCGAGCATGTACCGCAGCCGCCTCTGGACCATGCGGCAATTCGCGGGTTTCGGCTCCGCGGACGATACGAATCGGCGCTTCAAGTATCTCCTGGCACAGGGCCAGACCGGCCTCAGTGTCGCCTTCGACCTGCCGACGCTCATGGGCCTTGATGCCGATGATCCGATGGCACGGGGCGAAGTGGGTCACTGCGGCGTGGCCATCTCCTCACTCGCCGACATGGAACGGCTGTTCGACGGCATCCCGCTCGACCAGGTCACCACCTCGATGACGATCAACGGACCGGCCGCGGTACTCTTTGCCATGTATCTGGCCGTGGCAGAAAAACGCGGCATCCCGTTCGACCGACTCGGCGGCACGATTCAAAACGATATTCTGAAAGAATATATCGCGCAAAAGGAGTGGCTCTTCCCGCCCGAACCGCACATCGCGATCATCGTCGATACAATCGCCTACTGTGCCGCTCAGGTCCCCAAGTGGCATCCGATCAGCATCAGCGGGTACCACATCCGGGAGGCAGGCTCGACAGCCGTTCAAGAACTCGCGTTCACACTGTACGACGGACTCACCTATGTGGATGCGGCCGTGAAGTCCGGCCTCGACGTGGATGCCTTCGCGCCGCACCTCTCTTTCTTCTTCAACGTGCACAATGACTTCTTCGAAGAGATTGCCAAGTTCCGGGCCGCCCGGCGTATGTGGGCGCGTGAAATGGAGCAACGTTACCACCCGAAGAATCCCCGCTCCCTCCAACTCCGCTGTCACGCCCAGACGGCCGGCTGCTCCCTGACCGCCCAACAACCGATGAACAACGTGGTGCGCACCACCCTCCAGGCCCTGGCCGCAGTGCTCGGCGGGACCCAATCGCTCCACACCAACTCGATGGATGAAACCCTGGCGCTCCCCACAGAAGAAGCGGTGACGCTGGCCTTGCGGACACAACAGGTCATCGCCTCCGAGAGTGAAACCGTCAACTGCGTCGATCCGTTGGGCGGCTCCTACTTTGTCGAATCGCTGACAAACCGATTGGAAGAAGGAGCGCGGGACTATTTCCGAACACTGGATCGGATGGGTGGAATGGTGGCGGCAATCGAACAGGGATTTCCGCAGCGGGAAATCCTCGATGCGTCACAACGGTATCAAAGAGAAATTGAACACGAGGAGCGGCCCATCGTCGGCGTCACCGATTATGTGGAACAGGAAACACGTTCCATCCCAATCTTGAAGATCGGACCGGAAGTGGAACAGGAACAGGTCGCGCGCTTGTCCGATCTCAGAAAATCTCGTGATCCCTTCAAGATGGCCGGCTCATTAGAGGAGTTACAGGAAACGGCCGCCTGCCACCAGAACCTCCTGCCCGCTCTGATTGATGCCGTGAAGGCGAAAGCCACATTGGGAGAGATCTGCGCCGCGTTGAAGGAAGTGCATGGAACCTATCGCGAGCCGGTGGTGTTATGAAACTCGGTGCGTTTGACATCTATGCGGTGACCGACGGCCGGTTCCGGCTGGATGGTGGTGCCATGTTCGGGGTGGTGCCGAAGGCGCTCTGGCAGAAATGCTGCCCGGCGGATGAGCTGAATCGTATTCCGCTTCACTTGAACTGTCTGCTGATCCAGGCCCACGGCAAGAACGTCCTGGTGGATACTGGTCTCGGCGATAAGGAGGATGCCAAGTTCCACTCCCTGTTTGCAGTCGAGCGGATGCCGTCCCTGCGCGACTCGCTGCAGCGCCATGGCCTCACCCACGACGACATTCATCTGGTGATCAACACCCATCTGCACTTCGATCATGCCGGAGGCAATACGGCCAGGAACGGGAACGGCCTGCTGCAGTCAGCCTTTCCCAAGGCCACCTACTATGTGCAACAGGGCGAGTACGACGATGCCGTTGCGGCGAATGAACGGACCAGGGCCAGTTACCGGCGGAACAATTTCTCACCGGTCGCGCAACTCAATCAGTGGGAGTTCCTCCACGGCGATACGGAACTGCTGCCGGGCATCACCACGATGGTGACGGCCGGTCATACACCCTTTCATCAGAGTGTCAAAGTCGAGTCGGAAGGCCGGATTGCCTTCTTCCTGGGCGATCTGATCCCGACCGTCTCGCATCTGCCCCTTCCCTACATCATGGGGTACGACCTCGACCCCATGCAGACGCTCGACACCAAGCGCCGGGTGCTGGATCGAGCGTTCGCGGAGGACTGGTTGCTGATATTTGAACACGATCCCCTGATCCAGGCCGGTCATCTCAGGAAGGATACGGAAGGACGGTATGTGCTGGAAGAGGTGAACGTATGGCAATAGCGACGACACCCATTCGAGTGTTGATCGGCAAAGTGGGATTGGACGGACATGACCGGGGGGTCAAACTCGTCGTCCGGGCGTTGCGCGATGCCGGAGTGGAGATCATTTACACCGGGCTCCATCAGACGCCGGAGCAGATCGTGACCACCGCCATTCAGGAGGACGTGCAGGCCATCGGTCTCAGTATCCATTCCGGCGCCCACAACTCGCTCTTTCCCCGCGTGCTGCAGTTGCTGAAAGAGCAGGGCGCGGGAGACGTCACGCTGTTCGGCGGAGGCATTATCCCCGATGACGACGTACCGCGACTGAAGGCCGCGGGTGTACAGATGTTATTTCACCCGGCCACGCCGATGCACGACATCGTCGATTTCGTGAAGGGACTTCGAGTCGAGCGTTGAGAGGATGTCCGAGATGCGCGTCCTGAAGAGCACCGTGAATAAGACATCGGAAGACTTTCGTCGTGCCCAGGCACAGTACGAAAGCCTGACGGCCGATTTAAAGAAGCACCTGACCATCGTGCAAGCGGGCGGACCGGCCGATGCAGTGGCGCTCCACAAGAAACGCGGAAAGATGACGGCACGCGAGCGCATTGCCGCCCTGCTCGATCGAGGGTCTCCCTGGATCGAACTCAGCCCCCTCGCCGCCTTTGGCTTATATGACAATCAGGTCCCGGCTGCAGGACTGATCACCGGCATCGGCTCCGTGTCGGGACGATTCTGTGTCATTGCGGCCAACGATGCGACGGTCAAAGGGGGAACCTACTTCCCCATGACTATCAAGAAACATTTGCGGGCGCAAGAGATCGCCTTGGAGAACCGGCTGCCGGCGATTTATCTCGTCGATTCCGGCGGCATCTTTCTACCCATGCAGGCTGAGGTCTTTGCCGACAAAGACCATTTCGGACGGATCTTCTTCAATCAGGCGCGGATGTCCGCAGCCGGTATCGCCCAGATTGCCGTGGTCATGGGCATGTGCACGGCCGGCGGCGCCTACGTGCCGGCCATGTGCGACGAAAACGTGATCGTCCAGGGAACCGGCACGATTTACCTGGCAGGACCGCCGCTGGTCAAAGCCGCAACCGGCGAAGACGTCACCAGTGAAGAGCTCGGGGGGGCCGATCTCCACACCCGCCTATCCGGTGTCAGCGATCATCTGGCGCAGGATGACCATGATGCATTGGACATCTGCCGATCGATCATTGCCACGCTCGGGCGACGGCCTCCGAGACTTCGTCGAGAAAAAATCGATGAGCCCCTGTACCCGGCCGAAGAACTCTACGGAATCATTCCTGCGAATCCGCGTCAGAAATGGGAGGTCCGGGAGGTGATTGCGCGGCTCGTGGACGGCAGTCGCTTCCAGGAATTCAAAGCAGGGTACGGTGCCACGCTGGTCTGTGGTTTCGCCCACTGGATGGGTCACCTCGTGGGAATCGTCGCCAACAACGGGGTGCTGCTCTCGGAGTCCGCGCTGAAAGGCGCGCACTTTGTCCAGCTCTGCGCGCAACGGCGTATTCCGCTGGTGTTTCTGCAAAACATCACCGGGTTTATGGTCGGAAAAGATTATGAGACGAGAGGCATCATTAAGGACGGCGCCAAGATGGTGCAGGCCGTCGCGACCGCCGAAGTCCCTAAGTTCACGATCCTGATCGGCGCCTCCCACGGAGCGGGCAACTATGCCATGTGCGGGCGTGGCTATGGCCCTCGATTCCTCTTCACCTGGCCCAACGCACGAACCTCGGTGATGGGCGCGCAACAGGCCGCGCAGGTTCTTGTCACCGTCAAGCAACAGCAGCGCGCGCGTGAACAGGGACGGCTGTCGGATGAAGAACAGCGGCGAATCACGGAGGCCACCCGGTCGCAATATGAGCAGGAAGGCAGTCCCTATTTCAGCAGCGCGCGACTCTGGGACGACGGCATTCTGGATCCCGTGGAGACGCGAAAAGTCCTGGGCCTCTGTCTGGATCTGGCCGCGTCCGTTCCGGCCAGAGAAACCCATGTGCCGGTGTTTCGTATGTGAGGATCGTGGCGGCTGAGGAGGTACGAATGCGTCGATATACGACCCTGGCGATGGAATCACGCGGCGACATCCGCTGCATCACGCTCGATAGGCCTGAACGGCGCAACGCCTTCGACAGCCGGATGATAAGTGAACTGACTCAGGCATTCGACGAATCGGCTCAGGAGCCGTCCCTGAGAGGAGTGTTGCTATCCAGCGCCGGACCGGTCTTTTGCGCCGGGGCCGATCTCCAGTGGATGCAATCCACGTCACCGATCTCGGAAGCCCAGGCACAGGATGACGCCCATCGTCTTACCCGCATGTTTCGCGCGATCGACGAATGCCCTTGCCCGGTCATCGCCCGGGTGCAAGGGCCTGCCTTCGGAGGCGGGCTCGGATTAATGGCGGTCTGCGATATCGTCGTCGCGGCGGAAGATGCGATGTTTTCGCTCAGCGAGGCCAGGCTCGGTTTGATTCCGGCGGTCATCGCACCCTTTCTCCTGCGCAAGGCAGGCGAATCGTTTCTTCGACGGTATGCGCTGACCGGCGAAACATTCACCACATCGGTGGCCCACCGGTTCGGCCTCGTGCATGACGTCGTGCCTCAGAGCGATCTGGACGATCGCATCACGGAAGTCATTGACGCCATCAGGCAGCTGGCTCCCCGCGCAACCAGGGCAACAAAAGGGTTGATCCTGAGGATACGCCCGTTGCCTGATCAAGAGCGCGTGGTGACCTGCGCAGAGGCCTACGCAAGCGCTCGTGGTGCTGCCGAGGCGATTGAAGGGCTTCGCGCCTTTGCGGAGAAGCGGCCACCACAGTGGGCCAAGGGACTGGAACAGCAGCCCGCACGGGAGAGAGCGAAGGAACACCATGTTGCAAGCCGGCCTACATAACTCGCGGCAAGCCTTCGTCCGGATTACCGAGGTGTCTCCGCGCGACGGTCTGCAACACGAATCGGAGTTCGTGCCGACCCTGCGCAAAATCGCCTTAATCAACGCCCTGTCACGAACCGGCGTGACTGAGATCGAAGCGGGCTCCTTCGTGTCACCCGCGGCCATCCCGCAGCTTGCGGATTCAGATGAGGTCCTCCGCGCCATCGACCGCATCCCGGGTGTCGCCTATTCGGCCCTCGTTCCGAACGAACGCGGCCTCGAACGGGCGCGAGCGGCAGGCGTCGACAAGATCGCCGTCTTCACGGCTGCCTCGAACAGCTTTACCCGCCATAACATCAAAGCGACCGTGCAGGAGTCACTCGTGCGCTTCAGACCAGTGGTGGCGGCAGCGAAACGAGACGGCATGGCGGTGAGAGCTTACCTGTCCACAGTCGTGTTTTGTCCCTATGAAGGCCGCATTGCACCCACGCAGGTGCGGGACGTGATGGAACGGCTGCTCGACCTCGCGGTCGACGACATCTCGTTGGGCGAGACAGTCGGCAAGGCTTCGCCGACAGACATACGGAGATTGCTCGATACGGTGCTGCCGCATGTCGAGCCGGCTCGCCTCTCGCTTCATTTCCATGACACCTATGGCATGGCCGTCGCCAACGCCCTGACGGCCTGGTGGGACTATGGAATCACGGCGTTCGATGCTTCGGCCGGAGGCCTCGGCGGCTGTCCCTACGCCCCAGGCGCATCCGGAAATGTCGCGACGGAAGATCTGGTCTTCGCGCTGAAGGCCTCCGGCGCCAACGTGCCGGTGGATGAACTGCTGGTTGCCGCCTGTGCGCAACAACTCGGTGACGCCGTGCGGCATCCGCTGAACTCGCGGCTTTCGCAACTCCATCATCGTGAAAAGCCACAGCCTGCGTGGCGGGAATGACATGAATCACGCGTGCATTGGTCGAGTATCGAAACGGGAGGATGTCGAGACCATGGCCAGGCAAGTGCTGGCCGGTGGGGTCCGGGCTGTGGCACGCGTGATCACCTGGATTGAGAACCAGGAGCCGGTTGGAGCCGCCGTGTTGAAACGCCTGACGCCACCGGAGAAGCGCGCCATGGTGATCGGCATCACGGGTTATCCCGGCACGGGGAAGAGCACGTTGATCGATCAACTCATCGCCGCCTACCGCCGCCTCGGCAAAACGGTCGGCATCCTGGCCGTGGATATCAGCAGCCCTCTTAGCGGCGGGGCGGTGCTGGGTGACCGGATCAGGATGCAGCGGCACGCGGACGATGCGGGGGTCTACATACGCAGCATGGCAACCCGCGGTCAGTCCGGTGGGCTCGCGCGGGCGACTCGCGATGCGCTGCAAGTCCTGGAAGCGGCCGCGTATGACGTGATCCTGATCGAAACGGTCGGCGTAGGCCAGAGCGACATCGAGGTCGTCTCGGTGGCCGGAACCGTCATTGCCCTGGTCGCGCCGGGATTGGGCGACGACGTGCAAGCCATGAAGGCAGGGTTGTTGGAGGTCGCGGATATCGTGGTCGTCAACAAAGGGGATCGTGAAGGCGCCGATACTGCAGTACGCGATCTACGCGAGTGGTGTCCGCACGTGCTGCGCACCGTGGCCGTCAAGGGAGAGGGCATTCCGGAGCTGATCGCCATGATCGCCGAACAGCAACGGCTCCAGGATCTCGCACATACACTGGGCTGACAGAACGGCCTGTTGTCGAGAGGATCATCATGCTGGCGGATCGTCTTGCGAGTTATACCCAGGCCCTTTGTTACGACGACCTGCCCGGCGACGTGGTCCATGAGGTCAAGCGACGGATTCTCGACAGCGCCGCCTGTGCCTTCGGCGCCTGGAAGGCAAC
>JACCDZ010732706.1_pt1 | contig 12648 bp, 10 predicted proteins | sample 7449551 | NCBI WGS metagenome assembly JACCDZ01 (sample SAMN15323452, study PRJNA562643) | freshwater metagenome | isolation source: river surface water | place: USA:Blue River Watershed | collected 2017-08-18
CGCACTCCAGTCCGCTCACCCAGTCCAGAAAACGCTTGATCATTTCCGGTCCGGCGAAGGGACGACCGTGCTGCGGCACGATCATGGCCACATCCATCTCGCGCACCATGCCCGCCCAGAGCCGGATGACGCGACGCGAACACATATAACGCTGGTGGAAGCCACGCATGGTGGGGATATGGGCTTCGAAATCCGTCACCGGATCGCGGGCATCGTCCACCAGTGAGGCGCCCATGTCGCCGGAGAAGAGGATTTTCGAAACGGGGTCATAAAACTGGAAGTTGCCCACGGAGTGCAGAAAGTGTGCGGGCACTGCAGTAATGACGCTATCGCCCAGCGGGATGTGGCCGCCAGCATCCGGCAGCTCCATGAGACGGTCGGAGAAGTCCGAATTGAGGCGATCGGTGATGAAGCTGGACGCCAGGTGTGGCAGGAAGCGCGCCCACAACTTCGAGGCCACGATGGTAGCCGGGGTGTGCATGAGCCAGCGCGGCATGGAAGAAATGATGTCCGGGTCCTGATGCGACGCAATCACATAGTCAAGGTTTTGCAGCTTCACATGCCGGGAGAGCTCTATGGTCAGCGGCGTGTAGGTCAGGTCGCCACCCGGGTCTATGACGGCGGCATGGCCCTTGTGCACGATGAGGAACTGGTTGGCCTGTACGCCATCTTCGCCTTTGACCAAGGAGGAAAAACTGATGCATTTGTGCTCGCCATTGTCGAAAAGGACATGGGCGGCGGAGAGTTGTAGCGGGCTGTTCATGAGGCAGGAGGGGGCTCGGAGAGGGATGGCACGATAGTGCTTGATTTGCGTCAGCCCCCGTCTTGATCTGCATCAATCCATCGAAATGCCGCCGCGTCCGGACGTACGGCCTTGGGAAAAGAGGCAAGTCGGAGTAAACAAGATGAACGCACCGGTCGTGCAGGGTTGCACACACAACAAAAAAGCCGGTTGGAAGGGGGTTCTGATGCGTGATTTTTACCGTTACCGGGAGGACATTGCTCCCAGCCTTGTGGTCCTTGGCATATTCGCCATCCAGCTATTTACCTTCTTTTTTGTCGAGTCTCTCTGGGTGGTGGCCGGCGTCATGCTGCTTTTGCTCAGCATGTCGGCGATGCCGGGCTCGATCTCGCACAACCATCACCATGTGTCGACCTTTACGCGGCCATGGATGAACCGTATTTACGAGGTGATCCTTTTTCTCGAGGTGGGCATACCGCCCTATGCCTGGACGCTGCACCACAATCTTGGCCATCACCGCGACTATCTGGATCAGGAGAAAGATCCGGCCAACTGGCGTCTGCCCGATGGCCGGGTGATGTCGCGTGTGCGTTATGACATCGTGGGCAGCCTGCGCATCTATCCGGAAATCTGGCGTATAGGCCGTGATTTCCCCGAGCTTTTCCGTCGTTTCAAGATATGGGGCGTCGTGAGTCTGGCGGTGCTTGGCGCCTTCATCGCGATCGACCCCGTAAAGGCGCTCATCCTTTTTGTCGCGCCCATGCCCATCATGTATCTGGGTCTGCTGGACAATACCTATATGCAGCACTCGGACCTGGATACCAGCTCCGAACTCACGGCCTCCCGCAACAGCACCAGCCGTCTCTACAATTTCATTTCCTGGAATCTTGGCTATCACACAGCCCATCACATGAAGCCGCATCTGCACTGGAGCCGCCTGCCGGCGCTGCATGCCGAGATAGCGCATCACATTCCGGATGGCATGAAGTGCAACTCGGTGCTGCTGTCTGCTTGCAGCTACCGGCACTCGCGGCAGCCGCTGCCTTTACCGGGCAATGTGCGCTTGTTGCCCGTTCCCGCAGGGCACTGGCGACCTGCGCAAAAGCGCATGTCGGCCTAGCAGCCTGCTAGTGCTGTCGCTTGGAAAGAAAAAACAAGGCCGCTACTGTTGCGGCCTTGTTTTTTGGAGCAGTCGGTAGCATTTAGCCTTGTGTTGCTGTTTGCCGGAGTTCGATGTGATTTATCAGATGGTACTGCGCCTGCTGCTGAGTGCGGCAGGTCTTGGTCTTGCGGCCGTGTGGCTGGACGGTGTGCATGTGGCGCAGCCATCCACGCTGTTCTGGGCAGCGCTGCTGCTGGGCATCGCCAATACCGTGTTGCGCCCCATTCTCATCTTGCTGACATTGCCGGCCACCATACTCTCGCTCGGACTTTTTCTCCTGGTCGTGAATGCGGCCATGCTGGGACTGGTGTCGTGGATGCTGCCCGGTTTTGCACTGGACGGTTTCTGGTCTGCGCTGGGCGCCTGGTTCATCGTAGCGATACTGCAGGCCCTGGGGTCGCTGCTGACGGGGAAAAACAGATTTGTGCTCAAGATCGAGCGGGTGCAGGATGAGCGCAAACCTTGAGTTCATGCATGGATAAAAAAATCCCGCTTTGCTGCGGGATTTTTTTTGCCTTGCGGGGAGAGCGTGATTTTTCTCTCCATGACTTTAGCCAAGATCATGGAGAGAAAATCGCGGCTCAAGCCCTTGCTGAAAACGGGATCAGGGCTGCTCCAGAAGTTTCATGACGGCAGGGCGACGATAGGACAGTGTGCCGGAAATGGCGCCGCTGCTTTCCAGTTGCACAAGCGCATCGGCCGGCAAGGGCGTGCCTGCTGCATGCAGGGTGATGATCCGGCATAGCAATTCTTCACGCGAAGGCAGGCCGGTGCAGGCGTGTGGGCGTGGCTTTTTCTGCAGTTGAGCCAGCAGTTGGCGGTCAGTTTGCTGCTGAGGGGGCTCATCGCTGCGGGCCGCGCCCATGGCAATTTCAGCCTGCAGCCAGTCGCCTGCCTGCATGGCTTGCTGGTAGGCATTCCATGCAGGATCGGCATCGTCCCGGGCCATGCCTTCATGTTTTGCCGCGAGGCGAAGGGCGGGTGCAGCTGCCGCTTTTTTCTTCGCGGCATCATCAGCTTGGGCGCGGGCGATGGTCTGTTGACGAGTCGGCGCATTCCTCGCTTCTGCACGGGCGACAGAATCCGCGACCACAGAATTTTCCTCCGCTTCGCGCGCAAACGCATTGGGCACTTCCATGCCTTCCTGCGCAGGCACTGGCGCTGGTGCTGCGGCGACAGCGCCGGCGCTGCTGGTGGCGGGTGCGGCAGATGCCGGTTTTGACGGCTTTTCTGCATTGAGTGCGGCCCGCGTTTTTTGTTTTTCAAGCGTCACGACAGTTTCCGGTCTGGCCAGTTCGGGCGTGCTGGGCAAAGTCGCGGGAGTCTCTTGCACGCGCGCTGCGGCAGGCGCTGTGGAGGGCGAAGGTGCCGTGGCCATCATGTCCTGCAGTTTCTCGGGTTCACGTTGCCACTGCGCGAGCAGGGCAACACCCAACACCATCGTTGCGGCAGTGGCCAGCAGGGCTTGAATGCGGCCTGTGAAAATGCCTGTCTTCGGTCTGGCCGAAACGGCACGGCGGGCCGTTGCACGAATCAAGGCGTCAGTGTCAGAGGATGGCGCCTCGTCTGGCAGCTGCCGGTAGAGTGCACTGATTTTTTCATTGTGCAGATCCTTGTCATCGTTCATGCATAGGCGTCCAGGCAGAGGCGCAACTTTTTCACCGCGTAACGCAGGCGGCTTTTGACAGCCTCCCTATTGATGCCGGCAATCTCGGCAATTTCGTTCAGGCCGAAGCCGCTTTCTTCTTTCAGCAGGAAAACTTCGCGTTGCTCGGCGGGCAGGTCTTCCATGCAGGTCTTGAGGGCCTGAGCGGTGAGTTGTCGGCCCCACTCTTCTTCAGGGTTCAGGCTGCAGCTTTCGGCCTCAGGCACTGCCTCCTGGTGCTCTTCATGCTTCCAGAGGCGACCCTGCTTGCGCAGATGATCAATGAGGCAGCTGTGTGCAATGCGATAGAGGTAGGTGCTGAACTGTGCATCGACGCGATAGCTCTCGCGCAGACGTATCAGCCGCATCCAGGCTTCCTGATAGATTTCTTCGCCGGCTTCACGGCTGCCTGCCTCACGAGCCAGAAAACGGAACAGGCGCCCGCGATGACGCTGGTATAGCGTATCGAAGGCGCCGGCATCACCAGCCTGAAAAGCCAGCATCAGTTCCTCGTCACTCGTTTCGGGCATGCCCTGCAGATTTTCCCTGTGCAATTTCGTTTGGCTTTTTTGGGGTGAGGCTGTCGGCCATATCCACCAGCGTCAGGAATTCCTGACGGTATGCAGCGGTATCGCTGGCGTCGGCATTTTTTGCCAGCTCGCGCACATCCGCATAGCTGAATGTACCCGTGTACGGAGACTGCCGCAAAAGCTGGCCGAAGCCGGCCACGGCGCTGGCAAAACGCAAATCGGCAGAAGCTGTGCGAGAGAGGACGGCGGCATCCGGACGCTTGATGGCTTGCGCGAGTTCGACCGAGCGGCTGGCGTCAGGCTGCTTGTAGCGTATGCGCAGGAAGCCTAGCTCCGTGCCTTTGGCAATATCCTGCGCTCTCACGGCTTTTCCGTAACGACGTTCGCCGTGCAGTGTGGCGGCACCGGTCGGCGTGATTTCATACAAGGCGGTCACACTTTTGCCGGCGCCCACTTCACCCGCATCCACCTTGTCATTGCGGAAGTCTTCTTCACGCAATACACGGTTTTCATAACCGATAAGGCGCCACTCTGCGACCAGCGCCGGATTGAATTCAATCTGAACTTTCACATCCTTGGCCACGGTATTGAACGTGGAGGAGAGCTCTTCCACCAGCACCTTGCGGGCTTCAGCCAGCGAATCGATATAGCCGTAGTTGCCATTACCCACGTCGGCAATCTGCTCCATCAGCGCTTCCTGATAATTACCCTGACCAAAGCCCAGCGTGGTCAAGGAAATACCGCTTTCGCGTTCGCGTCTCACCATGTCCTTGATCTGTTCGATGTCACTGATGCCGACATTGAAGTCGCCATCAGTGGCCAGCAGGATGCGGTTGATGCCGCCTTTGATATAACCGGCACGCGCCTGCTCATAGGCGAGACGCAGCGCCGCTTCACCGGCGGTGGACCCGCCTGCTGTCAGGCGCGAGATCGCGGCGCGGATTTTTTCTTTCTGGTTGCCGGGCGTGGATTCCAGTTCGACCGCCGTGCGCCCGGCGTAGACCACCATGGCCACGCGATCCTCGGGGCGCAGCTGCTCGGTGAGCATTTTCAGGGAGGCTTGCACCAGCGGCAGCTTGTCGGCATCACTCATGGAGCCGGACACGTCGACGAGGAAAACCAGATTGGCCGGTGGCATCGCCGCCACTTGTGTCTCTACCGCTTTCACGCCCACGCGCAGGATCAGGTGCTCCGGATTCCAGGGCGCATACATGATTTCCGTACCCACGCTGAAAGGATGACCCGAGACCGGTGCCGGATAGGCATAGGGGAAGTAATTCACCAGCTCTTCCATGCGCACGGCATCTTTGGGCGGAAGCTGGCCCTGGTTCAGAAAGCGCCGCACATTGCTGTAGCTGCCGGTGTCCACATCCAGCGAGAGCGTGGACACGGCTTCCTCAGTGCTGACCTTTAGCGGATTGTCGGAGAGGCTCTGGTATTTCTCGCGCTGCTCGGGGCTGGGCTGGAAATGATCCGCGAGCAGGCTGGCCGGTGCCGGTGCGTAGGCCATCTTGCCGGCCAGAGTGGCAGAGCGTTTGCTTTTCTCGGCATCGGCCCGGCTTTCCATCACGGCCCTGTGTGAGGGCGGCGAAGCTGCTGATGCGTCTTCCTGCCGCGTCTTCGGGCTGTCCCCTTCATGGCTTGGCTCTGCATGCGCCGGCGGCACGGTGACGGTCTGCGTGTGCGGGCCGGCTGGCGGACGCAGTGCGTCCTGTTCCTGGTGCGCGCAGGCGCTAAGCAGCAAGCCCAAGGTCAGGCTGGCGGCCAGCAAGGTGAAGGTGGGTCGGTTTCCCTGTATGGATTGCACGGTGTTCTCCCGGTGTGGTGGTCATACATCCGGTTAAACGCAGCGGCCCCGGGAAAAGGGTTAAGCCTTGAGAAAAATATCGGGAAACGCGCAGCCGACTTTTGTGGTCATGAGCGGGATGTGTGCCCGCCTTGTTGGCAAAGAACTTTTCAGGTGCGTGTCGCTGATTTTGCCCTCCCCCGATGAGTCCCGCAGCAGTGGAGGGGTTTACCGAATATATGTATATACGTATATTCGAAAAAATCCAGCATGAGCACAGCGCCAGCTCTGGCTGCCTGCGCCCATGAAAACACGCATCGAGAAGCCCATGTCCGCCATGACGCCGCCCTTGCTCTTCAAGTGCCTCGCCGATGAAACCCGTGCCCGCATTGCCCTGCTGGTGGCCCAGGAGCAGGAGCTCTGCGTGTGTGAGCTGACCTGTGCCCTGAACGAGAGCCAGCCCAAGATATCCCGGCATCTGGCCCTGCTGCGCAGCGCCGGCCTCTTGGCCGACCGTCGTCAGGGACAATGGATTTATTACCGTCTGCATCCGGCCTTGCCGGCATGGGCGACGGCCATGCTGCAGGCGGTGCGCGAGGCCAATCTGGCCTGGCTGCATCCTGACATGGCGCGCTTGAGCCGCATGGGGGATAGGCCGGCGCGGGCGGCTTCCTGCTGCTAGGGAGAGTATTGCTTTGCTGGCGTGGCCCGGCCCGGCCTTGTGCTCCAGAGGCGCTGCAGTGCTCTGTGCATTAAGCCGGGATGAAACTGTTCGTCGCGTGATGCGCCCATTCATTTTTCAGGAGATCAGCAGCATGACCATCAAGGTAGGCATCAATGGCTTTGGCCGCATCGGCAGACTGGCTCTACGCGCGGCCTGGGACTGGCCGGAGTTCGACTTCATACAGATCAATGACCCGGCGGGTGATGCCGCGACCCATGCCCACCTGCTGAACTTCGATTCCGTGCATGGCCGCTGGAATCATGAGGCGGATGCGGCAGGCGATGCGCTCATCATCCATGGCAAATCGATCAAGGTGACAGCCAACAAGACGATTGCCGATACGGACTGGTCGGCCTGTGATCTCGTCATTGAAGCCAGCGGCAAGATGAAGACGGTCGCTGTCTTGCAGGCGTATCTGGAGCAGGGCGTGAAGCGCGTGGTGGTGTGCGCGCCGGTAAAAGAAAAAGGCGTCCTGAATGTCGTCATGGGAGTGAATGACCGGCTTTTCAATCCGGCAGAGCACCGCATAGTGACGGCTGCTTCCTGCACCACGAATTGTCTGGCGCCCGTGGTCAAGGTGATTCACGAAAACCTGGGCATACGCCATGGTTCGATCACCACCATCCACGATCTCACCAATACACAGAGCATCCTGGATCAGCCGCACAAGGATTTGCGCCGCGCACGCGCATCGGGCATGAGTCTGATTCCCACTACCACAGGCTCAGCCACGGCCATTGCGGAAATTTTCCCGGAGCTGAAAGGGCGCCTGAATGGCCACGCCGTTCGCGTTCCGCTGGCCAATGCCTCGCTGACGGATTGCGTTTTCGAGCTTGAGAAAGCCACGACGGTCGACGCAGTGAACCAGTTGCTCAAGTCGGCCGCAAGCAACGAACTGAAAGGCATTCTGGGCTACGAGGAGCGGCCGCTGGTTTCCATTGATTACCGCACGGATCCGCGCTCTTCGATTATCGATGCCTTGTCGACCATGGTGATTAACGGCACGCAGGTAAAGATTTACGCCTGGTATGACAATGAGTGGGGCTATGCCAATCGCGCGGTTGAGTTGGCCAGAAAAGTCGGACAGGCAGGCTGAGCGGAGCATGATAAAGGCGCTGTCGGGTCTGTCTGCCGAAGTCCGCCAGTATTTGTTGGTCACGGGCAATTACTGGGCCTTTACTCTCACGGATGGCGCCTTGCGCATGCTGGTGGTGCTGCATTTTCATGCGCTCGGTTATGCGCCGCTGCAGATCGCTGCCCTTTTCCTGTTTTATGAAATCTTTGGTGTTGTCACCAATCTGCTCGGTGGTTATCTCGGTGCCCATCTGGGCTTGAATCGCACGATGAATATCGGTCTGGCCCTGCAGGTGATTGCCTTGCTGATGCTGGCTGTCCCCGCCGCCGTGTTGACCATTCCCTGGGTGATGGCAGCGCAGGCCTTGTCGGGCATCGCCAAAGACCTGAACAAGATGAGCGCCAAGAGCGCCATCAAGTTGCTGGTGCCGGGTGACCAGCAAAGTACGTTGTACAAATGGGTGGCCATACTGACCGGATCAAAAAATGCCCTCAAGGGCATCGGCTTTTTTCTGGGCGGTGCGTTGCTGGCGCTGGCGGGCTTCAAGGGCGCGGTACTGGCCATGGCATGCGTACTGGCCCTTATCTGGATGGCCAGTATTTTTCTTCTCAAAAAAGATCTGGGCAAGGCCAAGGCCAAGCCAAAATTCCGCGATATTTTCTCCAAAAGCCGCGCTATCAATATCTTGTCAGCGGCGCGCCTGTTTTTGTTTGGTGCGCGTGATGTCTGGTTTGTGGTGGCGCTGCCGGTTTATCTGAGCACGGTGTTCGGCTGGGATTTCTGGAAAGTGGGTGGCTTTCTGGCGGTCTGGATTATCGGCTACGGCTTCGTGCAGTCATTTGCGCCCGCCATTACCGGGAGGCAGAGCGGGCAGTTGCCGGATGGCAGGGCTGCTTTTGTCTGGGCCATCATGCTGGCGGGCCTTCCTGTCTTGATCGCTTTGGGTCTTGCTGCAGGTCTTGCCGCCCAAGTTGTGCTGCTGGGTGGCTTGATGATGTTCGGCGTTTTTTTTGCCGTGAATTCATCACTGCACAGCTATCTGATTGTGTCCTATGCCAAAGAAGACGGCGTCTCGCTGGATGTGGGCTTTTACTATATGTCCAATGCCATGGGGCGCTTGATAGGCACGCTGCTTTCGGGCTGGCTGTTTCAGGTCTATGGCTTGGGGGCCTGCCTTTGGGTGTCCAGTTTCTTTGTCCTGCTGGCGGCGCTTGTTTCTCTCAAGCTACCTCGGCACGAGGCCCGGGCAGCCTGATTTTTTTGTTCAAGCCGACGCAATGATGACCTCAAAAAAATATGAGTGTGTTGTCTGTTTTATCCCCGCTGTCTGTCTGCCTGGCTGGTGATGCTGAGTCGGGGCTTGGGAGCTACGGCTTCTGATCGTGCCGGCTGGCGCCATGAGCTAAGGGCTCGATATTGGCTTGGCATTTATGTGCTGCCATTGCTGCTGATTGGCGCCGGCCTGCATTTTGACGCCATCACAGAGGCTGGCGCACTGGGTCTTGGATTGTGTGTTTTGTCCGGCAGTGGAACATCCGGTGTGGCCTGGGCAAAAGCGCGTGGCGCCTCCGGCGCTCGCGTAACAAGGCGCCTTGCCAGCGGCGCCTTGATCGCATTGCTGACCATGCCACTGGCGGCGGCTCTGGGGGCAGTGACCGCGAATGCCCTGCAGGTTGCCATTACTGTTTTTCTGGCATTGATGCTGGCGCAATGGCTGCCTTGGCAAATCGGGCGCTGGTGGGGCGCACACCGGCCTGTGCAGCCACATAGCTTGCGCAGCTTGGAACGCGTCGCGTCCTTGTCGGTGCTGCTGCTGATTGTCGTGGTTGCCTGGCAGGCATTACCTAGTCTGTTGCAACACCCGAAGCTGGCACTTGCCGCGGTCCTGCTCGCGATAGTGTTGGCCGTGACCTCTGCCTTCGAGGCCGACGCCAGGCTTGAAGCCATGGGCGTGATCCGCAATCTGACGCTGGTGACCCTGGTGCTGACTCAGGCAAACGCGCCTGCCCAGGCCATGACAGCCCTGGCCGCGTTTGGCGCGGTCATGTATCCGGCGGCGTGGCTGGCTGGATTTATCGGTCGTGCTGCACGGCCTCTGTCCTGACAGAAAATTCTGCCCTGCCCCACCAGCCTCACTTTTTTTAAATTTTTTCTTTAACACAATCGTCAGCATGGCTTCACGGTGTGCTTCTAGTTTTGCCGGCTTATCCCGCCAACTCCCTGAATAGCAGGTAAGCCCATGAGCCAGAATGACAACAACTTGCCGCATCTCGATGCGCATGATGTGAATATTGATCGCAATCCCTCGAGCAACAGCTATATCGGCGACATCCTGCAGGTTCGCCTGAGTCGCCGCAAGGCTCTGGGCGGCAGCTTTGCGGCGACGGCCGCCATGCTGTTTGGCGGTGTTTCCCTGACGGGATGTGCCAGTGATGAAGATGAGTCTGCCCCTGTCGCTGCAGCAGCCACCGGATTGACGCCTCCCACTGCACTTGGGTTTACCTCCGTGGCACATAGTCTCGAGGATCTGGTCAAGTTGCCGACAGGCTATTCCTTCAGTGTGCTGCTGGCGCTGGGCGATCCCATCAAGAGCGGCGTGGCCGACTGGGCCGATGATGGCTCAGAGGCGGGTGATTCCTATGCTGACCGTGCTGGCGATCATCACGACGCCATGAATTATTTTGGTCTGGGTGCGGATGGCAAGTGGGATGCCAAAGCTTCTGCGCGCGGCCTGCTCTGCATCAATCATGAAGCCATTACCCAGAGCTATCTGCATGGCGAGGCTGTCAGTCTGGCGGAACCGCGCGATGAAGATCAGGTAGTCAAGGAGATGAATGCACACGGCGTCTCCGTGATAGAAATCAGGAAGAATACGTCAGGGAAATTCGAGCTCGATAAATCATCTTCGTTCAATCGTCGCTACACGCAGGATTCGGTCATGGAGCTGACCGGCCCGGTGCGCGGCTCAAAATTCACGGTGACTGCCTTTGATACCACGGGCAAGAAAAGCCGTGGCACGCTCAACAATTGCGGCAGTGGCCTGACGCCATGGGGCACCTATCTCACGGGTGAGGAGAACTGGTTTGCCTATTTCCGTCGTGCGGCGGGCGATGACAGCAATCCCTTGCGTCTGGCAACGGATGTTACCCTGCTCAAGCGCTATGGCATGACCCAGGGCAGCACCCTGTTCAATGACAAGGGCTGGATGACGGTGACTGCAGCAGATACGGCTGAGCAGAATCGTTTTTCGCGCTGGAACGCAGGAATTGTCGGCAGCTCCGTTAATGGAAGTGATGACTTCCGTAACGAGCCCAACAGCTTTGGCTATATGGTGGAAATCGACCCTTTCAATCCCGCGGCGACGCCGAAGAAGCGCAGCTGGCTGGGCCGTATGTCACACGAAGGGTGCTGGGTCAGTCGTCCGGTCGCCGGCAAGCCATTGGCTTTTTATATGGGCGATGACTCGATTGGCGAATACATCTACAAATTTGTGACGGATGCGGTGTGGGATCCTGCTGATGCCAGCAAGGGTATGGCAGCGGGTGACAAGTATCTGGATAGCGGCAAGCTTTATGCGGCAAAGTTCAATGCAGATGGCAGTGGTCAGTGGTTCGAGCTGGCGCATGGCAAGAACGGCCTGACCGAGGACAATGCCACGTTTCCGTTTACCTCGCAGGCGGCTGTTATTGTTGGTACCCGTCTGGCGGCGGATACCGTGGGCGCCACCAAGATGGACCGCCCGGAGTGGGGCGGTGTCAACCCGGCCACTGGCGAGGTCTACATGACGCTGACCAAGTGGGACGGTAGCAGCGGTCGCGGTCAGGGCTCCGGCCTTGCGGTAGATGCAGCAAATCCGCGCAGCTACGTCGATGTGGATGGCAAGATGAAAAAAGGCAATGTGCATGGCCACATCATCCGCTGGAAGGAGGACGGTGATCTGGCTACGGCAACGAGCTTCCAGTGGGATGTCTATGTGTTTGGTGCGGAGCAGGACTCTGATCCTGCCACCATCAATCTTTCGGGTCTGGATGCCAGCAATGACTTTTCTGCACCGGATGGCCTTTGGTTCGATCCGCGTGGTCTCTTGTGGATTCAGACCGATGACGGCAATTACACCGACGTCACCAATTGCATGATGTTGGCCGCCATTCCCGGCATGGTTGGCGACGGTGGACAGATCACCGTCAATGGCCAGAAGACCTATAAAGGCGCCAATCCGGGCAGCAAGATGAGGCGCTTCCTCGTGGGGCCGGTTGATTGTGAGATTACGGGTGTCGACATGACGCCGGACGGCAAGACCATGTTCGTGAATATCCAGCATCCGGGTGAAACAGGTGGTCGTACGGTTGCTTCGATGAAGAGTCACTGGCCGCATAGTCAAAGTGATGCGGCCAGCACGAAACGTCCCCGCTCGGCCACCATCATCATTACCAAAGACGATGGCGGCATGATCGCACTCTGAGCTTGTCTGAACGAAAAGCCCTTTCTGCGGAAGCAGGAAGGGCTTTTTCTTGTGGCATTCATGAAGCAGAAATCATCTGCAACATCTTCCCTGTGACGCTAGCACCTGTGCTTGCTAGATTCCGGCCGAAACCCAGTCATGGATGTCGGCCACATGTCGGAATACCTGCGCAAGAATTTTGAAGAAGTGGATCTTTCTCCGGGGCGTGGCCGCGCCAGTGGGGCTATATCGCTAGCACTCGGGCTGCTGGGCGTGATGGGCGCGCTCTGCTTTCTGTTTCCGGATTTGCTGACCTCACCCGATTTTCAGCCGCTCTATAACGCCAGTCTGCTGCGTACGCTGCTCTACACCGGCATCGGCATCGGTTTCGGCTTCGGTTTTTACAGTGTCATGCAAGGCGGATCACGCTGGCTCGGGCTGTGCGGTCTGTGTCTTACGGTGCTGGCGGCAGTGCTCGGCAGCATGGAAACCGATCGCGCCATTCCTGAGCAGCGCAGTGTTTATGCCGGCCTGGATTATTTC
>JACCDZ011539770.1_pt1 | contig 12641 bp, 2 predicted proteins | sample 7449551 | NCBI WGS metagenome assembly JACCDZ01 (sample SAMN15323452, study PRJNA562643) | freshwater metagenome | isolation source: river surface water | place: USA:Blue River Watershed | collected 2017-08-18
AGCCGATTGACGTGCGGTAGTATCCGTCGCACTTGCAGCCAATGATCCTGAGAACGTGATTCCCGTGGAGAAGGTAGCACCTGTGGATGCAAAACGCACCAACTCCGTTCCGTTGCCATTGGTACCTCCTGCATAGAACACGTGACGATCGTTCGTGCTGTTTACATGATAATTCAGCTGATTTCCAGTGATTCCAAAGCCGAAGTGATTGGTAGCATTTCCCCACAAACAGATTTTTGATTCTGACACCCCAGGATTGATCGTCAATCGAGCGGTCGTTGCATTTGTTCCAACGCCTAAATTTCCAGTATTTGCAATAACTAAGGCTCGCGTATTGGCATCGGATACAAAGAATTCATGCACACCTGTAGCTGTCTTGGAGTAATACCCTATACCACCTGCGCCATAGTTCTCAATTACACCAAAGCCAGACTGTGTTTGCTGTAGATTAAACCCTGCGTTGGTAGCACTTTTCAACTGAATACCCGCACGATTGCTGGCGGATTCATTGACCACCGAAAGTTGTATAACACTCGTCGCATCATTCACATATACGCTTAATTTGTTGCTGGGAGTCGTGGTTCCAATACCCACATTTCCACCTGCAGTTTGCATCACAAGATGGTTTGATCCACCATAGGAATCAATGACACCATATCCCAACGATGCTGTGGCATTGTAGATCCAACCCAAGCTAATGTTATTGTTATCACTTTGACCCACTGAATAATACCTACGATCCGCAACGGAAGCGGAGTTGACTTTCATGCTCACACCTTGTATAAAGGGGTTTCCCGATCCATCGACGTTTCCGAGGACATCTCCACCCACGCAAAACAATCCGCGAGGATTGGTCGTGTTGATGCCCACGTTTCCAGTTGTAGAGATGTGCAATCGTGTTGTATTTGCGGTCCCCCCTTGATATATGGCAAAATTCTTAACACCATCACCCATGGAATCTTGTAATCCAATCCAATCACCAATTCGGATGGCAGCACGCTTTGAGGTAGCATGGGTTGTCACGTCCAAGAACAGATTTGTTGGGAATTGTGTACTCCCACAACCAATACTTACTAATCCAGTTGTAGAAGTAGTTCCTACCATTACATTTCCATTTGCGTCGATCTCCATACGTTCGTTTGCAGCTGCAGATCCTGCCGTATAGAAACGGATGGCGCCAGAAGCATGTGTGGTGAGAATCGACAAGCCACCTGACAAACCTGCACCTGACTCCAAGAAACCTCCACTTGCTATATATGCACCTGCCGTAGTGTAGGAAGCACCAAGGGTTCCAATACGTGTTTCACTAGTGGACAAGTTCGTTCGTGCAGACACTGTCGCTAAAGCTGCTGTACTCACGGATTGATTCACAACTTGCATGGTTGCAGCACCTGCAACGTTCTTCGCCACATGCAGCAACTCCGATGGAGTGGTTGTACCAATACCCACATTACCATCCGCCAAAATACGCATACGCTCAACATTTGTGGTGGAGAGCTGAATTGCAGCTGCTTCTCTGGTTATCAAACGTAAATTTCCAGTTCCACGGTGATCGATCTCTGACTCCGCATTGGACCCGCCGAGACCACCCCAACGAATCATACGAAGACCAAAATCGGTATACGTCGTATCACCTGTGAAATCGATATATGCGTTTCCATCGACGGTTCTTCCTGCACCGAGTTCTAAAATCACGCCACCCGCATCTGATTTGCCTAACCCTAGCGACATTCCTCCTCGACTCGAGATTGTATTTGTTGTAAATAGGGTTCCATTCACATGCAGTTTTGCAGTTGTATCTGTTGTGTTAATACCTACATTTCCACCATTCGCAATAAATAGTGCACTGCCAACTTCTGAATCCACGAAATCAGCGACGATATTTGCTCCTGACTGAATGACACGCAAGGCAGGTCCTGTACCCGCATTGTTTACCACCAGCTGCTCTGTGTTACTCGTGGTTGTGTTGAGAGTGACTGTGTCACCAATAATATTCAGATTGGATGCCGTCAAGGTACCCCCTGAGAAGATGTTCCCTGATGCACGAATGTTTCCAGAAACCTCGAGTTTCTCGGTAGGAGCCGCCACGCCAATACCCACATTTCCATCCGCTTGGATGCGCATCCGTTCCACCGAGTTGGTACCGAACAACATGGGCATGATGTTGACCGTGGTCAATTCTGCAATATGACCCGTACCCGCAGTATTTAACAAGGTGGTTGCACCTTTTCCCACACCCATTGTTAAATTATAGAAGTGGCTTAATGTATTCTCATACCCAACCACCACTTTGCTCCCTGATGTGGTGTTGGCGCTCTTATTTTTCATGCGAAGCTCCATCGAGGTTCCTCCAAGGTCCTTCTCCATATGCATGGCCACTGCAGGAGCCGTTCCGTATCCCACATTTCCTGTGCGATCCACAATCATCGGCGTGGTATCTCCCAAGGCATCATCAATCCGTAGTACATCCACATTGTCTGTATTCACAACATGCATCTTTGCAAGAGGTGTTGCAGTACCCACACCCACATTTCCACCATCCGTGACAATGAAAGGTGTAGTGTCATTTAGTGCATCATCAATACGGAATGTATCTCCTGTGCTACCTTGCAATATATGAAGTTTCGAGCGTGGATTCGTGGTTCCAATACCTACGTTTCCTAGATTCATACCCAAGGGCGTGCTGTCCAATATACCTGATACCGACACAGTCAGACCTGTTGTATTGCTGTCATTGATGAACACAGGATCGCGATCACTTTCCGAAACACGAACGATACACTTAAAGTTGTCAGCAACTGCAGAAACACCTGAGGTACGTACCAAACGAAGTGTGGCGGTGCCACCTGACATGGAAATATCCACTGCAATGTCTTGCGTTCCATCACGTCCCGAGGAGTTCACAGGATTCACGCGGAACCAATCGCCATTCGTCATATTGTTGCGACAAGCAATGACGTAGGATTTCGACATACTCGATCCCAACTCGGAATGAATGACATCTACGGCAATCACAAAACCACCGTAGGTGGATTGAACCGTGCAAATGTTTGTGGAGTTATTTGTATCCACACTCAAGGACTTGGTAAAGACCTCGGATGTAACATTGTTCAACCGAATGGAACCCAATGCATCCAATGTGTGTTGAGGATCATTCGTGCCGATTCCAACCATTCCCGTGTCAAAGTACACATTTCCACTGGCAACACTCCACAAGCTACTGAATTGCTGATAAACATATCCAGGCTGCATAGTAGCTTCCGTACTTGGGAACTTCGGCCAGACGGTGATGTCCAATATATCATCGTATAAAGCAGGTTGGGTGAGGCTGACCGTGAAGATCGTGTTCGAAGCAGTAGGGTATGCGTAATCAACGATGAAATCGCGGATGTTGGAGGTTTGATAGGCGAGCTTCACACCATTCAAGAACACTTCGGCATCAATGTCATCGGCCTCCGCCACACCATTCATTGGAAGCGTGAACACGCTCTGATTGCTGTTGTTCACACGGAAGAACTTACGAACAGGATGAATCTGAATCATGGAACGAATGGCTGCATTATCTCCATTGATGAAAGACTGGTTCAATACCGTCAAGTCTGCGACAGTCAACGACCCTGAAATTTGACCATCTCCTTCCACATACAATTCCTTTCCTTGGGTATCATTGGTTCCCACTCCCAAATTGGAGCCTGCACCAATATACACCGTATTTCCTGATGTCACCCAAGCCGTTGTGAAAGGTTGACCATTTCGCAAAAGATCTCCCGTGAATCGGATGTTTCCTGCGACATCTAAAGGGGCTTGTGGAATCGTGGTTCCGATACCCACATTTCCATTTGTAATCGTCATAGCAGTGGTGTTGCTAGCGGAGTGCAATACTTGGGTTAACGAAGATCCATGAGGTATGGCGCCCCCTTTCCATGTTTGGATGCTAACATGATTCGCTAGGATTCGAAGATTGGACCCAGCGTTTTCTGTCAGCACGGTTGCGTATTTCGCTGACATTTGCTATCCAAGTAGTCTACTATTGTTCCATGATATTTTTTGACCTTATATTTGAACGACCGTTAAGTCGTGTATGAAAAATAAAAGAGTGTGTATGCTGTGTGTTTTTGTTTCATGATTTACTCTTTAGATCACCAGAGACTTCTCATGTCCTACAACAATATCGGTGTTGACCATAATGTTGAATCCAGCCTTCTGTAGATTCTTACAGAAGGCAACATCCTCTGAACACATATCCCGAACGATCTTGCCATCCTCTGTCTTCAGCTCGGTGAGCTCGTGCCAGAAGTAAGGGTATTGCAGAGCATCGAGAGCCTCCTTACGGCAAGCAAAGAAACCCATGCCGTTGTAGGAAACATCCAGGAACTTCTGCTTGGTCTCCTCCTTCCAAGCCTTCACATCATCCATCTTCATGAAGGCAAACGTTCCATTCTTGAGGAAATACTCCGTATCCCACTCCTTCACACACGCAAAGTGCTCCAGATCGGCCATGCGATATAGACCCGAAACCACAGGGTGTGTCTCAAGGTTGTTCAGAAGCTCTAGCACCTGCTCAGGGTTCCAAACAATGTCACTATCAATCGTAAGGAAAGCATCATACTCCATGTTGTTGAAAGGCTTCTGATCCACTCCGCGAAGAACATCGAGACCGAGCGTCTTCATACGAGTAAAGGATACAAAGCTGGAATAAGCGGGCACCAGGATCACCTCATACTTGTTGCTCTCCCATAGAGTATAGAGAGTGCGAACGAGGCTGATCACAAAGTTGCTTGTAAACTCGCGACCAGGGAGACCCAGGATCACACGCTTCTTCTTAGGTGCCTCGGGCTGAGACTTGGTGATATCTTCAATCTGGATTGGGGAATCAGAACTCATTGTATCTGGTAGGATACCGTACATAACTCTGTTCTCCTTATATGCATTTCATGCGTGCATGTTGTACGGAAACCCAAAAAAATATACATGACTAGTAGTAAGATTTCCAGCGACAATGGCCACTGGATATGAGCTGTTAGGTACGAGGTTGCTCGACGTGTTGTCGCGCAACAGCAACGAAGTAGCCTCGTTCGGAAATGAAAGTTCAGATGCCTTTGTCCGTTTCTATGATAACAATGCTCCCACGTCCACAGGGTACCTCATGGGTCTCAGCAATAGTAGTTTCTTTGTTGTGAAAGGATCAGATGCCCAAGATACTCATGTGGGTATTGGTACCGCGAATCCGAATCCCGCGGCTTCTTTGACCGTCCAAGGTACCCTCATGACATCCAATATTGCTCCGTATGAAGGCACGGACATCTTCCTTGGAAACAACAACCTGGTGGATGTGGGGGATTTGTATTTCACAGGTAGGATTTTTGAGGATGGGAAACCCTTTATTACCACGCAGTGGACCACATGCAATGAAACCATCTACTTTACGAGCAATGTGGGTATCGGTACTATCTCCCCTGACAATGCATTGACCGTTTTGGGTGATGTGTATATCTCAGGAACCCTCAGTGCTGCTGATGTCTTTGATATCTCCACTGAAAAAGCCGTCTTTGCTACCTATAAATTGTTTGATGCTACAAATGATACAAAGACCCTCATTACCAACGATCCTGATCCATATACACGTGTTCTCTTTGAGTTCACCACTTCTCCAGGAAAGTACTTCATCATGGCGAGCATTCCATACAAGAACATGACCGCAGTACAGTCCCTTGACACAACCAATTGGGCTTCGATTGGATTATATGGATGTTCTGCCATTGATTACGATGATACCAAGCCTGCGGTGCACTTGGTGCAACTGACTGGAATTGGTGGAGATGATCAATATGATTGTGTTCATTTACAGGTCTTCCATGTGGTCAAAGAACAGAATGGGCAAACATTCACGGTTGCCATCAAAGGGAAGGGGCACGAGTTGCAAATTGGTGGTGCCAACTCTCCTACGGTAGCATTGTATGTCGTTCCTATGTCTGGCTTGGGACAAGATGACTATGTAGATATCCGTCAAGCATTGCAAGTATACCCCACACGTCACACAGAAACTACCACTGCGAGCAAAAGTGAATTCACACTTTCCTATGATGGTGCATTCACCGTGCAAACCTCGAATGTCGAAGTGTTTGTGAATGGGCTCAAAAAGAAAGAAACAGACTTTGCTTTGACGACCAATTTTGTTGCGGAGTCGAATGCCACCTTTTTCACAGTCAATATGAACACTCCTGTAACTAGCAATTCATATGTGGATATCTCTGTATGGCCGCAAGCAGATGGCTATGAGTATCACTCCTCAGGGTATCTATACCAATCTATCACCAACATTTCGACTCCTTGGTTGAATGTCGTGGGAGGAGGAGTTCGTACCGCAGATCGTCTGGTGGTGGATGGAGATCTGTTCGTACAGGGGAACATCTATGGTGGATGTAATACCACCCTGTTTTCTTCAGGACTACTGTGGACCAATGATCTCAACCAGATCTCCAGCAACATCATTGGATCTGCAAACTTGATTGATGGATCTATTGAGACCTCGAAAATACAAGATGGTGCAGTGACTACCGCCAAACTCGCTGCAGGCTCGGTTTCTGCCGATAAGATCGCATCGCTCAGTATCTCGACTTCTCAAATTGCCAATGATTCCATTACTACGGATAAGCTCAGCTTCCGCACAAGTAATGTTGGTATTGGCACAGTACCTCGGGCGCGTCTCGATGTCAATGGATCTGTTCGCACCAATGTAGGCTATACCATTGGAAATAGTAATGCCTTGGTCACTACAGATTTCAACCAGAATGTCTTTGGTAGCTCCTTTGCCTTCGCAGGATCCAATACACAATTGGCTTCCACATATACTCCGATTATCCAACTAGAGTCTCGTACGATCTCACAAGCCAATTCGACGACCCTTGCTTCATGGAACGGTTTTACACAAGCAACGGCAGGATATCAGCCTGTGTACTATAACACAGGTGGCTACCTCCAAGGTGCCTTTGTTCGTTTTGACAGTGCCAACTTGCGCAATATGACCTTGTCCTCTCGTACCTTCAGTATGTCCACCAATGCTGGATTCACGGCGAGTGCGTTGATCAAGTTCGATACAGGAGCTACAGGAACGATTGGAGATCGCGTGTTCCATCTCCAAGTCGGTGTGGGTACTACATTCATCACTATGGGACGTTCGAGTACAGGAAACTCCCTTGAGTTCTCTGTGAATAATGGAACTACCGCCAACACTCTCACAATTCCCAATGTGATTGATAGTGAATGGGCGGTTTACACCGTCACCATGTCCGCTGTGACGAATGGTTACATTACCGTCTATAAAAATGGATCGGTCATAGGAACTAAGAACACGACGTTCAATCTGAGCAATACGGTATTCTCGAATATTGCCCTCGGCAAAGATGGAGGAAACACGAACTTTGGAAACGTGTCGTTGGCAGGATTGTATCTATATGATCGCTTGCTGCCGATGGAACATCTACAATCCGTAATGACCTATTTGCAACAAGGGTCTTCTTGCGTTCAAGCTCCACTGCAACATGTCATGTCAGTACATCCAATCACTATGAATGGAGATCTTCCTCGCCAGCCTATGTATACACTTCGGACGAATGCTCAGCTTCGCGTGCATGCTTTGCCTGGAGATGCGTTGTTCATGGTGGATGCGAATATGCCCTCTACTTCCTTTGCAAATTCAGCAAACCAACCCAATTTCAATGGGTCCACTTCGGCCATCCAATTCACCAAAGCAAGTTCACATTTCTTGAACTTGGGATCAAGGTATTATCCTATTGGCACTCAAGGATTTACATTCCTATGTCAGTTCCGTTTCACAGGTACGAATGCATCCAATAACGAACGTATCTTGGACATCAATAATGGAACGACAGGAACGAATCATATCCTTGTACAACGTGTGGGAACTACCCAAAATCTTCGCTTCAGTGTTGCCAACTCAGCAGGCACCACCGCCAGTGTCACTTCTTCCTTCCAGTTCTTGCAAGATACCACCTATACCTTGGCGGTACGTTTTGACCGTGATAACCGTGGAACGATGACCTTCTGGATTAACGGTCAATTGGACGCCACGGTGACCAGCATTGGATCAGGTGCTATCGGTCCTGTGCAAGACCGTGCCATGGTGAATACATTCTTGGGACGTCCTTTCTCTACGGCAAGTGCGGAGTACTTCTCGGGGACCATCTACCAAGCCGTCGCTTACAATCGTGCTTTGACAGAAGATGAGATTCGCATGTCCCATGTGGTGATGACCTCAGACAGTCAACGGACAGTGGCAGATATTGCCAGTCGTACAGGAAAGCCTGCTCTCTCCGTGACACGGGAAGGTAATGTCGTTCCTTTCTCGGTCAATACGGATACTATCTCTGGATTACAAGTCTTCTTGCCGTTTGATCATCATTTACACGAAACCGTGAACAACAATGTTGTAGGAGCTCCTACAACGGTGGGAACTTTGCAATTCAACACACGCGGAAAGTATGGATCCTCTTTGATTCTTCAAAACACTTCGAGTTTGGTCTCTCAATATGTCGAATATCCTTTGCAAACAAGTTTGGGTTCTAACGTGACGATTGCTTTCTGGCTTCGCCCTTACCAACAACTCTCTCGTAGTCACTTGTTCACCTTGACTTCCACCGATTATTCGGGTTGGGCATATATCTATGGTCTTATGACGACTACAGGAATCGGTTATGGAATGCAACGTGCATCCGCAGATTTCATTGGGGACCAGATCTTCTCCACTACCTTGCAAAACACCTGGTATCATTATGCATTGACCATCTCAGGAGGTACATTGTCTTTGTATCTCAATGGTGCCTTGGTACAAACCGCTTCGATTACTGCTAGCTCTACTGCGGTGCGTCATCTATTGACCATTGGTGCTTACAATAATCAGGGTTCAGTAACCAATGGATATAATGGTGAGCTTCAGCATTTCCGTCTCTACAACCGTGCTCTCACAGCCCAAGAGGTGGCTCAAATTGCCAATATGCCTGATGATACCTATGCTTTGAAATACAAGACTATTGGCAACGCCGCGGATGTCATCCGAATGACCAATGGCGGCATGATGGTGAATGGAGGATTCCAGTTATCCCCTACATCCACATTGGAATCGGTAACTACTTCCGTTCCCACGCAAACGAATACACTGTCATATACCACTGCAGACTATCAATTGAGTGATTTCACGGGAACGACCAGTAACTTGACAAACTATATCTATGGTACGGTAACCTCTTCGAATGTGGGACCGTTTGGGGATATTCCGACGGAGGGTTCTTTCAACCTTCCAGGGGCTTTGGGTAGCTACATTTCGATCACCAACTCGGCGTTCAATTTCAACTGGTGGCAAAACAGTGGGTTCACGGTGGAGGCTTGGGTGAACTACCGCAACTTCACGAATGCCGCACGTAGCGATTACAATGCACCCGCTTTGATTGGTACGATGAGTCCTTCAGGTACAGCGAATGACTGGTCGTTTGGAGCTACCTCAGGAGGAAGGGTTGCCTTCTATTATTGGAACGGATCTCCGACCGCAGTCCAGGGTTCCACGACACTGGCAACCGATACTTGGTATCACATTGCGGCTACCTGCGATACGACAACCATTCGGGTGTTTGTCAATGGAACATTGGACGGCTCTGCTGCAATTGTAGGAACACCCAACACTCCAACCACAGCTCTCACGATTGGTAACTTCAATACGTCTTCCGTAACGAGTACAAGTCGTGGACAGGTGAACGCACTCGTGTCTAATTTGCGTCTGGTACGCGGTGCAGCTCTGTATCTGACGTCCTTTACAGCACCAACCGCTCCTTTGGTACAAGCATCTTCAGGAACCACCTTGCTAGACTTCCGTGTATCCCAAACACTACGCACACCTATGCAATTGTCTCATGTGGGGAACATGACCCTGGCTGGAAATATTAGTGCAGGAAACGTGGGAATGTTCCGTAATCGTGTCATCAATGGAGATATGAGGGTGGACCAACGTTTCAATGGGTCCACTGTCACCATTGCAGCGAACGGATCGACTTCATCGTATTCGAACCTGATCGATCGTTTCTCCATCTACCGAGCTACCAATGCTGGTTTGAGCATCGCACAGATTGCTGTGAATGACCATCCTACACATACGAATGCCCTTCAGGTGGCCATCACGACAGCCGATGCTTCTCCCAACTGCTGTGAAGTACGCCATACGATGGAAGGTCTGAACATTGCCGATTTCCGTTGGGGAACACCTTTTGCGCAATCTGTGGCACTGGGATTCTGGGTGAAATCCTCGATAACGGGCTCGTATGCTTGCAGTATCCGCAATGGATGGAACGGTACCACAGATAGATTTTACCTGATACCATACACAATTGTTCAAGCCAATGTCTGGGAGTATAAATCTTTCATCATCCCAGGAGAGACAACCTCGACCAATTGGCGCACAAACAATACAGGAGGGTTAGACATCATATTTGACTTAGGATCGAGTGTAAATGTTGCCACATCTGCAAATATATGGACAACCACAAACTCAAAGAAATTATCGACAACACTTCAGTTTGTGTCACAAACTGCAGGAGCTACTTGGGCGGTGACAGGAATTCAGCTAGAAAAAGGAACGATCGCCACACCTTTTGAGTTGCGGCCATACGCCATGGAACTGCAGCTATGCCAACGGTATTGCATGCGTCTAGGGGGAAGGGACTCATATGACTTCTTTGGATCAGGTGTGGCAACTAGCACTACTTCGTACGGTGTGATTGTACCACTCCCTGTCTCAATGCGTGCCCCGAGTTCATCCACAATCTCAACCACCACGGTATCCAACTGTGCCATCCAGTCGACGACAACGATGGTTGCCTCTGCGATTGTCAAGGATCGTCATAGCACCAATAATATCAAGTTGTCGGTTACGGTATCGGGTGCTACCGCAGGATATGGTGGGAATCTCATGGATAATAGCGGTACAGGTGCGGGTATTATCCTCATTGAAAACGACTTCTAAGTAACTAAGTTCATATGTAGCTAAGTTCAAATTTCTGACAACTTTCATTCATCTTTTCTATACAACTTTCATTGACTTCAAAGTTCTTCCCAACCATCACACATTCTATCTCTCCCAATGTAGCTACACATCTCCCGCCAAAAAGGATTTAAGGACACGGATATATATTTTATATTGGCACCCAGCTTCAATCGCCGCGGGGTCACCTGCGAACCTTCTTTTTATCCTATTTTGGTAGTGTAGTATGAGCATATTCCAAAACAAACCATTCCATCTTACGGTCACACCTGCTGGATTGGTTGGAATTGGCACCAGTCAACCCCATGAAGAATTGACAGTCATCGGTGATATCTATTCCACAGGAACGTTGACCGCCAGCAATCTAGTGATCACTGGCGAGTATGTGATCATGTCGACAATTACCAGTAATCAAGATCAATTTGTGATCACGAATCAAAACCCTGGTCCTGCGTTAGTCGTGTCCCAAGCAGGCAATGGTAGGAATTATGCTGTCGCTGAGTTCTATGATCGAGAATCAGGTATTGCAATGCGCATTGAAGATGGAGGCAATGTAGGCATAGGAACTGGCTATCCTCAATATCAGTTAGATGTGAAGGGAACCATTCGTGCAGATAACATTATTGGAAACGTATCCAGTGTCACAGGGTTGGCACCTTCGGCATATATTGATGCTACCAATGCAACAAATATCACCTCTGGAATATTGTCCAAAGATCGTTTCACAAATACTTTCAACCCAACCAACTTTTTGGGAAACGTGGGAGTGGGCACCACCTCTCCTGTAGCTACATTCGAGGTAGTGGGATCTGCAAACCTTCGGCCTCCTCGACTTCCACCCCGACCGATGACTGCCTCTGCCATCAATATATCCGACGCAGGTGTGGGCCGTCTGAATGGAACGTATAGTATCTCCGCAACCTATGATGACAATGTAAATTCTCCCTTCCGTGCTTTCGATGGCAATGCAAGCACGTACTGGACTACGCAAGCAGAATACAATCCTAGTTTCACAAATCGATTTGGTAATAAGATCACACGTGATGTATTCAATAATATCTATTATGGACACTCCTTGTCATTGCAATGCGCCTCTCAGGTGTACTTGTATAGCTATACCATGACAGCTCCGTCGAATATTTATGACACACCGAGTACATGGTATGTATTTGGTGGAAATGATGGAGCTACCTGGAACTTGATCCACACGGTAGAGGATTACATGTGGGTGGAAGGTGTAGTCCCTACCGACTTCAAAGTAGAGTCCTCCGTGGCCTATTCAGATTATCGTTTTGTGTTCAACAAGGCCGTGGATACGGATGGTACTTTCCACGCGATTGTCGTGCAAGAATTGTGGTTGAGTGCTGATACATATCCATTCCGTGGCGTAGAACTGAAGGCTCCCCTTCGGGTCATTGGAAATACATCCACTGCATCTTCTTTATATGTGACCGCCTCTTCGGTAGGTATTGGAACTACCCGTCCCAATGAGAAACTGCATGTGACAGGAGGCGCCGTGCGGGCGGATGGATTGGCAGGTCTCGGCACTCGCTCCTTGTATGTGGATGATCGCGGCAATCTGACATTTGGTGTA
>JACCDZ011619791.1_pt1 | contig 12639 bp, 18 predicted proteins | sample 7449551 | NCBI WGS metagenome assembly JACCDZ01 (sample SAMN15323452, study PRJNA562643) | freshwater metagenome | isolation source: river surface water | place: USA:Blue River Watershed | collected 2017-08-18
ATCCGCCCGGGCACGCCTGTCCGCGAGATCGCGGAAACGCTGGTTGCCAACGGCGTCCATCCGGACGACTTCCTGTTCGACGCCAGCGCAGGGCACCGCGAAGACCAAGGCAAGTCCTACTGGGCCGTCCCGCCTGAGCGGCAGGAGTATATCCGCTCCCGCGTCGAAGCGCTCGGCTTCCCGTTCGAGGTCTGCATGTGGGACTCGCGCGTTCGCAACCTGGTCTGCATGGCCGAGTTCGTGAAGTTCGCGGAATGGGCGAAAGGGTCTGAACGGGCGCCGGCCCAGACGTATCTGCTCGGTGACCTCTGATGCAGTGGTCGCCCGATCAGGACCGCGCGCTGCGCGAGATCGACGCTTGGTTGAAGCGTGGGGACGCCCCACGGTTCAGCCTCGGCGGGTATGCGGGCACGGGCAAGACAACGCTCGCCAAGCATATCGCAGCGAACCATGGCGGTGAGGTTCGCTTCGCGGCCTTCACTGGCAAGGCCGCTTCGGTGCTTCGTGCGAAAGGCTGCGCCGGCGCGACGACGATCCACAAGCTGATCTACCAGCCCAAGGGATCCGTCGGAGAAAGCGAAGTCGAGGAGCTCCAGCACCTGATCCAGGCCGAGGCGCTGAAGGATCAGCCTGACGAGATGAACCTGCACACTTGGCGGCGCGAACTCGAGAAGAAGACCGCGGAGCTGTCCGCGGTGTTCGAGCGCAAGCAGGAAAGCGAGATCCACGAGGCGGACCTCGTGATCATCGACGAGTCGTCCATGGTCGACCGCCGCATGGGAACGGACCTCGAGTCCTACGGCGTGCCCGTCCTCTACCTCGGCGATCCCGGTCAGCTCCCGCCCGTGAAAGGCAAACCGCATCTGGGACCGAACGACTACGACTTCGTTCTCGAGGAGATCCACCGGCAAGCAGCGGACAGCCCCATCATCTGGCTTGCGAACGAGATCCGCAACGGCCGCTCGATCAAGTTCGGTGAGTTCGGTGACGGCCTCGTGAAGATCCTCCGCAAGAGCGAGTGGGACATGGAGCTGGTGACGGGCGCGGACCAAGTCATCACCGGGATGAACGCCTCGCGGTTCAAGTTGACCCGCGCCATGCGGAACTTCATCGGGTTCACTCAGGTGTTTCCGCTCGCCGGTGACAAGCTGATCTGCCGCAAGAACGACCACGAGAAAGGCCTCCTGAACGGCGTGACGTGCAAGAGCCTTGCCGAAGGGAACAAGCGCGGGAACATCATCTACCTTGATATTGAATATGATGGCCGTATGATGCGCGGGAACATCGCCGACCCAGGCTATTTCCAAGAGCATTACGGTGAGCGGACGCACTTCCCAAAGGGGGACGGCATTGTCCATCTGGACTACGGCTACGCTATCACCGGTCACAAGAGCCAGGGCTCTCAGTGGAACCACGTCGTGGTCGCGGACGACCTGATGCGCCAAGATGACAGGAGTCAACGTCAGCGCTGGTTATACACAGTGGTAACTCGCGCTGAGGAGAAGTTAACCTATTATGTGTAAAGTGTGCATCAAGTGCGGGGCTACAAAAGCGGAAGAAGAATTTCGGCGTTATAGCGATACTGGTAAGCTAGCCGCAGCTTGTAAAGCTTGTAGCAATGCGGAGCAGCGTGCTCGAGACTTAGCTAGTCCGCGGAAGCCGCATGATCCTGAGCAAAGCAGGGCTTGGTTAGAAGGTAACTACGTGGGCTATCTACTGAGCAGCGCTCGACAACGTGCCAAGAAAAGGAGCGTGGATTTTAGCTTAACTCGCGAGGACATCTGCATACCAGACTTATGCCCAGTTCTTGGTATGCCGCTTCAGATTAACCATGGGACGCCTTGTGACGCTTCGCCTAATTTAGACCGGTTGGATCCTTCAAAAGGGTATGTCCAGGGCAACGTGGTTGTGATAAGTAACAAAGCAAATCGCATCAAGAGCAATGCAACCAGCGACGAAGTAATGGCTGTCGCAAAATGGATGAAACAGAAAGGACTCTGACCAAATGAACGACCATCACCAGTTCCTCGCCCGCCAGGTCGCGTTCGGTCGCGCGACGTTCGGCCCGGGCGAGCGGCGCCTCGGCGTGCTCGATCACATCCAGAAGGAGATCGAGGAAGTCAAGAAGGCCGAGGACCACGAGGCCCGCGCTCTCGAGTGGGTCGATCTCGTGATCCTGTCGCAGGACGGTCTCCTGCGGTGCGTCCGCGAGATGATCCGCGAGGCGATGAAGGAAGTCGCCGACCAGCCCATGATCTTCCAGGGCACCGAGATCGTCGGCCGCTTTGGCGAGCCGACCGCCGACTACGTCGCGAAGGTCGCCCTGACCATGATCGTCGGGAAGCGCGACAAGAACGAGTTGCGCGACTGGGGCGACTACCGCACCAAGTCCGAGGACGAAGCGATCCAGCACACGGCGGGCGTCCATGACTGATCTGCGCACCCTCTGCTTCGACACGGAGACCAACGGCAAGCGCATCAAGAACGCGCAACTCGCTGACGAGCCTGCCATCACGCAGATTGCTGCAATCCTGTTCTGGGGTCGGCGCCCTGTCGCGCACCTGTCCTGCTTCGTGCAGCCCCTGAACTTCGACGGGACGCAAGCGACCATTCCGACCGAGAAGTTCTTCATCGACTCGGGCATCACCCAGGAGACCGTCGATGCGGTCGGGCGCCCGCTGAAGACGGGCCTCGCTGAGTTCAACCAGATGGTCAAGGTGGCGGATCGCATCGTCGCTCACAACATCCAGTTCGATGATCCGATCACCCGGTCGAACTACGCTCGCACCGCGGCGCCGCAGAGGGACTTGTGGGATACTCCCAAGTTCTGCACCATGCAGACCTTGACGAATGTGCTCAAGCTCCCCGGGAAGTACGGCTTCAAGTTCCCGACGCTCGACGAGTCCTACCGGGCCCTCGTCGATCCGATGGGCTTCTCTGGCGCGCATGACGCCATGAAGGACGTTGAAGCTTGCTCGAAAGTCCTGTGGGCCATCGAAGATGCAATCGCCGCGGGTGACCCGCGGTTCAACGGCCACAAGCTCTGGCAGCTTCCCGAGAACTGGCCCAAGGAGTAACGGGATGCAAGACATCTACGAATTGGTGAAGCCCGCCGCGGACGTCCAGGGTGTTCTCTCGGACAGCGCGTCGGTGGGCGTCGTCGCGGGGCGGATGGAGGCTTTCAACAAGTTCCTCGCCATCTCGCAACCCTGCGACCTGCCCGACTTCAACTGCTCGGTGAAGGAGTTCGACTTCGCCCTGCGCAAGACGGCCGACCCCAAGCTGAAGGTGACCGCGGCCAATGTCACCCTGAGTGGCCTGGGCACCACGCGTGTCCCGCGCCTCGCCGACCGCACCCCGATGAAGAAGGCGCCGATCACCGTCACTGAGATCGCCGACGTCGAAGACCTCATGGCGGCCATCGACGACGTCTTCCCGTTCACCGAGGGCGATCCGGCACGCCCCTGGTCTGCAGGTGCTCGGTTCGACGGCACGCTGATCACGGCGACCAACAGCACGATGCTCTGCCAAGCAGAGCTCGCGAGCTCTTCGGGGTTCGACGGCGTGACGATCTCGCGGCAAGCGCTCGCCTACATGCGTCAGCGCCGCGCAGATCTGAAGGCGTGGGGCGTGTCGGAACGCGGCCTGCTTCTCGAGTTCAAGGATGGCGCCTGGGCGCTTGCTTCGCGCATGGCCATGGAAATGCCTGACGCGGCCGTCTCGCTCCTGCGGATGATCAACGATTGGTCGGAACTGCAGGATGTGGACGACTCGACGAAGGGCGCCTTCCTGCGCGTGTCCGAGTGGGCGGACAAGCTCATCTCGGTGTTCCCCGACAAGCTCTTCGCTGGTCACCTGACGTCGGAACACGATGAACCGGTCGAGATCAACCTGGGCGACAACGCCGGCCCGGCCAAGTTCTCGGCAAGTGCGCTGACCACCGTCGTGTCGGCCGCCTCGCAGATCGGTTTCGACCGCTACCCCACCCCCGTGCCCTTCATCACGAAGCGCGGGTCCAAGGGCCTCATTGCTGGCCTGACATCCTGAAGGAGAAAACGGATGAACATCTTCAAGAACCTGATCAACTCGCTCCTCGCCAAGGACGTGGCGACTCCCGCGATCCCGGGCGCGATGGGCAAGCTCCTTGCGCAGATGGGCATCACCGAGATCGGTCCGCGCCGGGTGTCGGGCACGCCCATCAACGTCCTGATGGGCTGCAAGAAGGAGCTGGTCCTGATCCCCGGCGCGACCTCGCTGGCCTACACCCGCGAAGGCAAGCCGGTGCTCGCCAAGAACAAGCACGGCCGGACCTACCACGTCATGGACAACTATGCCGTGACGCGGAAGCAGTGGAAGCAGATGCAGAACGATCAGCGCCGCAAGGAAGCTGGTCGGTGGTACTCGGGCGCGGAGGCCGCGTGAATGTTCGGTCACAACGAGATCGTGGGGCAGCGGTCATTCCAGTCTGACAGCGAGCTCCTGGTCACGTCGTACTTCGTGACGCTTCAGGGGGAGGGCCCGTTCTCGGGCCTTCCCGCTGTCTTCGTCCGCCTTGCGAAGTGCAACCTGGCCTGCTCCTTCTGCGATACCTACTTCGACGGCGGCGACTGGATGACGTTCGAGCAGCTGACTGCGCGTTTAAACGACGCGGTCTGGGAAGCCCCGCTCGACCAGAAGGACTACGTCCTGGTGATCACGGGCGGTGAGCCCATGCTCCAGAAAGCGCTGGGCCCATGGCTCGAGACGCAGGTGGGCAAGTGGCGTGCCATCCAGATCGAGTCCAACGGGACGGTGGTGCAGTCGATCCCGGACGAAGTCGTCCTGGTCGTGTCGCCCAAGTGCGCCGAGAAGGCAGGCAAGGCGACCAAGTACCTCAACCCGCGGCCCGAGATGCTCGCGCGCGCGAACTGCCTCAAGTTCGTGATGGAGGAGACGCCAGCGTCGCCCTACTCGTCGGTCCCTGTCTGGGCGCTCGACTGGCGCCGGGAAACGGGCAAGGAGATCTTCGTCTCGCCCATGAATGTCTACGCGCGGGAACCCGCGAAGGCAAAGGTGCTGCGCACCAAGAACGAGTCGACCATCGAGCAGCGCTCGACCGTCGAGGAAGTCATCTCGTTCTGGGAACTGGGTCTGCTCGACCTTGAAGTCAACCAGCGCAACCACGAGCACACCGCGCGCTATGCCATTCGCAATGGCCTGCGGTTCCAGCTCCAAGCGCACCTTTACGCATCGGTGGCCTGATGGTGGGAGTTGTCAATGGGTCCCTCTTCGGTGGGGGATCCGTCCGTCTCGAGAAGAAAACGCCCGCACAAGCGAAGCGGGCTTTCATGGTTCCGGCCGAAGAGCCCGAGGGCTACGCGCCGCCCGAGTACCGCTCGATCAGCGGGCTCAAGCGCATCGGCCTGGACATCGAAGGCCACGATCCGAAGATCCAGGAACTCGGCCCGGGCGCGCACCGGCGCAATCCCGACGGATCCTGGGAAGGGAAGGTCGTCGGGGTGGCCATTGGCTACTCTGTCACCGATGCGTCCTACTACCCCACGGCGCACGACCGCGGCCCCAACGTCGAGAACCCAGACAAGTTCTATGAGCGCCTCGCTCACGAAGCGAAGACCTTCGAGGGCGAGATCGTCGGCGCGAACTTGCAGTACGACCTCGACTGGTTGCGGACGCGTCACGGGATCATCTTCCCGGTCGCGAAGTTCCGCGACGTCCAGATTGCCGAACCGCTCCTCGACGAGAACCGCCCCTCCTACAAGCTCCAGATCCTCGCGAAGCACTACCTGAACAAGGTCAAGACGGACGACGACCTGCGGCGCCTCTACGGCGGTGGCTACATCGAGAACATGCACCTGGTCCACCCAGGCCATGCGGCAATCTACGGCGCGGGCGACGTCACGCTGCCGTGGGAGATCATGGACAAGCAGACGGCTGCTCTCGATGCAGACGGCTTGACCGAGCTCTTCCACCTCGAGTCGGCGTTGACGCCGCTCCTGCTCGAGATGCGCTACCGCGGCGTTCGCGTTGACGTCGCGAAGGCGGACGAGTCCTATGCTCGGTTGAAGGACGAGCAGGCCGAGATCGAGAAGAAGATCGCCGAGCGCGCAGGCGCTCACGTTGACATCTGGTCCGCGGACAGCATCGCTTTCGCGTTCGATGCCATGGGCGTCGAGTACGAGCGCACCGCTGCGGGGAAGCCCTCGTTCCGCAAGGAGTGGCTTGCGCATAGCGACCACGAACTCGCAAAGCTGATCACGCAGGCGCGCGAGAACGACAAGATCGCCGGCACCTTCATTGACTCCTACATCCGCAAGGGTCACGTCAACGGGCGGATCCACTGCATGTTCAACCAGCTGAAGTCAGATAACTCCGGCACGGTGTCTGGCCGCTTCTCGTCGAGCAACCCGAACCTGCAGAACATCCCGGCACGGCACCCTGTCCTCGGTCCTCTGATGCGCTCCATGTTCATCCCCGAGGAAGGGATGCTCTGGGGCTCGCTCGACTGGTCGCAGATCGAGTACCGCCTCCTCGTGCACTATGCCTCGATCACGAAGGGCATTGACGCGTCGGAAGCGGTCAGCATGTACCGCAACGACCCGAAGACGGACTTCCACACCATGGCGTCCGAGATCACGGGCGTCCCGCGGAAGCAGGCGAAGAACATCAACTTCGGCGTCGTCTACGGCATGGGCGTGGCGAAGCTTGCGAACGACTTAGGCCTGTCCATCGCTGACGCGGAAGCGGTCATGGCTCAGTTCCAGGAGAACGCGCCCTTCATGCGCGGGATGCTTGATCGGTGCTCGAATGCCGCGGCAGAACGCGGGTTCATCCGCACCATCATGGGCCGCAAGCGTCGCTTCGACACCTGGGAAGTCAAGTGGCGCGGTGGCGATGGCACCCTGTCGACCAACTACGTTGACACGGCGGAACTCGATGACTTCTGCTCGAAGCACAACGTCCGCGGCGCGCCTCGTCGCGCGTTCACCCACAAGGCGCTCAACGCACTCCTGCAAGGCTCGGCCGCTGACCTGATGAAGAAAGCTATGGTAGAAATGATGGACGCAGGTCTTTTCAACGTCCTGGTCCCCCACCTGACCGTCCATGACGAGTTCAACTCCTCGGTTCCCGACACACAGGAAGGCCGCGACGCTTTCGACGAGATGCGCCGCATCATGGAAACCACGCTCAAGCTGGACATCCCGATCCTTGCGGATGGTTCGCTCGGGCACAACTGGGACGAGGCGAAGTGATGGCAAATCCCGAGGACGAGGACATGGTCGAGATGCTGCAAGACCCACCCGAGTTCCTTTTCGAGGTCCTGGTCGACGACGAACCACGCGGGCGGATCTTCGGGCCTCAGGAGAAGCGCAACTGGGTGCTGTGGAAGCTTTCTCAGTATGTGCTTGCACTCGAGTCGGAGGGCGTCGTAACTGTTCGACGCTACACCAATGGAAAATGGGAGTCCGCCGATAACTGGCGGGCCCTTGGAATGTGACAACGGAGAAGAACATGGACGCACTTCATACCAAGTACCGCCCCACCCGTCTCGAGGACGTCGTGGGCCAGGATCACGCAATGCCCGGCCTGAAAGCCGTGCTCTCTGCGGGCAAGCAACAGGCCTTCATCTTCGAGGGGCCCAGTGGCACGGGCAAGACCACGCTCGCCCGGATCTGCGCGAATCTGCTGGGGTGCTCGTCGCCTCGCGAGATCGACGCGGCAACCCATACCGGTGTTGACGCGATGCGCGAAGTCGCCGACGGCGCCCGGTTCGTATCGCTCGACGGCGAGCCCAAGGCTTTCATCGTGGACGAGTGTCACCGCCTGACAAAGCAGGCATGGGAGTCGCTCCTGAAAGACATCGAAGAGCCGCCCGCAGGCGTCTACTGGTTCTTCTGCACGACCGAAGGTCCGAAGGTACCAACCAACATCCAGACGCGTTGCGTCACCATCAGCCTCAAGGACGTTCCCTGGCGCAAGCTCCTCGGCCTGCTCGCCTCGGTCGCTCAGAAGGAAGGCCTCGACGTCGCAGACGACATCCTCGACGTCTGCGCGGAAGAGGCGGGCGGTTCGCCACGCCGGGCACTCGTCAACCTGACCACGGTCGCGCACTGCAAGACGGCGGACGAGGCGCGTGCTGCCCTCAACCGCATGTCGGGCGCCAAGGAGGCTTTCGACCTCGCCAAGCTCCTGGTCAACGAGTTCAACTTCGCCAAGGCCTGCACCATCCTGAACGAGTTGAAGGAAGTGCCGCCCGAGTCGATCCGGCACACCGTCCGCGCCTACGCGACCACGACGGTACTCCGTTCGCCTGAGAACCGCTGGGCTCGGGGCGTCTTGAAGGAGTTCGAGAAGCCCGCCTACGATGCGAACCAGATCTCGGACATCCTGTCGCGCGTGATCACGCTCGACAAGTACAAGGCGGCCATGTGATGGACAAGTGGGACGAGCGCTTTCTCCTTCTTGCTGAGCACGTTGCGGCGTGGTCCAAGGACCCGTCGACCAAGGTCGGCTGCGTCCTGGTCGATGCTAACCGGCGCGTGATCGGCATGGGCTACAACGGCTTCCCGCGAGGCGTGTCGGATGACGCGGCCCGCTATGACGACCGCCCGACCAAGTACCTGATGGTCCAGCATGCGGAAGCCAATGCGGTGCTGAACGCGGTGACCTCGGTCCGCGGCGCGACTGCCTATGTCACTCACCACCCGTGCGCAACTTGCGCGGGTCTCCTGATCCAGGCTGGCGTCTCTCGCATCGTGTCCTTCGCGCCGGAAGGCGGGATCGCTGAACGGTTCGCGGACAGCTTCCGTGCGGCTGCAACCATGCTCGACGAGGCCGGCGTCTCGGTCGAGCTCCACTGAGGAACTGACATGGGAAACAAGATCCGGATCGTGAAGCGCTACAAGGCTTGGTCCCCGTTCGCGGGGATCGAGGAGGCCGACGTCGTGGAGATCGAAGATGGCGCTGAAGGCGCTGCGCGCTTTGTCACCGCGGTGAACGCCTCGGACAAACTCGACTACGAGATCATCGACTACGAGGTCGCCCTGATCACACGCATGGAGCGGCCCGAGCTTCTGAAGAACCCGACGGGCGGAGGCGTCGGGAAGGTCCTGCTTCCCGGTAAGGACTATTGACAGGTTCTCGCGTGGTGCGTATCGTTTCGGGATCAACGGAGGACTGACATGCACCTGAGAATCGCTCACCGTCAAAATGGCGAGACCATCATCCAGTGCGGCGCTGAACTCGAGTACTACTTTGAGCTCGGCGCGCACTTCCAAGCCATCTACCTGGAAGAAGACAAGAGCCTTTACCTGACGAAGGATCCTAAGGCGCGCGTGACGTGCCACGAGCCTACCGCTTACTGCCGAGAGGGTATAACGCGGTCGATCATCCTGGGAGTACTACCTTCTTGGATACCCGCTTTCAGCATCAACCAAGCCGAGTTCACGGTTGACGGCGACCTACTCGCTTGGCACCGACCGCCTGTCTGGATGCTCGACTGGCCGCTCAAATCTGCTCACGATGCCGCGCGAGCCCGGGAGCATGTCATCCACGGTCTCTTGACGCGCCTTCGGTCGGCGAAGCGCAATGAGATCGACCCACGCAAAGTGACCACGAAGGTACCGGATTGGGCAAAGAGCTCCCTGAACCAGGGCGAGTGGATGCAGATCGTGCGCTCGGTGTTCCCCTGATCGTTTAAACGCATTGACAGGCCTTGGGCGTGGATGTATAACTCGCTTATCGGGTGACGCCTCGTCGCCCCATCAACGGAGAGAACGATGCCCAAGACCTACAAAACCCGCGAAGCCTGGCTCGTCGAGTTCACACGCAGAGCGCGGCCCGTCTTCAAGCGCCACGGTTACGAGATACCGAAGGTCCGGATGGCCGTCGGGTTCACCTCGAAGGGCGCGAAGACCAACCGCATCGGCGAGTGCTGGACGAACCGCGCATCGGAAGACGGGGCCTGTGAGATTTTCATCACGCCGCTGCTGTCTGACGCCTCGCGCATCGCGGACATCCTGACCCACGAACTGATCCACGCTGTGCTCGGCACCGAGGTCGGTCACAAGAAGCCCTTCGTGGACGCCATGAAGAAGCTGGGCCTGACCGGCAAGCCGACCGCGACCATCGCGGGTCCTGGCTGGCACGAGTGGGCGGACAAGATCGTCTCGTCGCTCGGCCCGCTGCCTCACGCGGCGCTCGTGCCTGGTGGCAACGGCGAGAAGAAACAGACCACTCGCCTGATCAAGTGTGAATGCTCCGTCTGCGGGTTCACCTTCCGCGCCGCCGCGAAGTGGCTCGAGACGGATGGCGAACTGGCCTGCCCGAACCTTGAGTGCCGCGGCCCGCTGAGCATCGGGTGATCACCTAGGACCGTGCTCGACATCTCGAGCATGGTCGACTTATCCTGTCGCAACCAATCGAAAGACCGAACCATGTCCGACGCCTTCGACTTCTCCAAATTCCTGCAATCCGCCATCCAGCCCGACGAAGCCACGCGAGACGCTGTCTTGCGCGATGCCGTCGCGGACGAGATGGACCTCGTCATGGCCGAAGTGGCCCCGCGGATCTGGTGCATCATCCAGGAGCAGATGATGAAGGATCCGCAGAACAACATCCATTTGAATGCCGTGATGAACGCGGCAATCTTCGCCATCCTCGGCTGGACCTGTGCGATCACGCCGCGCACTGCGGGCAATGACGACTCGATCCGGTCGAAGATCAACGCGAACCTTGAGAACGCTCTCGAGAACTCGCGTGACGCCGGCGCGGCAATGTCGACCATCGCCCACAACGTGGGTAAGATCAAGTTGATGGAAGACGCCTGCCGCGGCATGTCCAACGTCCTGGTGTCCAATTCTATGGTCATCAAGGGCATCCATGCTTACATCGAGTCGCAGAAGCCCAAGTCCTAGAACACTGCTTGGCGCGCGAAAGCGCGCCTTGTAAGCTGTCCCTACCACTAACGGAGAACCAGGATGACACTGACCTGCTCAAATTACAAGTTTCCCGAGGGGCGCGAAGAGCGGCGCCTTCCTTTCCCCAAGAGCCTCTTGCTCGGTATGACTGGGCAGAAGTCGCTCGATACCCCGCACTTTATCGTCGTTACCGACGTGAGCTCGGGGAGCTACTTCTGCAAGGTCGTCTGTGGCGAGACGGTAGCTTCGGCGAAGGGAAAGCACATCTACTTCGACGGCAAGGAAACCCTTCCCGCCCACCGCATCACTGCGCATGGCCGCCTCGAGTTGGTAGCCGCAAGCTGCCCCTTTGACCTCGGTACCTACGAGTACGAGGTCAGCGGTGACACCCTCCTGATGACCAGGCTCGAAGAACCCAAGGTCGAAGAACCTCAGACCTTTACCATCCAGGGGCACCCCAGCAGTCAGGGGATCGTCACCATGCTCCCGCGCGCGCTTCTCGAGCTCCTGGGATACGACGCGGGCGACACGATGTACTCGCAGCGCGTCTCGACCCCTGAAGGCATCTCGATGACCAGGGGTGACTCGCGCGGTAGCGGTCGTGGGACACAGGTCAAGTTCCCCGAGACGAAGCTCGTCCTGCCGTTCACCCTGTTTGACCGCGTGATCAAGACGCCCGTCGAACTCACGGCAACGGCCACTTTCGGCGAGGCGTGGGCGCTGGTCCTCAAGGTGAAGGAGCTGGCCAGTGCGTAAGGTCGATCTCGCAGTTCACAGGGCAGGGCTCAAACTGTCCATCAAGAAGCACCAGCGGGCGGCTTTGGGTATTCTGGACAGCGAGATCGAGCAAGTCCAGTTCGCCCTCCAGTCGTTCAACCCGGTCACGGGACTTCTCGTCTGGAAGGTAGGGATCGGCGTCACGGGAACGCTGATCCGCCACTTCACCAACTCGCTGTGTGAGCTGTCGGTCGACCGCGAGATGCGGGTGACCATTCCAGCGGTCGGAAGCATCCAGTTTGTCGGAGCTTCCGACGACACCGAGATGACCGAGTTTGACGTTGATCTGGACGACCACGGCTGCTTTACGACGCAGCTTCCGCTCGACTGGTTCATTCCGCAGAAGAACTCGCTCGGAGACTGGTGAGATGCTCGACACCTTCGCGTGGTTCGCTATCGCGGGGCTTGGTGCTGGCCTTGGCTGGCACCTTGCCGCGGTGGCGGTGGACGTGCTTCTGAGCATGCTGGGGTTTGACGATGATCAGTGAACAGGAAGCCCTCGTTCCGATGCTGCTCGGGGAAGTTCGCGAGAGCCTCCGCGCGCGCCTCGGCGATCACACGATCCGCGCGGAGGGCGGCGAGATCATCGCCACGCACCGCGGAAAGGAAGCCCGCGTGGACATCCCGGAGATCCGTTCGCTCTTCGTCGATGCGTTCAAGGTCGCGGGAGCGCTCGAAACCCTGTTGACAGGTGAGGCATAACTCGCTTATACATGCGGAGTGGGGCGGCACAGCGTCGCCCACCTATCAACGGAGCACTGACATGACCGCCTTCAAACCTTCCGCCGCGCAACAGCGTTTCTACGACTGGGTCTCGAACGAGCGCGGCAGCGCCATACTGAACGCCGTCGCTGGCGCCGGCAAGACGACCACGATCCTCAACGGCATCGCGCTGATGCGCGGCAAGGTCTGGTTTGGAGTTTATAACAAGAAGATGGCGGACGAG
>JACCDZ010569022.1_pt1 | contig 12635 bp, 12 predicted proteins | sample 7449551 | NCBI WGS metagenome assembly JACCDZ01 (sample SAMN15323452, study PRJNA562643) | freshwater metagenome | isolation source: river surface water | place: USA:Blue River Watershed | collected 2017-08-18
GCTTTGAACGCGATCACCAACCCCGGTACTAACAGCTACAAGCGCTTGGTGCCTCACTTCGAAGCGCCAGTGAAATTGGCTTACTCTTCCAAGAACCGCTCTTCTTCGATCCGTATTCCTAACGTGGCCAGCGACAAAGCACGCCGTGTGGAAGCGCGTTTCCCAGATCCATTGTGCAACCCTTACCTCGGCTTCGCAGCCTTGTTGATGGCTGGTTTGGACGGTATCGAGAACAAGATCCACCCAGGCGAAGCAGCAACCAAAGACTTGTACCACCTCCCACCCGAGGAAGACAAGTTGGTGCCAACCGTTTGCTCTAGCTTGGACCAAGCTTTGGAAGCACTCGACAAAGACCGCGCCTTCTTGACCAAAGGCGGCGTGTTCACCGATTCATGGATCGACTCTTACATCGAATTGAAGATGCAAGAAGTGACCCGTGGTCGCGTGGAAGTCTCTCCCGTCGAATACGACATGTACTACTCGCTGTAATTCGTTACACCGTGCGTACTCGAAAAGGACGGCGCGAGCCGTCCTTTTTTGTTTCAAGCAGCTGAGGTTTATGTTGCAATCGTTGTTTCATTTTGTTTGGCTCGCTCTTCTGGCTCACGGCATGGTGGCGGCAGAGCCTGCATCTGTTTACAGGTGTGGCAATGCTTATACCAATCAGCCCAACCCATCGTTGAATTGCCAACCGTTGAAAGGTGGCAACGTGACGGTGATTGAGGGCACGCGCGTGCAAGGGGTGGTCACTGGTGCTGTGGCGCCAAGCGCCAACGCCGTGAGCAGTGCAACGACGAAGGTGGATCCAAGCGACCAACGGCAACGGGATGCGCAAGCCCAGGTGGTGTTGCAAACCGAATTGCAAAAGGCGCAACAGCAGCAAGCGGCATTGCACCGTGAATGGAACCACGGAGAGCCGGAGCGTCGTGCCGACGAGTTTCGTCAACCGCAAAAATACCAAGAACGTGTGGCCCAGTTGCGCGCAGCTGTGCAGCGCACCGATGCCGATGTGGCGGGTTTGCAGCGAGAGCTGGCCCGGCTTTCCTCCGCTAGTTCAGGAACTAAGCCATGACGACTGCACCTCAATCGAGTTACGCCCAGGCCTTTGATTTGTTGGCCACGTTAGTCGCTGTGGTGCGCACCGATGGTGTGGTGGTGTTTGCCAACGCAGCCCTGGAAGATGTGATGGGTGTGTCCCGCCGCAACATCGAAGGAGCGGCGCTGGCCGGTTATTTCACGGAAACCCAAGCATTGGCCAACGCACTGCAAGGCGCACAAAGCAATGCCTTTGCCACCATGCGCTACGACGCGCATTTGCGCCGACCCTTGCAGGACCCAATGCCGGTTCACGTGATCGTGGCCCCCACTGATGTCGCTGGGGAGGTGTTGGTCGAGTTGCTGCCCTTGGAACAGCAGACTCGCCAGGGCCGCGAGGAGCGCTTGATAGACCAAGCCCAAGCCAACAAAGAGCTGATTCGCAATTTGGCGCACGAGATCAAAAACCCTTTGGGCGGCATTCGTGGTGCCGCGCAGTTGCTGCAGATGGAGGTGGAAAGCAAGGACTTGATTGAGTACACCCAAGTCATCATTCACGAAGCCGACCGACTGCAGGTATTGGTGGACCGTCTGCTGGCCCCACACCGGCGCCCGCATGTGGTGGGTGATGTGAATATCCACGAGGTGTGCGAACGGGTGCGCAGCTTGATCTTGGCCGAGTTCCCTAAAGGCTTGATGGTGGTGCGTGACTACGACATTTCCATTCCAGAGTTCCGGGGTGACCGCGAACAGCTGATTCAGGCGGTGTTGAACATCGTGCACAACGCGGCTCAAGCACTGGCCGATCGCATCGCTGAAGGGGGTGGGCAGATTGTTTTGCGTACCCGCATCAATCGCCAGGTCACTTTTGGCAAACAACGCTACCGGTTGGCATTGGAATTGCATGTAATAGACAACGGGCCCGGTATCCCGGAAGAGATCAAGGACAGGTTGTTTTTCCCCTTGGTCTCGGGACGGGATGGCGGATCTGGCCTGGGGTTGAACTTGGCACAAACCTTTGTGCAACAACACCATGGCTTGATTGAGTGTGACAGCGTGCCGGGACGCACGGATTTCAAGATCCTGATTCCGCTGCCTTGATCACTTGCATGTCCCTCTAACTTAGAAAAAGAAAGTGCTGAGATGAAATCGATTTGGATTGTGGACGACGACCAGTCAATTCGCTTTGTGCTGGAGAAGGCCTTGCTGCGCGAGAACATGCCCACGCGCAGTTTCACCAATCCACGCGAAGTGTTGCATGCACTGGATGCAGCGGGCCCCGAGGAGGGGCCGCAAGTCTTGGTCAGTGACATCCGCATGCCTGGGGGCTCTGGACTCGATTTGTTGACCAAGGTGAAGGAGCGCGCGCCTACGTTGCCGGTCATCATCATGACGGCATTTTCTGATTTGGACAGTGCGGTGTCTGCTTTTCAAGGTGGTGCGTTTGAGTACCTGCCCAAGCCGTTTGATTTACCAAAAGCGGTGGAGTTGATTCGTCGTGCGGTGGAAGAGAGCCAAAGCGACCAAGCCCAAGCGGAGTTGCAAGACGCCACGCCTGAAATGCTGGGTCAAGCGCCCGCCATGCAGGATGTGTTTCGCGCCATTGGCCGATTAAGTCAGAGTAATGTGACCGTGATGATCACGGGTGAAAGTGGTTCTGGCAAAGAGCTGGTCGCACGTGCGCTGCACAAGCATTCACCCCGCGGCGATGCAGGGACCAAGGGGCCATTTGTCGCTATCAACACTGCAGCGATCCCGAAAGATTTGTTGGAGAGCGAATTGTTCGGGCACGAACGTGGGGCATTCACCGGTGCGCAAACCACACGTCGCGGTCGCTTTGAACAAGCCGAGGGCGGCACCCTGTTTCTCGACGAAATCGGTGACATGCCGTTTGACTTGCAAACACGCTTGTTGCGTGTGCTCAGCGATGGCAACTTCTACCGCGTGGGTGGCCACAGCGCCATCAAAGCGAATGTGCGTGTGATTGCAGCGACGCATCAAGATTTGGAAAAACGCGTCAAAGATGGCGTGTTCCGCGAAGATTTGTTTCATCGGTTGAATGTGATTCGTCTGCGCTTGCCCGCATTGCGCGAGCGCCGTGAGGACATCCCCGCACTCACGCGCCACTTTTTGCAGCAGAGTGCACAACAATTGGGCGTGGAAACCAAACGCATCGCCGATTCGGCCCAATTGGTGCTCAACGCTTTCCACTTTCCTGGCAACGTGCGCCAATTGGAAAACATTTGTCACTGGCTGACTGTCATGGCGCCTGCGCAAGTGATAGAGCCCAAAGATTTGCCGCCTGAAGTTCTTGGCGCTTCTGACGGTGGTGACCCCACGGCCTATGTCGTGCAAGATACGACAGCCTTCCATGCTGCACCTTCTGCTATGTCCGAAGAGCCGCATCGTGTACCCAGTTCGCATGCGCCGATGGGGGCTGGCGACAGCAACGCCGCATCAACCCCCGTGGTGTTGAACATGCCCGGCGCCGATTGGGAGCAAGGCTTGGAAGCTGAAGCCATGAGCCTGTTGGTGGCGGGGCGCACCGATGTGTGGGAGGTGTTGGTCAACCGCTTTGAAGCGCGCTTGATACAAACGGCTTTGGTGAACACGCGTGGCCGCCGTATCGAAGCTGCTCAAAAATTAGGCATTGGTCGTAACACCATCACCCGCAAAATCCAAGAGCTCGGTCTCGACGACTGAGCGTGAGGGGCTTACGCCAGCGTCACAACCACGGGGGTGTGGTCGCTGGGGCGCTCGTTCTTGCGCGGGGCCTTGTCTATCGCGCAGGCTTGCACCAACGGTTTGAGCGCATCGCTGACCAAGATGTGGTCAATACGCAAACCGCGGTTGCGGCGGAACGCAAACTCACGGTAGTCCCACCAGCTGTAGCTTTTTTCGGCTTGCTCAAACATGCGGAACGCATCATGTGTGCCCAAATCAATCAAGGCTTGAAAGTGCGCGCGCTCTTCCACCGTGCAGTGGATGGTGTCTTTTAAGGCCACTGGATCCCACACGTCGCGGTCATCGACGGTGATATTGAAGTCGCCCATCACCACCAGCTTGGGGTGTTGCTGGAGCTCTTCGCGCAGCCATTGTTGCAATGCCTCTAGCCAGCGCATTTTGTAAACAAATTTGTCGCTGTCCGGTGCTTGGCCGTTGGGGAAATAGGCCCCGATCACGCGCACGCCATCGACCGTGCCCGTAATGACGCGGGCCATGTCGTCTTCAAAACCGGGGATGTTTTTGACCACATCCGAGGCGGGGCTGCGCGACAGCAAGGCCACGCCGTTGTAGGTTTTTTGCCCAAAAAATGCCACCTGATAGCCCGCCGCCTCAATGGCTTCGCGCGGGAACTTGTCGTCGGTGGTTTTTGTTTCTTGCAACACCAGCGCATCGACAGGATTGGCCGCCAACCAGTCCAGCACCTGCGGTAAACGGACGGTGAGGGAGTTGACGTTCCAGGTGGCGAGTTGCATAAATCAGTGCTCGGGGTAGATGCGTCAGGCGCTAGCAGGGGCGCCGGTTTGTCGGTGCCATGTGACCAAGCTGTAGGTCAAGCCATTGGCCGCCACATGGGTGGTGCGGGAGGCTTCATGCCAAGCGGCGTCAAACGTGGGTGCGAAGGCATCACCTTCAAAATCAGCATCAATCTCTGTCACGACCGCACATGTGGCCAGTGGCATGGCCTGGGCGTACACCTCTGCTCCGCCAATGACCCACACCTGCGCGTCTGTTGCGCAATGTTGTACAGCTTCTTCGATGGAGTGGACAACGACCGCACCTTCAGCACGCCAATCTCTTTGACGTGTCACCACGATGTTGGTGCGACCAGGTAAGGGACGAAACTTCGGGGGAAGCGATTCCCATGTTTTGCGTCCCATAACCACGGGCTGGCCCAGTGTGGTGTGTTTGAAATGCGCCAAGTCTTCGGGCAAGTGCCAAGGCAATGTGTTGTTGTGGCCAATCACGCCGTTGCGCGCACGCGCAAAAATCAAATTCAAAGCCATAGGCTTAGACCGCCACCGGTGCTTTGATGGCCCCGTGACATTGGTAGTCCAGCACTTCGAAATCTTCGAATTGGTAGTCAAAGATCGAATCGGGTTTGCGTTTGATGTGGAGGGTGGGATACGCGAAGGGTTCGCGGCTGAGTTGCAACGCCACTTGTTCGTGGTGGTTGCTGTAGATGTGGCAGTCACCACCGGTCCAAATGAAGTCGCCTACATCCAAATCACACTGCTGAGCCACCATGTGTGTGAGTAAGGCATAGCTCGCAATGTTGAATGGCACGCCCAAGAAAATGTCAGCACTGCGTTGGTACAACTGGCAGCTGAGCTTGGCCTTTTCACCTGGCTGTTGGGCCGGTGCCACATAGAACTGAAAGAAGGCATGGCAGGGCATCAGGGCCATCTTGTCGAGCTCGGCCACATTCCAAGCACTGACGATGATGCGGCGGCTGTCGGGGTTGTTCTTCAGGGTGTCAATGACTTGTTGAATTTGATCGATGTGGCCACCATCAGGGGTGGGCCAGCTGCGCCATTGCACGCCATACACAGGGCCGAGGTCGCCGTCTTCGCGAGCCCACTCATCCCAAATCGTGACCCCGCGCTCTTTGAGCCAGTTGTTGTTGCTCGAACCCGTGAGGAACCACAGCAGCTCTTGAATGATCGAGCGCAGGTGCACCTTCTTGGTGGTGACCAGTGGAAATCCTTCATTGAGATCAAAGCGCATCTGGTAACCAAACACGCTTTTGGTACCTGTGCCCGTGCGGTCGGTTTTTGCAACACCGTGGGTGTCGACGTGTTGCATGAAATCTTCGTATTGACGGCGGATGGGGCGCATGTCTTTTGCTTGAAAGTAAACTCCCTCAAGTTTAAATGCAGTCGATCTGATGAACCTTTGGGCCGGTTTCCCCCTCGGTATGCATTGACAACCGAGGGTGGGTACCCCTAAAGTATTTAGATCTGAAGAAAATCAATTGAGACCTATCTCTCACCATGACACAGCAAGACAACGCAGAGCCTAATAACCGCAGCCGCTATGACCGCTGTGACCCCCATTACCTGCGCGAATTACGCGAGGCGGCTGGGATGGACTGGGTGGTTTTGGCACGTACCGCTTGTATGTCAGTGGCGCAAGTGCGAGCTTTAGAAAGCGAAAACGGTGGCGATGTTTTTTATTCCGACACCATCAAGCGACAAGCCTACAAACGTTTGTTGATGATTTTGGGCGCAGAGCCGCCTACGGTGGAAGTGCCCGAATCGATGCGCGATGCGCATCACGTGGCGGAGGCGCATCTGAACACGTTGGATCAGATTGTGGCCATGAGCCATCAGCCTCCCATGAACTTCACTTGGGCAGATCGTTTGCGAGAAGGTGCCGACAAACTGATGGCGCATCAACAATTGGTTGGAGCCGTTTTGTTTCTGGCGGGTGCGGTTGTGCTTTTTGCTTTGTATGGCCCACTGCACTGGTTGAAAGAACCCACGCAGATTGTTTCTGCCACGGCCAAGTCCGAGCAGTTTTCAGCGCCTGAACCTGCAGCAGTAGCTGCCTCAACACCGCCTGCGCAAGTGGTACCAACCACAGTGGCTGCGCCAGTGGCCTCAGCTCCTGTGCCTGTGCCTGTGCCTGCTGCATCAGTGGCCATTGTGTCTGCCTCGGTGGGAGCCGCCTCTGCCAATGTCATTGCTAAATCGCCCTCGAGTGCCTGCGCATTTACATCGGACGCTTTGCCCCAATTGGCCCCTTTTGTTGCTCGAAAAGAGGGCAGCTATGTCTACGTAGTCAGCAGCTCGAGCGCAGATGTCTGTGTGGTCGACGGCAACAAGCAAGCTACGCAGCTTCAATTGAAAGCCGGTGAAAGCCGCACCGTGACTGGCACTGCCCCTTGGCAACTCTCGGGGACTCAACTGAAGCATGTGCAAATCTATTTCCAAGGCGGTCGAGTGACCTTGCCAGAAGACATCCAGCGCTTGACGTTGGTGGAACAGCCCGTGACTCGGTAGTGCCATGTTCAAAAAAATAAAGTTTGGGCAAGCGCAGCCCGTTGACCATGTCGACCAAACCGTCATTGGAGAGTCTGCCGTGGTGATGGGCAACATTGTTTCTCAAGATATGGTGCAGCTCAAAGGCCATGTGGTGGGCAACATCGACGTCAATGGGAGCCCCAATGCCCAACTCTCTGTTTTGTCACGTGCGCATGTGGAGGGCGACATCAGTGCACAAAAGGCGGTGGTGGATGGCGTGGTGACGGGCAACATTGCATCAACCGGACGCGTCGAGCTTCACTCCGGCGCCAAGGTGAAAGGTAATATTTCATATGCCACCATGGCCATCGAGCATGGTGCCAAGCTGTACGGCATGATGAGTAGCAACGAATCAGTGCGTGATGGTGAGACAAATTAATCGACTCACTTCGTGCGACTTTTAGGTTAGTTATAAAAAATCTATTGATCACCGACAATGCTAGGCAGGCATTGGCTTTGTGCTTTTTACTATGAATCTCTCCTTGCGTTCGACTCCTACCGTGCTCGTGTTAACCACGCTGACCATTTGTATATGGATCGGTGCTGCCGCATTTCTAAATGATTCACAGCTTGGTGATAGCCTTGAGCAATTCATTTGGGGGCAAAGTCTGGAGTGGGGGTATTGGAAGCATCCGCCAGTTACATCTTGGCTGATGTATTTTTTCCTTCACACCTTTGGTTCAAGTCCGATTTGGACTTATGTGTTGTCTGCAATTCTCTATTCCGTCGCAGTACTAGCGACTTATAAAGTGGCAGAGCTTTTATTTGATCGTGATGTTGCGGTGCTATCTGCAATTCTTTTGACACTTCATTACGGTTTCACGCGAAGAGCTCAAATTTATAACCACAACACCGTGCTCGTGGCCTTTGTGGCTCTGACCGTATTGGCAGTTCTTTGGGCAGTCAGAAAACAAAAAAATGTTTATTGGATTTTTGCTGGTTTACTTGCGGGTTTGTCTATCTTAGTGAAATACCAAGCTGTCTTACCTTTGCTAGGCATGCTGATAGCGTTGGCCTTGACTGGCGAACTAAAAAAGTCTGTACATGGTTTTTGTTTAGCTCTCGTTGTATGTGTGTTGACGGTGACGCCACACATGACTTGGCTAATTACAAATGATTTCAAAACGTTGACGTATGCCGTTAATTACATTGATGGATCGGAATTCAGTGAGCGATCTCAACGTTCGGCAGCTTTTTTTGTAACTCAGCTCCGTTATTTTTTACCCGCGTTTTTCTTTGTATTTCTTATTTGGTGCGCCAGTTTTGTATCCGCTTCAAATCGAACGTACCGAGCCTCGATTCAGCTTTCGGTTGAGCAGCGTGCATGGCTGGTAGGTTTGATTGCGGTACCCTTATTCACCCTTATTTTTATAGCCTTGGGTTTGGGGACGCGTATCCAGAGCCATTGGGGTCTCCAAACAACGCAGTTTTTCGTCATCTATTTAGCCGTTTGGCTGAAACGGCGATTTGGCGTTTTCAATCTTCAAAAAATTTGGATATGGTTCACCGTTCAACTCATTGCATTTCTGATCTTCGTAGGCCAAGGACTTGGGATTTTTTTACGTGAGTCCACCTCAATAGCCGTGAGAGAACTGCCGGCTCAAAAATTTGCCGATACGGCATTGAAGTTTTGGAGTTCAAACACTACCTGTCCGCTGAAATATCTCTCAGGGCATCCTTCGATGGCCGCCATGATTTCTGGTTACTCTGGTCAGACGATACAAGTCTTAGAGGATGGAGATTTCGCGAAATCGCCGTGGATCACTTCAGCTGACCTTGAAAAAAACGGCTATTTGGAGGTTTCAGTAGCTAATGAGCCATCAATGAAAACGGACACTTTTTCCTTGAGTTACCAAATTAGAAGCGACCAGATTTCTCGGTCGCATTCCAATGAGTACCTGCTTTTGACGTTCTACAAGCCTGCAATCGATTGCCCCTGAGTACAGTCATGACGTGACGCGTTGAGGAACCACCCGTCCAGGATTCAATGTGCCTTGTGGATCTAACGCATGTTTCAGTTGTCGCATCAAGCTCAAGGCCACCGGGTCTTTGTACTCTGGTAATTGATCGACCTTCATGCTGCCTACGCCATGTTCAGCAGAAATCGAACCCCCAAAACGCTTGACGGCTTGATACACCAGCGAGTTCACCTGCGTTTCGTGATCGCGTAGAAAAACCTTCGGATCGCCGTGTTCTGGTGCTTGTACGTTGTAGTGCAAATTGCCATCACCCAAATGGCCAAAGTTGACCAAGCGAACGCCCGGTATCTCACTTGCGAGCAGTGCATCGGTGGCTTCTACGAATTCGGGGATGGATGAAATAGGCACGGAGATATCGTGCTTGATATTCAAACCCTCGTCGGCTTGCGCGAGGGTGATGCTTTCGCGGATGTGCCAGAGGTTACGCCCTTGCGTGAGGTTCTCGGCCACCACCGCATCGGTCACGCAGCCGTTCTCTAGGGCAAGTTCGAGCAAGTGTTCAAAACGCTCACGTGCGTGCATCTCTGATTCGTTGTCCGAGTTTTCTAACAACACGCAGAACGGGGTTTCTTGCCATAAGGGCACGCGCAAGTGAGGGTAGTGTTTGTCGACCAGACTGAGTGCGAACTGGCCCATCATTTCAAAGCCCGTCAGCCCAGCGCCTAGGTGTTGGTGCGCGAGCCCCAGCAGCTTCACAGCATGAGCAACAGAGGGCACAGCGGCCCACGCAGTCAGGTTGGCCGCAGGCATGGGGTACAGCTTCATCGTGGCTGCGGTGATGATGCCCAATGTGCCTTCGCTGCCAATCATCAGGTTGCGCAAGTCATAGCCGGTGTTGTCTTTGCGCAAGCCGCTCAACCCGTGCAAAACGTCCCCTTGGGCGGTGACAACCTCAAGACCCAAACACAGCTCGCGCGCGTTGCCGTAGCGCAGCACCTGGGTACCTCCGGCATTGGTGGCCAAGTTGCCGCCGATGGTGCAGCTGCCTTCGGCTCCCAAGCTCAATGGAAACAAAAAGCCGGCTTGTTCAGCCGCCTGTTGGACGTTTTGCAGAATACAGCCGGCCTCTACGGTGAGCGTCAAATTGTCTGCATCGATGGCACGCACCGCGTGCATCCGCAACAGGCTCAGCACCACTTGGTCACCCGCCTCGCTGGGAATAGAACCCACCACCAGGCCGGTGTTGCCGCCTTGGGGCACAAGGCCGACACTGGCTGCGGCACAGGCTTTCACCACGTCTGCCACTTCTTGTGTGCTTCCAGGTCGAACCACCGCCAAGGCTTTGCCCCGTGTGCGCTTGCGCCAATCTTGCTCGTAGGCAGACAGGTCACCCTCCGTCAGCACATGGGCGTCACCTACGATGTGACGCAGGCGAATCAAGAGCTCAGAGGGGGCGACAGACGACATGCGATACCTCAGGGGGTGGGTACTTCAGTGAGGGCGGTTTCTTTGGCATGTTTCAAACGTAAGCGCACATGCAACGCGCAGGCGATGAACAAGGTGATGCAGAGAAAAATTTCAATCATCGCCAAGTAGCTGCTGGGAGACGCGTCGCTCCACGCGCGCACCACGCCTTCAGTGAAATAGAGCCAAATGAGCAAACTCAACCAGCGGTAGGTGTACATGCGGTTTTTTAGCAACCCAGTGAGAGGGAAGCACAACGGCAACACCTTGAGCGCCAGAAGGGTGCCGCCGGGCCGCAATGGGGCCAGCCATAACTCCCAAGCCAAGCCGAGCACGATCAATCCCATCAGGCTGCTCACAGCCAACCAGCGGGTGAGCGTCACATGACGCATTGAATTTTCTTGGAGGGGGCGTGTGGTGTCGTGCATAGAAAGTGGGATGATTCAGGCCATGATTGTCCCGCATCTCCAAGATTTTTTTGAACGACTGGCCCGATTCCCTTGGCGCAACACGGCACGTACTTTGCGCCAACGTTTCCGTGAGGACCGACTGGGTCAAGCCGCCGGCAGTTTGACCTTCACCACCACCATTGCCTTGGTGCCGATGGTGACGGTGGCCTTGGCTGTTTTGACCGCTTTTCCGATGTTCAGCGACTTCCAAGTGGTATTGCAAAAACGCTTGGTGGAAAGCTTGGTTCCTGACAATATTTCTCGTCAAGTGTTGGGTTACTTGACGCAGTTCGCCAGCAAAGCCAGCCGCTTGGGGGCGGTGGGTGTGACCGCTTTGTTGCTGTCTGCCTTGGCTTTGGTGTTCACCATCGATCGCACCTTGAACGCCATTTGGCGTGTGCGCAAGCGCCGTCCTGTGGCACATAGCATGTTGTTGTATTGGACCGCGATCACCCTAGGGCCTTTGCTGATGGGGGCAAGCTTGGTCATGATGTCGCAGTTTGTGGCAGTCTCTCGGGGTGTAGTTCCTGACATGGCGGGGAGTTTGCGTTGGATCCTGAGCACGGTGGAGTTTTTGCTGCTGGCGTGGGCGGTGAGTGCACTCTTCCGTTATGTGCCCTATACCCATGTGCGTTGGAGTCATGCCCTGGTCGGTGGCATTTGGGTGGCGGCTGCCACCGAAATCGCACGCAAGGTCTTGGCGTACTACTTTGGTCAAATGCCCACCTACTCGGTTGTCTATGGCGCGTTTGCCACGCTGCCCATTTTGCTGATTTGGATTTATTTGGCCTGGTCGATCGTACTCATTGGCGCAGTGCTGGTAGCCAATTTACCCAGCTTGCTGGGTGGCATTTCACGCGACGGACGCAGCGTGGGCTGGCGTTTTCAATTGGCCATCGAAGTGCTGCAGCGTTTGCAACTCGCGCGCGTCACTGACGAGCACGGCGCCAGCATGACCACGCTCTGCGAGGACTTGTCTCTCGACCCGCTGCAAATCGAAGACGTGCTGGCCGCGTTGGTCGACTTGGATTGGATCGCACGCTTGAGTGAGTCTGTCGATGCCCGTCAAAGCCATGTGAAAGAAGCGCGCTATGTGATGTTGGCGGATCCGCACCGCACGCCTTTGGCTCCGTTGATGGAACGCTTACTTCTGGTGCGCAGCCCCGAAATGGAAGGCTTGTGGATGAAGTGGCAAGACCTGCGTTTGCGCGACGTGCTTTAAGCGTTGATGCCGAAAAATTGCTTCAAGGCGCCCAGTGTTTCTTCGGGTGACTCGTTCATCTGGTGATGCCCCATAGGCACGTGAACCACACGGATGCGTTTGCTGGTTTTATCTGCTTGGTCAATCAAACTCTTGGCTGACCGCGCAGGCGTCATTTGGTCGCGTTGACCCAAGACAAACAAGACCGGACATGTCACGTCCGCCATGGCCTCTAAGCCGCGTGCGTAGCTGTCGCATGCCACGAACCCGCGGTGAAAAATATTGACCTGGGGGTTGCTCGCCAACATGCGACGTCCCAATGCCATCGAGGCGCCGTACACCCAGGTGCCAGGTCCCAGCGCCGATGGTGGGGCGGCAAGCGTGGCGCGTGAAAACACATTCACCATCTGAAGTGCTTTCATGGGCTCATTCAGAGAGGCTTCAATCAACGCAGGTGACACTTTCATCGGAAACGCGGTGCCGACGAGCACCAAGTGGGTGATGCGGTCTTTCAAGCGCCCGGCTGCTTCAAGTGCGA
>JACCDZ010747609.1_pt1 | contig 12616 bp, 12 predicted proteins | sample 7449551 | NCBI WGS metagenome assembly JACCDZ01 (sample SAMN15323452, study PRJNA562643) | freshwater metagenome | isolation source: river surface water | place: USA:Blue River Watershed | collected 2017-08-18
AAAAGTCCGACCTGGGCCTTCAGCTTATCGGCTGACCTCGCGATCAACTGAGTTAATAATAACAATTCTCATTCGTGAGTCAACAGGGTTTTTTCAGTTCGTGGAAATTATTTTTGCCGGCTAATCACTGACCGAGAGTAGAGCCAAGGTCGGCAGGAGCAATTGCAGTAGGTTGGGGTGTTTGGGCCATGCGCTGGCCAGAAAAATGCCGTTCACCTGAGCCAGGTGAACGGCATTGGGGCATGGCCGATACCGGCCAATGCTATGGCTGCTCAGGCCTGAGGTGTGGGCAGACGCAGTTGGGTGACTTCTTTATTGAGCAGGTCGATGCGCCTTGCCATGCTCTCGATCAGGCTGTGGGCAATGCGCGGGTTGCTCTGCATCAGGCTGAGAAATTGCTCCTTGGGGATCACCATCACGGTGCAGGGCTCACTGGTCAGTACCGTGGCACTGCGTTTCTCGTGGGTGAACACGGCCATGGCGCCGAAGATCTCATCTTTCTGTACGTCGCCAACCTTGTGCCCATCGACATAGGCCTCGGCGTGGCCTTCGATAATCACGAAGACGTGCTCGGCCTCATCGCCCTGGTGGATTAGTTCTTCGCCAGCGGCGAAATGCTGGAAGCCGGTGGCGGGGCGGATTTCCGGTTGTTTCAGGCGCGCCAGGGCGTCCGAGAGCAGGGCGGTATGGCCGATCAGGTATTGGATAAACAGTTCCTGACGCTGCTCGCAGCCGTAGATATGTTGAAACACCGCCGAGCGTGAGTAGGGCAGCAGGCTCAGGGGTTCTTCGCTGCTGTAACGGCAACTGGGCAGTTCAATGCCCTGGCGCAGGCCAACCAGGTCGCCTTCTTGCAGATAGAACAGCGGCCGGCCGTCGATGACCGCATGCAGCAAGCCATTCTCGATCACAAACAGCTGATTGCCGGGCAGCAGTTGCGCCAGGTCGTCGACGCGCTCGAAGCTCAGTGCCGGACCTTCAGGCTCCAGGCCTTGGAGAAGCTGGGTGGGGATGCTTTGCAGTCGGTTGATCAGCTGATCGGCGTAGGCCGGTTGCTCCCCGAGTAGGTACATACGAGAAATTCCTTGAACTGGCTGGGCTAACTGATTGCACGAGCGTTCCTGAAACAATAGGTGGCGGCGCACTTTTCGACAATTGCTGGGCACAGAGGTTGTGAGCTAGCTCTTGTTGTGTGCGGCCATTGCTTCCAGTTGGCCATTCAGCTCGGCTTTGTGGGCAGGCGGCAGTTGGTTCCAGTTGACATCCAGCAGCGCGCCTTCGATGGCATACAGTAGGACTTTTGAGGCACGAAAGCCACGGGCCTTGACGGCTCGATAGGCGTCCACAGCGCCGAGACGACGTAGGTCGCCGGCATTGTGAATGCCGGCGGCATGAAGCCACTGGGCCGAGGTTTTGCCGAGGTTTTTCAGGTGTTGCAGTTCGTCGTTCATCCGCCCTCCGTGGATAAAAGCGTCTGCATGTTCAGCCGGATGCTGCACTCAAGTGTAGCGGCCAGTGGCCAATTGGCGATTGGCGCAGGCGAGCGCCGGCGTTGCGGACTACTTGGTGCGATAGCGCAGGCGGGTGCCGAAGTTCATCGACATGAGGATTTCATCGGCGCTCAACTCCTCCGGAAAGTAGGCCCCGGAGATCTGCGCATGCGCCAGGCTGGCGCCGCGCATGCAGGTGTTGCGCAGATCCAGGCCGCGCAGGTCGGCGCCGCGGAAGTAGGCATCGGTAAACAGCACGCGGCTGGCGTCGAGGTTGCGCAGATCGAGACCGCGAAAGTCGCCGCTGCTTAGGTCGATCGGGCCGTCTGCGGCCTTTTGCGCGTTGAAGCCCTTGATGTCTTCGTTGCGGATCAGGCGATAGAGCGGGTTATCAAGCTGGCGCGGTTGGCTCATGGCATGCACTTCCGTTGATGGACTTTGCCTCAGTATAGAGAAGCTCATGGGGCCTGCTCGCAGGTGCTGCCGGGCACAGTTACAAGCCTGGCAGGTGGTGGCGGATGCGTTCGATCAGGCTGTCGAGGCTGGCCGCGTCGTGGGTGTCGACGCGCTTGCTTTGCAGCAGCTCGGCGTCGCTCAAGGCTTCGCGGCCGGCGTGCTGGGCCTGAATCACCGCTTCGGTGGCATCGGAGGGGTCCTGACCGGCCGCCTGGCGCTGGGCCAGCCATTGGCTGATCACGCTGTCCGGGGCCTGGCAGTCGAGAATCAGGAAGGGCACGCCGCAGGCTTCGGCAACCTGGGCCGCGCTGTCGCGCTGTTGGCGCTTGAGGTAGGTGGCATCGATGACCACCGGGAAGCCGGCATGCAAGGCGGCGCCGGCCAACTGGTGCAGGTGTTGGTAGACGCTGGCGCTGGCCTGCGGGCTGTAAATGCCGGCATGCAGTTGGGCTTGCTGGTCGGCGCTCTGTTCACCGAGCAGGCGTTTGCGTTCGATATCCGAGCGCAGGCGGATGGCGCCCAGGGCTTCGACCAGGCGCAGAGCTACGTGGCTCTTGCCGACCGCCGAAACGCCGTGGGTGATGGCCAGGAAGCTGGAGGGAATGGCGCTGTAGCTTTCCGCCAGGTTGGCGTAGCGGCGGTACTGCGCGAGGATTTCCTGGCGCTGCGCGGCGTCTTGCTCTTGACCCAAACGGAACAGGTTGACCTTGGCGCGCACCAGGGCGCGGTAGGCCTTGTAGAAATTCAGCAGGTCGAGGGCGGCGTAGTCGCCGGTATGTTCCAGCCAGGCATTGATAAAGCGTCGGGACAGCGGCTTGAGGTCGCGATCCTCCAGGTCCATGGCCAGGAAGGCGGCGTCCGAGGCGATGTCGATCAGGCGGAAAGGCTCGTTGAACTCGATGCAGTCGAATAGCACCACGTCGCCGTTGAGCAGGGTGGCGTTGCCTAAATGAATGTCGCCATGGCATTCGCGAATCGAGCCGTTGGCGGCGCGTTGCTCAAGCAGGGGCTGCAAACGGGCAAAGCTGCTTTGCGTCCAGGCTTCCAGGGCATCGACCTGCAGCAGGTCGGCCTTGTCGCTGAGCAGCGGGCGGATTTGTTCGAAGTTCTGCCGCATCGGCGCGACTATGGCGCTGGCGTTGCACAGCGGGTGATCGGCGGCGACCCGTGGTGTGTGCTGGTGGAAGCTGGCAATTTGCGCGGCCAGGGCGTCGATATGGGCGCCGGTCAGCTCGCCACGGGCCTGCACGGCATTGAGTAACTGGCTCTGGGGGAACTGGCGCATTTGCAGGGCGTATTCCAGTACCGGACCACTGCCGTTGAACTGAGGCGCCGCGCTGCTGCCGGTGATCGGCAGGACCTGCAAGTACAGGTCATCGGTCAGGCGCTGGTTCAGGCGCAGCTCTTCGGCACAGAAGTGGCCGCGTGCCGCCAGCTCGGAGAAGTCGAGAAAGCCAAAGTTGACCGGCTTTTTGATCTTGTAGGCAAAGGGACCGGTGAGCAGGACCCAGGAAATATGGGTCTCGATGACGTCGAAGCGATCTACAGGGTGCGGGTACAGGGCCGGGTTCTGCAGGGCGGCGATCAATGCTTGGCTCACGGTCAATCCTTGCGCTTTAGTCATTCTGGAGGGCGTCATTATGGCCTCTGGCGGGCGCCGTGCAAACCGTGCTGACGCGCCTGTTGAGCCTGGGCAAAGTGCGTATAATCCCGCGCCATGACTCGTTCCCGATCGCCTCGTTCTCGTAATAAACGCCGTGCCAGTGCGCCACATCCGCTGCTGGGCTGGGTTGTCAAACTCGGCCTGGTGGGGTTGGTGGTGCTGGCGGGCTTCGCCATTTACCTGGATGCCGTGGTGCAGGAGAAGTTTTCCGGCAAGCGCTGGACCGTGCCGGCCAAGGTCTACGCGCGGCCGCTGGAGCTGTTCGTCGGGCAAAAACTGACCAAGACGGATTTCCTCACCGAGCTGGATGCCCTCGGCTATCGCCGTGAGAGCGCGGCCTCCGGCCCCGGAGCGGCTGCGGTGGCGGGCAATGATGTGCAATTGCACACCCGCGGTTTTCAGTTCTACGAAGGCACGGAGCCGGCGCGGCGGATTAATGTGCGCTTCTCCGGCGCTTACGTGGCTGGGCTGAGTCAGGGTGCGGGCGGCAACCTGGCGGTGGCGCGCCTTGAGCCCTTGCTGGTCGGCGGTTTGTATCCGGCCCATCACGAAGACCGCATTTTGCTCAAGCTTGATCAGGTGCCGCCGTACCTGGTGGAAACCCTGGTGGCGATTGAGGATCGGGAGTTCTTCAAGCACTACGGTGTATCGCTCAAGTCGATTGCGCGGGCCTTCTGGATCAATGCCACTGCCGGGCAATTGCGCCAGGGCGGCAGCACCCTGACCCAGCAGTTGGTCAAGAACTTCTATCTGACCAACGAGCGCAGCCTGAGCCGCAAGGCCACCGAAGCCATGATGGCGCTGTTGCTGGAGCTGCATTACGACAAGAACGAGATTCTTGAGGCTTACCTCAATGAGGTGTTTCTCGGTCAGGACGGCCAGCGCGCGGTGCATGGTTTTGGCCTGGCCAGTCAGTACCTGTTCAGCCAGCCGTTGGCCGAGCTGAAGCTGCATCAGGTGGCGTTGATGGTGGGCATGGTCAAGGGGCCGTCCTACTACAACCCACGGCGTTTTCCCGAGCGGGCGCTGGAGCGGCGCAACCTGGTGCTGGACGTGCTGGCCGAGCAGGGCGTGGTGCCTGCTGAGCAGGTGGCGGCGGCCAAGCTCAAGCCGTTGGGCGTTACCCAGCGCGGCAGCCTGGCCGACAGCTCGTTTCCAGGCTTTCTCGACCTGGTCAAACGCCAGTTGCGTGAGGATTACCGCGAGGAAGATTTGACCGAGGAAGGACTGCGGATTTTCACCAGCTTCGATCCCATCCTGCAGTTGAAAGCCGAAGCGGCACTTGCCGAGACACTCAAACGTCTCACCGCCGGGCGCGGCAAGGGGATTGATCAGGTCGAGGCGGCGATGTTGGTGACCAGTCCGGAAAGCGGTGAGGTGCAAGCCCTGATCGGCAGTCGCCAGCCGCGCTTCGCCGGTTTCAATCGGGCCCTGGATGCGCTGCGCCCGATTGGTTCGTTGATCAAGCCTGCGGTCTATCTGGCGGCGCTGGAGCGACCCAGTCAGTACACCCTGACCAGTTGGTTGAGCGACACGGCGTTTTCGGTCAAGGGCCAGGATGGGCAGGTCTGGAAGCCGCAGAACTACGATCGCCAAGCCCACGGCAATGTCTTCCTGTATCAAGCCTTGGCCAACTCGTACAACCTGTCCACGGCCAAGCTCGGCCTGGCATTGGGCGTGCCGACGGTGCTGAAAACCCTGGAGCGGCTCGGCGTGTCCCGCGAGTTTCCGGCCTATCCGTCGATGCTGCTGGGCGCCGGTTCGCTGACCCCGCTGGAAGTGGCGGGCATGTACCAGACCCTCGCTAATGGTGGCTTCAATACGCCACTGCGCGGCATTCGCAGCGTGCTGACGGCCGAAGGCGAGCCACTCAAGCGTTATCCCTTCCAGATCCAGCAACGCTTTGATCCGGGCGCCATTTACCTGGTGCAAAACGCCATGCAGCGGGTGATGCGTGAAGGCACCGGGCGTTCGGTATACAGCCAGTTGCCGGCTTCGCTCAATCTGGCGGGCAAGACGGGTACCAGTAATGACTCGCGCGACAGTTGGTTTGCCGGTTTTAGTCAGGATCTGTTGACGGTGGTGTGGTTGGGCCGGGATGACAACGGCAAGACGCCGCTGACCGGTGCTACCGGTGCCTTGCAGGTGTGGACCGGGTTTATGCGCAAGGCCGATCCGCTGCCGCTGGACATGCCGCTGCCGGATAACGTGAGCATGGTCTGGATTGATCCGCGTACCGGCGAGGGCTCCGACGCCAGTTGTCCGCAGGCGCGGCAGATGCCGTATATTCGCGGCAGTGAGCCGGCGCCCGGCAGTGCCTGTGGCGCGCCTGCGCCGGCGGCCGAGGTGATGGACTGGGTGCGCGGCTGGTTGAATTAATCAAGTGAGGTTCGACGTGAGCAAATGGTTGGTTTCTGCTCTGGCAGTGACGGCGCTGATGAGTGGTTGTGCCTCGGTGCAGCGTGGCGCCATTCCGGTGGTCGATGCGGGCGCGCCGGTCTCCGATGATGAACGCGTGGCCAGTCGCAACAGCAATGCGCCGGTGGCGCGTCAGCCGCAGGCGATTGCTCAGGATTCCGGGGTTGTGGTCATGGTGCCGGGGGGCGCGGCCAGCAGTGCGCCGATCCAGAGTTTTCCGGCCAGTTCAGGGCCGATTGTTGGCAGTGTCAGTGCTCAGCCGAACAGCAACGTGATGGGCGCACCGGTCACTGCACCGATGACTGCGCCAGGCTATCCGTCGGTTGCGCCGATGGCGCCAAGCGGCATTCCGGGCGGCGCTTTGGCAGCGGATGAGCAACTGGATGGCCCGGTTCTGGCGCTGTTGACCACCGCGCAGCAACAGCAGGGCGGTGGTGATTTAAACGGTGCTTCATCGAGTTTGGAGCGGGCGCAGCGCATCGCTCCCCGTGAGCCGCAGGTGCTCTACCGTCTGGCCGAGGTGCGTCTGGCTCAGGGTGATGCGGCACAAGCCGAGCAGTTGGCGCGTCGCGGTCTGACCTACGCCAGTGGCCGGCCGTCCCTGCAAGCGGGGCTGTGGGGGTTGATCGCCCAGGCGCGCGAGCGTCAGGGTGATCCAGCCGGTGCCGCCGAGGCTCGCCAGCAAGCCGGTGGGCGTTAATGGATTCGCGCTATGCGTTGCTGGCGGATCAATTGCTGCTGATCGAGCGCGAGTTGCGGCGCCTGGGCTGGTGGGCGGAGACCGCGCCGAGTGCCGAAGCGTTGGCCAGTGTTGAGCCGTTTTGTGTCGATACCCTGGCTTTCGAGCACTGGTTGCAGTGGGTGTTGCTGGTGCGCATGAAGGCGATTATCGAGGCGGGTGGCGCCTTGCCGGCGGTATCCGGTATTGCGCCGATGGCGGAGATGGCTTTCCAGGGGCGCCTGGAGCAGGCCGCTGGGTTGCTGGCCATGCTTGGCGAATTCGATCAGTTGATCGGCGGCGTGGCCAGCTAAAGCCCCGCCGTAGCTCGTTGGCTTAGTTGCAGTTTTCCTGGATGGCTTTTTCGCTCTCGGCGATTTTTGCCTGCCGCTCGTCTTCGCCCAGGCGGCGCATCTCACCGCCAACCTCCATGCGCAGGCGCGGATTATTCTGCAATTGCGCCAGGTTGGTACGCATGGCCTCGCAGTATTTCTTGCGCTCGGCCTCCTGGGCGGCAACATCCTGCTTGACCTTGGCGTCAATGGCTTTTTGCTCGGCCTCGCCGCTGCTCTCCAGGGGGGCTGCGGGAGGCTTGGCTGCCGGCGCCTTGGGCTGGATGATATTGGTGTTTACCTGGGCGGCTTCCTGGCCTTCAGGCGGTTGCGCACCAAAGTGGGTGACGCCTTGGGCATCGACCCATTTATAGAACTGTCCAGCCATTGCGCTGGTGCTCAGGGCGAGCAGCAGGCTGCTCGTAATGATCATGCGTCGCATGCTGCTTCCTTCTCTTCGCTGCGGGACCTGGCACTACTATAACCAAATCCGCAGAGTCGTCATCCTGCGCCGTGTCACAGGCCTGCAATAGGAATAAACCGCCGATCATGGCTTGACTTGCCGTGCTCTATTCCGAACAATCCAAAGTTCGCCTGGTAGCCCTGACTAAATCGGGATATCGGGCAGATCATGAGGCGCACACCCGCGCCGACTTGTTACACCCGCAACGCGTTACCTCGCGCTGGGTGGGAAGAACCCCGCAACACTCTGGGGCGTTCCCAATACTTGCTCAGTCAGTAGCTGACGTAGTCGGCGACCACCGTCGCTCATGCTCTGCTTGGCAGTAAACCTATTATTCAGGCCGTCCCGCTGCGGATGGTTTTCTGGCGTTTTAGAGGTGATCAACGTGGAGCTGTTATCCGGCGCAGAAATGATCGTCCGCTTTTTGCGTGACGAAGGTGTTAAGTGTATTTACGGGTATCCAGGCGGCGCTGTCCTGCATATCTACGATGCCCTGTTCAAAGAACCCGAGATAGAGCACGTTTTGGTGCGTCACGAACAGGCCGCCACCCATATGGCCGACGGCTATGCCCGTGCCACCGGCAAGGCGGGTGTGGTGTTGGTGACGTCGGGGCCCGGCGCGACCAACGCCGTTACCGGTATTGCCACGGCCTACATGGACTCGATTCCGATGGTTGTGTTGTCGGGCCAGGTGCCGAGCGCCATGGTCGGCACCGATGCTTTCCAGGAGACCGACATGATCGGTATCTCCCGGCCGATCGTGAAGCACAGCTTTATGATCAAGCATCCGGCCGAGATTCCAGAGGTTCTGAAAAAGGCCTTCTATCTGGCGCAGTCGGGTCGCCCTGGCCCGGTCGTGGTCGACATTCCCAAGGATATGACCGATCCGACCCAGAAGTTCGAATACGTCTATCCGAAAAAAGCCAAGCTGCGCTCCTACAGCCCGGCCCTGCGTGGGCATTCCGGGCAGATCCGCAAGGCTGCCGAGATGCTGCTGGCGGCTAAGCGGCCGATCATCTACTCCGGTGGCGGGGTGATCATGGGGGGGGCTGCGGCGCCCCTGACCGAGCTGGCCAAGCTGCTTAACGTGCCCGTGACCAATACCCTGATGGGTTTGGGCGGCTTTCCGGGCATGGATCGCCAGTTCCTCGGCATGCTGGGCATGCACGGCAGCTACACCGCCAACCTGGCCATGCACCATTCCGACGTGATTCTTGCCGTCGGCGCGCGGTTTGACGATCGGGTAATCAACGGTGCGTCGAAGTTCTGCCCAAACGCCAAGATCATCCATATCGACATCGATCCGGCCTCGATCTCCAAAACCGTCAAGGCCGATATTCCAATTGTCGGGCCGGTTGATAGCGTGTTGACCGAGATGGTGGCGATCGTTAAGGAAATTGGCGAGACGCCCAACCCCGAGGCGGTTGCCGCCTGGTGGAAACAGGTCGATGAGTGGCGTGGCAGTGATCGCATGTTCCCTTATAACGAGGGGGACGGCAGCACGATCAAACCGCAGAAAGTCATTGAGACTTTGTGTGAGGTGACTAACGGCGATGCCTTCATCACCTCCGATGTGGGCCAGCATCAGATGTTTGCGGCGCAGTATTACCGCTTCAATAAGCCCAATCGTTGGATCAACTCCGGCGGCCTGGGCACCATGGGTTTTGGTTTTCCAGCGGCCATGGGTGTCAAGATGAGCTTTCCGGATGAGCAGGTCGCCTGCGTCACCGGGGAAGGCAGCATCCAGATGAACATTCAGGAGTTGTCGACCTGCATGCAGTACGGCTTGCCGGTGAAAATCATCAACCTGAACAACGGTGTGCTCGGTATGGTGCGCCAGTGGCAGGACATGATGTACAGCGGCCGCCACTCGCACTCCTACATGGAGTCTTTGCCGGACTTCGTCAAGTTGGCTGAAGCCTATGGTCACGTCGGTATGCGGATTACCGATCTGAAAGACTTGAAGCCGATGATGGAAGAAGCCTTTGCCATGAAAGATCGCTTGGTATTCCTCGACATTCAGGTCGATACCAGTGAGCACGTCTACCCGATGCAGATCAAAGACGGCGCTATGCGTGACATGTGGCTGAGCAAGACGGAGCGGACTTGAACCATGCGACACATAATCTCTTTGCTGCTGGAAAACGAGCCTGGTGCTCTGTCTCGCGTGGTTGGCCTGTTCTCGCAGCGCAACTACAACATCGAAAGCCTCACCGTGGCGCCAACCGAAGACCCGACCCTGTCGCGTCTGACCCTGACCACCGTGGGCCACGATGAGGTGATTGAACAGATCACCAAGAACCTCAACAAGCTGGTTGAAGTGGTCAAGCTGGTCGATCTGTCCGAAAGCGCGCATATCGAGCGCGAGCTGATGCTGGTCAAGGTCAAGGCGACAGGTGCCCAGCGTGCAGAAATCAAACGCACCACGGATATCTTCCGTGGCCAGATTGTCGATGTCAGCAGCAGCGTTTACACCATTCAGCTAACCGGCACGAGCGACAAGCTGGACAGCTTCATTCAGGCGATCGGCACTGCCGCGATCCTGGAAACCGTACGCAGTGGCGTCACCGGGATTGCCCGTGGCGACAAAGTGCTGAGCATCTAAACCTTTAGCGAACGGCCTTAGCGGCCAGGTAAATAGGGGAAATTCATGAAAGTTTTCTACGATAAAGACTGTGACCTGTCGATCATCAAGGGCAAGAAAGTTGCCATCATCGGTTACGGTTCCCAGGGTCACGCCCACGCCTGCAACCTGAAAGATTCCGGTGTGGACGTTACTGTTGGTTTGCGCAGCGGCTCCTCTTCGATTGCCAAGGCCGAAGCCCATGGCCTGAAAGTGTCCGATGTCGCCAGCGCCGTCGCTGCGGCTGATCTGGTTATGGTTCTGACCCCGGATGAGTTCCAGGGCAAGCTGTACAAGGACGAGCTGGAGCCGAACCTGAAGAAGGGCGCTACTCTGGCCTTCGCTCACGGTTTCTCGATCCATTACAACCAGGTTGTGCCGCGCGCCGACCTCGATGTGATCATGATCGCGCCTAAAGCTCCGGGCCATACCGTGCGCTCCGAGTTCGTTAAAGGCGGCGGCATCCCTGACTTGGTTGCGATCTATCAGGACGCCTCCGGCAATGCCAAAAATGTTGCCCTGTCTTACGCCTCCGGCGTGGGCGGTGGCCGCACCGGTATCATCGAAACGACCTTCAAAGACGAAACCGAAACCGACCTGTTCGGTGAGCAGGCGGTTCTGTGCGGTGGTTGTGTTGAGCTGGTCAAAGCTGGTTTCGATACTCTGGTTGAAGCCGGTTATGCCCCGGAAATGGCTTACTTCGAGTGTCTGCATGAGCTGAAGCTGATCGTTGACCTCATGTTCGAAGGCGGTATCGCCAACATGAACTACTCGATCTCCAACAACGCCGAGTACGGCGAGTACGTGACCGGCCCAGAAGTGATCAACGCCGAATCGCGTCAGGCCATGCGCAATGCGCTGAAGCGTATTCAGGACGGCGAATACGCCAAGATGTTCATCCTCGAAGGTGCTTCCAACTACCCATCGATGACCGCTTACCGCCGTAACAACGCGGCACACGGTATCGAAGTGGTGGGTGAGAAGCTGCGTTCGATGATGCCGTGGATCTCGGCAAACAAAATCGTCGACAAGAGCAAGAACTAAGCCCTTGTCGGTGTGAAAAAAACGCGGCCTAAGCCGCGTTTTTTTATTCCGCCCAGGAGCTTCTGGTATAAAGCCGGAGTGCTGGCGTGGTTTGAGTTGAACTGCTCGCGTCGGCCTCTGTCGAATTCTTTCCAAATACGTTGCAAGGTACTGTCATGAACGAGCGTCCCGAGGGAGTCGATCCAGCCTCCGCTGCCGAAAGCCTATTGCCGATCGATGAGCATGTAGAAGAGGGGCAGGATGCCGAGGGGCGCAAGGTGCGTCATCGGGGCGTCTACCTGCTGCCGAACCTGTTTACGACGGCTAATCTGTTTGCTGGTTTCTTCTCGATCATCAGTGCGGTTAACGGCAAATTCGAAATTGCCGCCATCACCGTCTTCGTCGCCATGGTGCTGGATAGTCTCGATGGGCGCGTCGCGCGGTTGACCAATACGCAGAGTGCCTTTGGTGCGGAGTACGACTCGCTGTCGGATATGGTGGCCTTTGGCGTGGCGCCTGCCTTGCTGGCCTACGAGTGGGCATTGTCGGGGCTGGGTAACGTTGGCCTTACCGTTGCTTTTATCTATGTGGCTTGTGCGGCCCTGCGTCTGGCGCGCTTCAATACCCAGATCGGTAAGGTGGATAAACGCTACTTTATCGGTTTGGCCAGTCCCGCTGCGGCGGGCGTGGTTGCTGGCACCGTTTGGGCGGTTTGGGCGTTTGGCGAAAAGTCGGGTGTGAGTGGCGAGGACTTGCCGATAGTTGTGGTCATGTTTTATGCCTTGCTGGTTGCGGCGGCTGGCCTGCTTATGGTGAGTAACTTCAAATACAACAGCTTTAAGGATCTGGACCTGAAGGGGCGTGTCCCCTTTGTGGCTATCTTGGCGATGGTCTTGGTATTCGCGGTGGTCTTCAGCGATCCGCCGCGCATCCTGTTGTTGGTATTTCTTGCGTACGCTGTTTCCGGGCCGCTGCAGTACTTGCTGCGTTTGCGCCGCACTCGTTCCATCTAAATAGTGCTGCGCCGCTCGCAACTGTCAGGTGTTTTTGGCAGTTGCGCGCGTGTGCTGGCGTAAGGTGTCGTCTGACGTCTTCTAGCGCCTGCCTTTCTTGGCTTATGTTGGGGCTGCCTGTCGGCTTGCGTCTTACGGATTTCGCTCAAGGCACTTGTTGTCCTTTCTATATGAGAGGCTTCGCGGAGCTCGGCGTAGTTGGTGCTATTTAGGGCGTTGTCGACTGTTTCCAAGATACCCCTTGACGGCTCGAATTAAGTGTCTATAATTCGCACCTCTTCCGGCGCAGACCTCTCGGAAAACTCTTTTGAAAACAAAGAGTTAGCTTAAAAAGAGGAGTTGCAAAGCAGCGAAAGCTGTGTAGAATGCGCCGGGCTGACAAGGTGGTGTTTGATCTTGTCGGTGCTTCGATCGATT
>JACCDZ011878420.1_pt1 | contig 12609 bp, 11 predicted proteins | sample 7449551 | NCBI WGS metagenome assembly JACCDZ01 (sample SAMN15323452, study PRJNA562643) | freshwater metagenome | isolation source: river surface water | place: USA:Blue River Watershed | collected 2017-08-18
GGTTCAGGAAAGATCATGCACGAGCGTGCAGGCAAGCGCCACCTTTTGGAGCGTAAGTCATCTCGCGTTACTCGTCGTTTGAGTACCGAACAAGCAGCAAAGCCAACCGTCGCAATGACAGCCAAGCGCATGCTTGGCCTTAAGTAAGGAGTGTGAATTAAATGAGAGTAAAACGTGGAGTTCACGCTGCTAAGAAGCGTCGTACAACCCTAGAACGCGCTAGCGGATACCGCGGCCAGCGTTCCCGTCTTTTCACGAAGGCGAAAGAGCAAGTCACTCACTCAATGGTTTACGCGTTCAACGACCGTAAAGATAAGAAGGGTGATTTCCGTCAGCTATGGATTCAGCGCATCAACGCTGCAGCCCGCGAAAACGGAATGACTTACAACCGTTTCATCCAAGGCCTAAAGGCTGCTGGTGTTGAAGTTGATCGTCGCGTTCTATCCGACATCGCAACAAATGACCCAGCAACATTTAAGACACTTGTTGATCTAGCTCGCAAGAACCTAGTCAGCGCTTAAAGTTATAAATGATTGAGAGCCTTCACTCGCCGCATATCGCGCGGGTGAAGGCTCTTATTTCATCTCGCGGCAATAAAGAGCGCGGAGAACACGGACAATTTATCGCCGAAGGTTTGCAATGTGCCCGCGAAGCGTTGGCTGCAACTTCTGGCCCAAAGATAAAAACACTTTTTCTTACCGAGAGCGGTCAATCGCGTGTGGATTCCGCAGGTTTAAATACCGCCGACGTCGAAACTATCTTGGTTAGCGAGCCAGTAATGGCGGCTATGTCTTCAACGATTACTCCACAAGGAATTTTAAGTGTCTGCGAAATCGGGCGAAATGATTTTTCCGATCTGAAACTAAACGGAGACTCAAAATTTATTTATCTGCATGAAATCCAAGATCCTGGAAATGCCGGAACCATTCTGCGCAGCGCCGATGCGATGGGAATTGATGCAGTCATCACTTCGCCAGGTAGCGTTGATATGTATTCACCGAAAGTTGTTCGCGCGACTGCGGGTTCGCTCTGGCATATCCCGCTTTACACCGGAATTACTCTGGCATCGCTCTCCGAGAAATTCCCAACGATGACTAAATTGGCTCTTTCTGCTCAAGGCAGCACTTCACTGCTGGAACTAGAAAACGTTGGCGATTGCGTTGCAATTTTTGGAAATGAGGCGCGCGGTATCGATACATTAATTAGCGGTGATGTAGTTGCGGTAAATATCCCAATGAAAGGTAATGCCGAGAGCCTAAATCTTTCTGCAGCTGCCTCAATTGTTATGTTCCATCTCGCCGCTCTTTAATCGCCTCGTAGTTCAAATATCCCGCATCTTCGAAAGGTCACAGGTTAAGATTTCGCTATGAGCCCCGCAGACATTGAAAAATGGGTGAGCGATGCCGTAACGGCCTTCGCAGCTGCGGGCGACCTCGATTCTTTAAAAAGCGCCCGCCTTGCCCATCTCGGCGATAAGGCCCCGATTTCACTTGCCAGTCGCGGATTAGGATCACTTGCACCAGAAGAAAAAGCCAGCGCCGGAAAATTAATCGGTGAGGCAAAGGCAACGATCGCAGCAGCGCTCGACAAAGCAACTCAAAAGCTAGAAGCAGAGCGTGATTCAAAAGTACTTCTTGAAGAAGTTGTAGATATAACTCTTCCAGTTAACCGCGCACATCGCGGAGGACTGCATCCAATTACGATCATCAAGAACGAGATTAGCGATTTCTTCATCGAACAGGGTTACGCAGTTGAAGAAGGCCCAGAACTCGAATCTGGATGGCTCAACTTTGATGCGTTAAATATTCCAGCAGATCATCCTGCTCGCACAATGCAAGATACTTTCTACATCGAACCAGTTGAATCTGGCATGGTGTTGCGTACTCAAACATCACCTGTGCAGATCCGCTCAATGTTGCAGCACGAACCTCCGATCTACATGATCTGCCCTGGCCGCACATTCCGCGCCGACGAACTAGATGCGACTCACAGTCCAGTCTTTCATCAAGTCGAAGGGCTAGTCGTAGATAAAGGCATCACCATGGCGCACCTTAAGGGAACGCTCGATAACTTTGCGCGGGCGATGTTTGGACCGGATGTCACAACGCGTTTGCGCCCATCTTTCTTTCCATTTACCGAACCAAGCGCTGAAGTAGATATCTTCTTCAACGGTCGCTGGATCGAATGGGGCGGTTGCGGAATGGTAAATCCAAAAGTTCTCGCAACGTGTGGGATCGATACAGACGTATACAGCGGCTTTGCATTCGGTATGGGTCTAGAACGAACGCTTATGGTTCGTCACAACGTTACCGATATGCACGACATTGTCGAAGGCGATCTTCGTTTCACGCGCCAATTCGGAGTTGGTCTGTAATATGCGCGCACCTTTATCTTGGATCCGTGAGTTTGTTGATATTCCGGCGAACGTTTCCACCGAAGAAATCTCAAATGGTCTCATCCGCGTAGGTTTTGAAGTCGAAGAAATCTTTGAAGCCGGTTCGGATTTAACTGGACCACTTACCTTTGCCAAAGTATTAACAATCGAAGAGATAACTGAGTTCAAGAAGCCAATTCGTTATGTAGGACTTGATTGTGGCGAGAAAGAGACTCGCTACGTTATTTGTGGCGCCACGAACTTCGTGGTTGGTGACATTGTGGTTGCCGCACTTCCTGGCGCGGTTCTGCCAGGAGATTTCAAAATTGGTGCGCGTGAGACTTACGGAAAAACTTCCAATGGAATGATCTGCTCATCACGCGAACTCGGGTTAGGCGATGATCACGCTGGAATCATGGTCTTTGCCGAAGGTGAAGTTGAAATTGGCGCAGATGCGATAGCAGCTTTGGAAATAAAGGACACAATTTTTGATGTCGCAGTAAACCCTGATCGCGGTTATGCCCTGAGCATTCGCGGTATAGCGCGTGAAGTTGCAGGCTCGCTGGGGTTAACTTTCAAGGATCCAGTCGAACCACTTCGTACTTTGAAATTCGAAGAAACTGGAAAAGGCGTAAGTGCAAAAATCGAAGATCCCGCAACTGCTTCGGTCTTCTATTTGCGCACGCTCTCAGACTTTGATCAATCCGCAAAAACTCCAATCTGGATGCGCCGTCGCATTGAAAAAATGGGGATGCGTTCCATCTCCCTAGTTGTTGATGTAACAAACTACGTAATGCTTGAACTGGGTCAACCACTTCACGCATTTGATAAAGCTAAGATCTCTGGCGGGCTAACAATTAAGCGTGCGGGTAAGGCACAGCCATTTACAACCCTTGATGGTCAAGTGCGTCAACTCGATCCTGAAGATTTAATGGTTTGGGATGATAAGCAACCTTTGGCACTTGCGGGAACGATGGGCGGACAGTCATCTGAGATATCCGAGACAACGACTGAAATCGCACTTGAAGCAGTCCGTTTCGATCCAGTGGCGATTGCTAAGAATTCACGTCGCCATAAACTTTCTTCTGAAGCCTCACGTCGCCTTGAACGCAGCGTAGATCCATCGCTAGCTGAGTTTGCATCGGCTCGCTTTGTTCAGCTCTTAACTGCCCATAGTTCGGCCAAGCATGTTGCAACCGTGATCGCCGGGGAACCAAAGTATGCGCCGGTAATTAAGTTAGATCCCGCGTACATATCAAAGGTGCTGGGATTAGAAGTTGCGCCGGCCGAAATCGCACGAGTTCTGCGAGTTATTGGCTGTGATGTAGACGAAAAGACTTTCACGGTAGATCCACCCTCATGGCGCTCTGATCTATTAACTCCTGCAGATCTAGCTGAAGAAGTAGCGCGCATGATCGGTTACGACAAGATTCCATCAATCTTGCCACCGCGCCCAAATCACGCCAGCCTTACGCCAACTCAGAAGCGCCGCCGCGCAATCGCTGCAATGCTCGCTGCACGTGGTTTAGCTGAAGTTCAAACTTTTCCATTTACCAACCAAGAGACTATTGATCAGATGGGATTTGTTGGAGAGCGCGCTTCGACCTATCGGATTGCAAATCCAATGTCTGAAGAGTTCCCGCTCATGCGCGTGCATTTAGTCCCAGGACTAATTGAAGTTGCCGCTCGAAACATTAGTCGTGGTGCGAAAGATTTCGCGATCTTTGAAATGGGATCAATCTTCCGCAGCGCACAAAAACTAGTTCCTGCTATTTCACCAGTTATTGGTACTCGTCCAGATGCCAAGACCATCCAGGCGATCTACGCCAGCGTTCCGCCGCAGGCATTTCACGTGGCCGGTTTGCTTGTAGGCAAGATTGAAAATGAAGATTGGCAAGGAAAAGCTCGTGCCTATAACTGGCAAGACGCCATCGCCTACGCCCAAGATATTTTGCAGCTCTGCAACCTCGAATGGACGATCAAACGATCCGATTTTGCTCCATGGCATCCCGGTCGCTGTGCCGAACTAATTGTTGATGGCAAGGCGGTCGCGCATGCCGGCGAAATCCATCCGCGCATCATTGCAAAATATGGATTGCCAGAACGCAGCGTTGCCTTTGCGGTTGGTCTTAGCGCGCTTCCAAATTCTGAAATAGTTCGCCCAACACGGGTCGGCACAATGCCTGCTGCGGTTCAAGATGTGGCGTTAATTGTCGATCAATCTGTTACAGCACTCGATGTAGAAAATGCACTACGCAGCGGTGCGGGCGATCTCCTTGAATCGATTTCACTCTTTGATCGCTACGACAAGATTGGTGATGGAAAGATTTCGCTGGCTTTCACACTTACCTTCCGCGCCGCCGATCGCACCCTTACTGGAGCCGAGGTTTCAGCTATGCGCGAGGCCGCCGTCCTGGCTGCCGAAAAGGCTACTGGCGCGGTACTTCGCACTGCTTAACACTTGATCGTTGCTGCATAAATATGCGTATGTGTGCATATTTATGCTAAACTCTGACCATGAAAATCGGAGTCATCGGGGCCAGCGGCTATGCAGGGGGAGAACTGCTGCGGTTATTAGCAGCACATCCAAAGTTTGAGGTCTGCTGTGTTACCGCTCATAGCAACGCGGGCGAGCTAATTACTTCGGTGCACCCGCAACTAAATTCTTATGCCGGGAAAAATTTCTCATCGTTTAACGCGAGCGACTTCGATTGCTGCGATCTTATATTCCTAGCTCTACCTCATGGAGAAAGCGCATCTGTAATCGCATCTCTGAACCCAAAGGCGAAGATTGTTGATCTTGGTGCGGATTTCCGTTTAGAAGATGGCGCTAAGTGGGAAAAATATTACGGCGGAATACATGCCGGAACTTGGACTTATGGCGCACCTGAACTCCCAGGCGCTCGTTCGGCTATCGCCAAGGCGACGCGAGTCGCAAACCCCGGGTGCTACGCAACCGCGATTGCTTTAGGCACTGCACCTGCAGCAAAGATTGCAGATATGAGTGATGTTGTAGTTGTTGCGGCATCCGGAACAACCGGAGCTGGTCGTAGTGCGAAGATCAATTTGATTGCAAGCGAAGTTATGGGAAGTCTAACTTCTTATAAATTCGGGGGAGTCCACCAGCACACACCTGAAATCGAAGAATCGATCGCTCGTGCGACTGGCGCTGCAACGAAAATCTCTTTTACTCCGATTTTGGCACCGATGCCGCGCGGAATTCTCGCGACTATAACTATGAAACTAAACCAAGGCGTGAGCGAAGAAGCAGTTCGCAGCGCTTACGAAACAGCTTATCAAAATGAAGAATTCGTACAGATTCTTCCGAAGGGTCAAATGCCGCAGACTTCATCTGTTCTGGGCAGCAACTTTGTTGTGATGCAAGCAGCCGTTGATGAGCACACCAACCGCTTGGTGGTTAGCGTTGCTATCGATAACTTGGTTAAAGGCGCTGCAGGACAAGCGATTCAGAACGCCAACATTATTTGTGGCTTGCCTGAAAACATGGGACTTACTGGCATGGGTCTTGGTGTATGAAACTTCCTCAAGGGTTTACCGCTGCTTCCTGCGCTGCGGGATTAAAGAGTTCAGGCGCGCTTGATCTGACCCTGATTGTTAATAATGGACCGAGCTTTGATGCCGCCGCGGTCTACACATCAAATCAAGTCGTGGCAGCTCCTGTTATCTGGAGTAAACAAGTTACTAAAGAGAAGATTGTTCGCGCTGTGATCCTAAATTCAGGCGGAGCAAATGCATGTACCGGTCCACAAGGTTTCGCCGATACCCATCAGACCGCAGAACACGTTGGTGAGGTTTTGGGTATTTCATCAGGCGAGGTTGTTGTTTGCTCGACGGGATTAATTGGCGAACTATTGCCGATGGAGAAAATCATTGCGGGTATCAATTTGATATCTCAAGAACTGTCTCAAAATGCCTTGCAAGAGATAGCAAGTGCAATCATGACCACTGACAGTGTTTCAAAAATTGCAAACGCAAAGCGAGAATCCTTCGAGATCTCCGGCGTAGCTAAAGGTGCAGGAATGCTTGCGCCAGCTCTGGCGACAATGCTCTCCGTCGTAATGACAGATGCAAAACTGCCAGAAAATGCACAAGAGATATTTCAAAGGGTTTGCGATCGCACCTATAACCGAATTGATTCTGACGGCTGCACTTCCACGAACGACACCGTGCTATTGATGGGTTCCGGAGCAAGTGGATTTTTGCCAACCGAAATGGAATTGGAAAGCGCTCTAATGGAAGTTTGCAATTCCTTATCTCAGCAGTTAATTGCTGATGCTGAAGGATCAACTAAGACTGTTGCCATCGAAATTAAGAACGCTGCTAGCGAGAGCGATGCGGTTGAAGTTGCCCGTGCTTGTGCCCGTAACAACTTACTGAAATGTGCAATCTTTGGCGGAGACCCAAACTGGGGTCGTGTACTCGCAGCCGTGGGAACGGCAAAAGCGCAATTGAATCCACTTGATATTGATGTGACTCTAAATGGAGTAAAGGTTGCCAAATCCAGTGCGCCTTTTGAGGATCGCAATAAAGTCTCATTCGCTAATCGTTTGGTATCCATCCAGGTCGATCTAAAGGTTGGCTCAAGTAGCGCAACGGTTTTCACTAACGATCTTTCGCATGATTATGTTCACGAGAATTCTGCCTACGCCACATGATCGTCGTTAAATTTGGCGGCCATGCCATGAAAGATGAAAACGGAGCATTTGCTAAAGCGATCGCTGCCGCACAAAAAAGTGGCGTAGAACTAGTCGTTGTCCACGGCGGAGGACCACAGATAGACGCTGCGCTCAAAGCGGCGGAAATTTCTTCAAAGTTCGTAGGCGGTTTCCGCGTAACAACTCCAGAAGTGTTTGATGTTGTCGAGAGAGTTCTCGCACAAGAAGTTGGTCCAGTGGTGGCTAAGTCACTACAAAGCGAAGGCGTAAATGCGATAGCAATGTCGGGAAGAACATCTGGCACGCTAATCGCGGAACCACTAAGAAAATTAGTTGATGGTTCGGATGCTGATTTGGGCTTAGTGGGAATCGTCAATTCGGTCGATACATCAGCAATTACAAGCGCCATATACGCCGGGCAAGTTCCGATTGTTTCGCCAATCGCAAGCAATGAATCTGGCACGTGCGGCTTAAATGTGAACGCGGATCTAGCGGCGGCCGCCATTGCAGGTGCCCTGGATGCAGAAAGTCTAATAATCATGACCGATGTCGCTGGAATTTACCGTTCCTGGCCTGATGCTTCTTCGCTGATCTCACATATAACTTATGAAGAGTTGAATTCGCTGAAATCAACTTTTGCAGAAGGAATGGCGCCGAAAGTTCAGGCATGCCTAGATGCCATAGATACCGGTGCCAGCGCCGTAAGAATTATCGATGGAACCGATCCATCGGCCTTCGCGGCAGCGCTTGGCAATAACGGAGGAACGTTGGTTACGAAATGAGCCCAGTGAAGAAGCAATCTGCGACTGCATGGTCGGATGTAATGCAGCTTAATTACGGAACTCCGGAGATTTCTTTGGTGTCCGGAAAAGGCTTAGTGGTTACCGATATCAATCAGAAGAAGTATCTGGATTTCTTAGGTGGAATTGCCACCAACATTCTGGGCCATGCTCACCCTGCAATCGTTAAAGCAGTATCTGCCCAAGTCTCCAAACTCGGACACGTCAGTAATTTCTATAGCCATCCATCTGGTCTTGCTCTAGCGAAAAAGTTACAAGAGCTAACTGGTGAAAACACGGCGAGAGTTTTCTTCTGCAACTCAGGAGCCGAGGCAAATGAAGCCGCTCTTAAACTTTCGCGTAAGACAGGTAAGACGCGAATCGTCGCTACGACGGGGGCTTTTCATGGTCGCACCATGGGAGCGCTTTCATTAACGGGGCAAGAAAGCAAACGCGCTCCATTTAGACCGCTATTAAAGGACATTAAGCATGTTGCCTTTGGAGATATAAATGCGATGCGCAAAGCGGTATCAAAGAAGACCGCCATGGTGATTGTCGAACCGATTCTTGGTGAGGCTGGGGTCATAACTCCACCTGCAGGATATTTAAAAGATTTGCGAGCCATCTGCGACGAACATGGCGCGCTACTAGTTCTAGATTGCGTACAGACTGGAATGGGTCGCACAGGCAATTGGTTTGGTTATGAACACGAGAACATTCGCCCAGATGTAATCACCTTGGCAAAAGGGATCGGGGGAGGCCTACCTCTTGGCGCGATGATTACTCTCGGCAGTACAACTCCAAAATTTGCGCCAGGAGAACACGGAACAACTTTCGGCGGCAACCCGATAGCTGCATCCGCTGGTCTAGCAGCAATTTCTGTGATCGAAAAAAACCGTTTGATGACCCAAGCACGTAGTTTCGAAAAGAGATTGAAAATTAAATTGGAAGCCATCCGCGGCGTAAGAGAAGTCCGTGGTCGTGGCCTGCTAATTGGAATTGCGCTAGATGGCGAATATGCAAAAGAGTTGGCTGCAGATCTAGCCAAGAATGGGTTTCTGGTTAACGCACCAAATCTAGAAACGATTCGCATTGCACCCGCACTAATTGTCACCAAAGCACAGATTGATAAATTCATCGCAGCTTTTGCTAAATCAATGAGAGAGGTCAACCATGGCTAAGGTTTTAAACTCAAATTCGGTTTCAGCTCGCCGCGCTAAGGCGATTTCTTTAATTAAAGCTGGCGTTGTTCACTCACAATCTGATTTGGTTAAATTGCTTAAAAAGGCTGGCTTTGTCGTCACGCAAGCAACGGCAAGCCGCGATCTCGAAGAACTTGGTGCGGTTCGATCCAGAAGTGAAAGCGGCGAACTCGTCTACCAACTTGGGACAACGGCAGATGGGTCAATCGCTAGATCAATGCCTTTGCCATCGGATCTGATTCTCTCAGTCGAGGCTTCTGGAAACCTTGCTGTTGTTCGTACCCCTCCAGGTGGCGCTCAGTTTTTAGCCAGCTCTCTCGATAATTCTGGGCTTGAAAACATCATTGGCACTATTGCAGGTGACGACACGGTTTTAGTTGTATCCAAAAAGGCGAGCGGCGGAGCCGAACTTGCGAAAGAATTACTTAACTTTGGCGCAGCCAAGAATTCTTCAACAAAGCGAAAGGCAAAATAATGGCTCTCTGGGGTGGACGTTTCTCCGATGCACCAGCTGACGCTGTCTTTGCACTTTCACGCAGCGTGGATTTCGACTGGCGCTTAGCGCCATACGATCTCCGCTCTTCGTTAGCCCACCTTCGCATACTTAAATCATCAGGCTTGCTCAAAGACGACTCTGCAGCTCAGATAGAAAAAGCGCTGCGCGAGCTAATTGATGAAGTCGCTATCGGAAAATTTCTTCCCGCCGAGGATGACGAGGATGTTCATAGCGCGCTCGAACGCGGCCTGACCGAGAAGATCGGCGATGTCGGGGGAGCGCTGCGCGCAGGTCGTTCGCGCAATGATCAGGTGGCCACTGACCTAAAACTCTTCGCCATCGATCACATGATGGAAATCGCCCAGATGATCTTGGAACTTCAAAAGGCGCTTGCCGCAAAGGCGGCCGAATATGGCGACGCACCAGCGCCGGGCTTCACGCACATGCAGCATGCGCAACCGATTTTATTCGGCCATGAAATAGCAAAACATATTCATGCATTTGCACGCGACCTAGATCGCATTCAAGATTGGTTAAAACGTACCTCGGTTAGCCCACTCGGTTCAGGTGCGCTTGCTGGATCAGGACTAGGTTTAAAGCCAGAAGTAACTGCCAATGATCTTGGTTTCGCATCATCATCTGCAAATAGCATTGATGGCGTATCCGATCGCGATTTTGTTGCAGAAGCGCTCTTTATTATTTCGTTGGTCGGAATTCATCTCTCTCGCATCGGCGAAGAGTGGTGCATTTGGGCAACGACCGAGTTTGGTTGGGCAAAAGTTGCAGATGCTTACTCAACTGGATCATCAATTATGCCGCAGAAGAAGAATCCAGATATGGCAGAGCTGGCTCGTGGAAAAGCTGGGCGCCTCATCGGAAACTTAACCGGAGTCTTGGCAATGCTTAAAGGACTTCCATTCGCCTATAACCGCGATCTGCAAGAAGATAAAGAGCCGCTCTTTGATTCAATCGACACTCTGATCTTGGTCCTTCCCGCTGTTACCGGAATGGTTGCAACCACAACTTTTGATCGTGCCAAGATGTTGGCTGCGGCACCACAAGGATTTTCACTTGCAACCGAAATCGCTGACTTCTTGGTGCGTGCTCATGTGCCATTTGCTTCCGCTCATGAAGCTGCAGGTAAGTGCGTTGCGCTCTGTGAGGCTAAACAACTTCAACTCCACGAACTCAGCGATCAGGATTTTGCTGGGGTACATCCCCAACTAACGCCTGAGATCCGCAAGGTGCTTACGGTTGAAGGAGCAATCGCTTCGCGCACAACTGTCGGTGCGACAGGCAGCACAGCCCTTGCTGCACAGCTGGCAACAGCAAATTCCGACATTAAATCAGCAGAAAAGAAATTATCCGACCAGATGAGTTCATTCTCAGCGATGATGGGGGAGTGAACCAGAAAATGGCTACGCAATCTAAGGCGTTAATCGAAGACTTTAAATGGCGCGGACTCTTCTCGCAATCAACCGATGAAGCCGCGCTCATTGAGGCGCTATCCAAGCCAACCACTCTCTATATCGGCTTCGATCCAACTGCGCCAAGCCTGCACGTCGGAAACTTGGTTGTACTTTTGGCGCTGCGCCGCTTTCAACTAGCTGGCCACATTCCTATCGCACTTGTCGGTGGGGCTACTGGTCTTATCGGTGATCCCAGTGGAAAGAACGAGGAACGCAGCCTAAATACAACTGATGTAGTAGCTGCTTGGGTAGAACGAATTCGACTGCAAGTTTCAAAGTATTTGGATTTCAACGCTAAAGATAATGCGGCAATTGTTGCCAATAACCTTGACTGGACGTCTCCACTTTCTGCAATCGAATTTCTTCGCGACGTTGGCAAGCATTTCAGCGTAAACCAAATGCTCTCGAAAGATTCTGTTTCCTCACGTCTTGAGGCAGGCGGAATTTCCTACACGGAATTTTCATACCAAGTACTTCAATCATTTGATTTTCTTGAGCTTTACCGCCGCTATAACTGCACACTTCAATTAGGTGGTTCAGATCAGTGGGGAAATATCACCGCCGGTTTAGATTTAATTCGTCGAGTTGAATCCGGAAGCGGTCATGCGCTAACGATTCCACTGCTTGCCAAAGCTGATGGTTCGAAATTTGGTAAGACAGCTGGGGGAGCGATCTGGCTAGATCCAGAAATGACATCTCCATATGCATTCTTCCAATACTGGCTAAATACTGATGATAAAGACGTCATCAATTTCTTAAAGGTTTTCTCATTTAAATCTCGCGAAGAAATCGAAGCGCTAGAAAAATCACATTCAGAAAATCCTGGAATTCGTGAAGCACACCGTGCTCTTGCACGAGAACTCACATCGCTTGTACACAGCGCTGAAATATGCGAACGAGTCGAAGCAGCAGCGCGTGCGTTGTTCGGACAAGGTGAACTATCTGAATTAGATGAGGCAACTCTTGCTTCAGCACTCGCTGAACTTCCACGCACATCTGTAAAAAGCGGTGAACCAATTCCAACTTGGGTAGATCTGCTTGCCGCAACCGGTGTAGTAGATTCGAAATCTGCTGCCCGACGCATCGTCAAAGAGGGCGGGGCATATTTGAACAACGCCAAGATCTCAGGCGAAGACTTTGCCCCTTCAAAATCTGACTTTTTATGCGGTAAGTATGTAGTTTTGCGTAAAGGTAAGCGCGACTTAGCAGCAGTCGAGCTGCTCTAAAAGCCACGCGGGCTAGCGTTTTTCGCGTTTTTTACGCATAAATATGCGAAATTTTGAGATTTCCAGGCTATGACCAATCCCACTCCCGCTGCTGGCCCCCGAATTTGACCCCCGCCTAACCTGCGCCTATAGTTACGCTCCTTGCTGTGGAAACGGACGTTTAGGCCGTACAGCATCTTCCTTATTTAGCTCATTATTAGGCCGGTTTGACCGTGCCTGCGTATATGGACTAGATTTGGCGGTCTGCCCTGAAAATCGGTCAAAAGCCGAAAAGCAGTGCGCATCCGTACCTTGAGAACTCAACAGCGTGCCATAAGTCAATGCCAGAAGATGGCTAACTTTGTTATGCCATCTTCTAAATAAATACTTCAATGAAGTATGTGTAAA
>JACCDZ011875569.1_pt1 | contig 12608 bp, 17 predicted proteins | sample 7449551 | NCBI WGS metagenome assembly JACCDZ01 (sample SAMN15323452, study PRJNA562643) | freshwater metagenome | isolation source: river surface water | place: USA:Blue River Watershed | collected 2017-08-18
AAAATGGATATGCTATTTTCTATATAAAAAATCCCAGTGAAGAAATTAAGAGATTAGCCATTCAACAAAATGGATATGCTATTCGACATATAGATAATCCGAGTGAAGAAATTCAGAAGTTGGCTATTCAACAAAACGGAAAATCAATTAAATTTATTGATGACCCAAGTGAAGAAGTTAAGAGATTAGCTGTTCAACAAAATGGATATGCTATTCGATTTATAAAGAATCCTACTGAAGAAGTTCAAAGGATTGCTAAAAGATAGGCTTCCACATTCTGGATAGATTGATTCCCATATTACAAATCTTATGTCGCAATTTACTTTTTTCGGTATCACCAAATCCAAAATTAATTATGTTCCATGGGTCCATATCAATTTCTACACAATCGTCAGGGAGGATATCTTGATAATTATCTATTATTTCTTTATTTTGGGTTATTCTCTTTTCTGAAATAAGTTTTTCCCATTCTTGATATGATAAATCGATATCCTTGTTGGTGAAAGCATTAAGGGCTACTTTTCCTTTAATAATTCCGGGAGTAAAGAACGAGTTTCTACTTAGGATAGTAAATGTTTGTTCATCGATAAAGATGAAACCACTTTCTACTGGAAGGAATGTATGATCATAGGTTCGATATTCACTTGGAGCATAAGCAAAACTTTTAATAAAATCTGAATCATAGATAAACCGAGATGAGTTAAACCACTTTGGTAGAGAATGGGTCCAGCAGGTATCTGCGATAATTTCTCCAGATTTAAGCCGAAATGCCACTTTTATAATTCCCACAATAATCTCCATAATTTGATATGATCATCTTATAAATAAATCACATATCGTCAACCCATGAAGATGGTTAATCATAAGGAAATTGGATATACAAGAAATACAAGAACTTCCGTCTCAAGAAGGTCATAATAATAAGAAATAGGGAATAGATCACCGCCGTTCATTAATTTATATAATAAGGCTTGATCATATTCATCAAAATGTTCTACCTGATCATTTTGTATTAATCTCTTCACTTGGGTTATCGATATATCTAATAGAAAATCTATTTTGTTGGACAGCTAACTTCTGAATTTCCTCACTTGGGTTATCGATAAATTGAATAGCCCATCCATCTCGTTGAACAGCTAATCTCTGAACTTCTTCGGCTTCATTTGTCATTGAATAGGCCTATTATATATTTTCAACAAAGTGAACTATGATGATCACCAGTAATCGGTTCTTTGAAACCACAGGGGAACTAGATTTTCTAGTTGTTTCAACGTATTATTCGTATTAGTATGGTGAATAAACACTCCTCCACCATTTTCCCAGTGATGACGATGAGTTAATGTATCATCGATCAAAATATCTCCGGGTTTTTTGATATGCTTAATTTTATCTTTTGATGGCGATACGACAATCACATCAAGCTCTGGGAACTTACTCTCGAAGAAATTAATCTTCTGTTCCATTGCCCATTTACCAGAAGGAGCGCCGGTTAATACCGTTCTACTAATATGGCTGGTTTTCACCAATAGTTTTTTTGCATCAGGCATAAGGTCAAGAGATTCAAAAAATCCTTTTCCATCAATCTCGAAATATTTCAGATTGTCCCAAAACGCTTTTGATCCATAAGTATCTTCATAGTCTCGTGGTTCCATACCAAGAATCTGTTTGGCAAGTTTGTCAAAATCACAAACTACTCCATCCGAGTCTATAAACAAATGGGGTAACAAGTCTTTCATTGTTCCCCTCTATAGTATATTGCGAAGTTTGTCAAGTTATCCGTTCAATAAGAACATAGCTAGGACAGCATACATCGCGATACCTACAGTAGCATTAGCAATGCGTGTTAAAGTAATCATTTTTATCTCCTTTCGTTTGATATATCTATTTACCATCAAAATGATAGACTTTACAAGTGAAAAGATCGAAACCTTAGTTGCATATTTCGCACTTGCACAATTTATTTATCTTGACATAATTTTTCAAGTTGGTATATTTTTGAAATGATTGAAATGTCTGATATTGCCAAAGAATTAAGAGGTAGTATTTCTATAGCGAATAACTCATTGGTGAAATTTGAAGACCATAGACCGAAAATTATCGTCAAGAGAATAACAAATTTATCAATTAAAAGTTTCTTCATAGTAGAAGAGAGATATCATTACTTATTATCTGATTATGATAATATAATCTATCTTCCTGTCAGTTATATTAACTCTATCGTCATTTCAGACATTCGAATGAGAATTCCTTCTTATTATACATATCCGTGTAGATATTCGTTTGTTCATTCTGATAGAAATCACATTTCCTCATTGGATGATTATGAGGAAGCAGTTTTATATAAAATGAAAAATATTGGTATTTTATATGATACTCATGATTATATCCCATTACAAAATGTATTTAAGGATATTATTATCCGATAGCAGAGAAATAGCTTTCTACTAATTTGAACTTCTCTGGGATGGTGTTCTGTTCAATTATAATTTCAAGTATTATATCAAACATCATTTCATTAACTCTTACATCTCTTTCACAATAAGTTATTAATATCTCATCGAATTTATCAAAATCAGGCTTTGGTAATTTTGGTAAACCAATCATATCTCCCCAATATCCCAATCCATGTTTTTTAAGGTCACAATATGTTCTGGATAGTTCCAGAGTATCTACAAGAACATCTTTATTAAATTTAGCGCCTGATAATAACTCAATAACTGGTATATCATATCCTTTAATATAATGCCCAACAAGCATTTGAGCATCGAGTAATCGTTGTATGCCAATTGCTATGTTATCTAGTCCATGGTAAGATACTACTTCTCTTGAAATCAAATCAAGAATGGATATGACATAGATAGTATTTGGTTTAAAACCATTTGCTTCTATATCAAATAATAAAAATTCTTTCACATCTTATAATATAACAATATTATTTACTTTTCAATTTGTTTATTGATATATCATATATGACAACCTCATCTGCATATTTCATCTTAATGAAAGTAGCATCTTCTTCATTTTCAAATACTCTTATTTTAGGATTAGGATAATAATATCCACCTTGTGTGTCACATTCGGTCCAATTGGCTGCTTTATTAACAACCATGTATCGAAAGCGTTTAGGAGTGAGAAAAAATGTATTAAATACATCAACATCATTCATAGATAATGCTTGAAATATTTTGTCAGGAATTGGATACTTATATTTTTTGAGGTGATTGATCAAATCTTCGAATTGAGATTTTAACAATGGAGACCTTTTAAAACCCCTATACAAGCAATAAGCATGTGAAAACGCATGTATAAAATCTTTTGTTATTCCCGAATGCGAGAAGATAACTGTTTCAGGAGGCAATTCGTCTACTATATGAGGATCATTTGTTAACACATATAGATCATTACTTATATAGTAAGATACTGCAACAGGTCCGTTGTTTAACATTAATATGTTACCATGTGATGAGTATCTATTTTCATCCCATTTAACCGTTTTTTCAAGCCAATCTTTAATCATGAAACGTATATATAATAAGTTTTTGAAATGATCAAGAAAATAGTTGATTTTTTTAAAAACAATAAATAGTATTCAACATAATTTGAAAGGGGAATATGTGAATTGGAAAACAACTCTCATTGTGATTTAGATCATCGTCACATCATTGTGACCGCTTTTGTTAATAATCCACCAGTTACAGTTAAGAAGGGGGAAGATTGGCTCCATACGTTGGTAGACATAGTTGATATGAAGATATTAATGAATGCAACTGCAATATATTGTGAAGATTTAGGAAATGAAGGAGTCACAGGAGTAGTTGGTTTGACCACATCTCACGCTAGTTTCCATTCATGGCATGATTGTGAAAAACCTTTTGTTCAAATGGATTTGTATTCATGTCGTCATTTTGAGATTGATGATGTCCTGAATCATCTCCTTGAATTTGGTGCGTATGAGATTGATTATGTGCTAATTGACCGTAATCTCAGATCAACTGGAAGCATTGAGCGGGTCAATAAAAAATATGATGATATCAATAAAGTCTGGATATAATCACGTTTTTTAATGATTTTTAGTGATTTTTTTGATAAATATATAATATGAAATTATTAGGAATTATTATTACGTTAATCATGGCCATTTACATTTCAGTTGTGGCAGCATGGTTTAGCATCGAAGGAATGATGGTTATATTTGCGGCATCTGCCGCAAGTGTGGCCATCATGATGATAGGATTAGAATTGGCAAAGTTAGTAACCTCAGTATGGTTGAAACTTAATTGGAACAATACTAATGTCAACATGGCCCATAAGTCCTACTTAATGATTGCAGTAATAGTTTTAATGGCTATAACTTCTCTTGGAATATTTGGTAAACTTAGTGCGGGCCATCTTGAACAAAAGGCTCCATTACAAGGGTTAGAGATTAAGGTTCAACAACTGGACATTAAGATCAAACAAAAAGAATCTGAAAATACCAGAATTAATGAACGGTTGAACCAGATTGATCAGAATATATCGGTATTCTTAAAAAACGATGATGCTAGACAAGGTTTGGGAGCAAGTAATCAGTTAAAATCTGAAAGAAAGAGTTTACAAGATTCTCTCAATACAAATAATAACGAGATCAATGAACTTAATAATCAATTGATTCCACTTAAATTACAATCAGGTAGTGTTGAGGCTAAATTAGGGCCTATTAAATACGTTGCAGCAATGTTTGGTTGGGATGACACAGAAACTGCTGTGAGATTCGTCATTATACTATTGATGTTAGTATTCGATCCATTGGCTGTCGTTCTACTTCTTTCCGCAATGATTTCATTAAAGGAATGGAGTGAGAGAAATATTTCGATTGCTGATGTAGTAGAAAATTCAGTAGATACAAAAGATGTAATAGAAGAAGATGTAATAGAAGAAGATGTAGAGGCTGATTCTGAAATATCTATTCGAAACGATCATTCTGAAAATCCAATAACTATCACACCTATTGTAAATGAAGTAGTAGTTGAAAAGAATTCAATAACCAGAGATGAGGTTTTGGAATATTTAGAGAGTCATCCTGAACTAGTATCAGATTTCAAAGAGGTGGTTGAAGAAGATTTATCAGATCGCGATAAGCTTATATCACTACTGGAAAAAAACCCACAAATGGTTTCCGAAATGGCAGAAGTTATTTCTAATCAGTTAGCAAAATTAACAAATGCTAAGAATTGGTTAGATGACTGATTTCTCCACCTGTTGCCATTGACAAGAACACAGCCTCTTCCGCAGTATCAACCACTTTCAAGTAATAATCCTTAGAACGACTAGTGAACTTAATAAACGACTTGTATTTTTCTTTTGAGATTATCATATATTTACCATAATTGTTTATTAGGATATTGATGATTTTTCTCGAAAACCAATCATCTTTACAATGTTTTACTATATAATCATATTCATTAGTTTTCACATAGTTGAATTGAGTTTCATAAGATGAATAATAAATATCTCCACCATATTTTGATTTGCATCTTATAGCCCATGATATGTCAACGTAGATATAATTATCAGGATATTCAAGTTGTCCACCATATGCCAGTGGTCTAGATGTATTATATACCAGATAATAATTATCCTTTTTGGGATGTATGCTCACTAATGGGAGTTTTTTACGAAATGAAGAAAACTTATCAATAACCTTTTCATATGTTATATCTACGTCAAGACGTGACGCCTCTCTCTTATTATAAAAAAGAAGTGTCCTTATATCCTCAATCAAGTTTTTATTTGGTAATATTTCCATAAGCGAACGCTATCAAATCTCAATAAGATCATCAATATTTTTGTCTACCTCAATGAATTTTTTAATTTTCCCACGGCGAGTTCCAGTAATCTTCATTTTCTTTCTGGCCTTCTCATGTCTTTTTTCTAATTGTTTTGATAACTTGCTCATCATCGTAATCCTTAGTGTTATAACAACATATCATATCTAAATAATATGTCAACTAAAACTCAATATAACACAAAATAAAATGCAACAACTTCTAATGAGAGGATGACAACAACCCCCCGAAGTTATAAACAAGTGCATACGCAGGAATTTTCCACATTTATGTTCCTTTCAAATGGACAGGACAAGTGTTAAAAATCAATAAGATCATCTATGTTAATATCTGGGGTTAAAGCACCAATAATATAATTAGTCGATTCTTGTTCCTGTAATGAAACTTGCTTGCGACTTATATTCATATGCTTTTGGAACCATGGTAATGGATTGATTTTAACTGGATTCTTCCATTTAATACCAATATTCTTTAGTCGTGTAGTCGCCATATGATTAATAAAAGTCTTAAGAATAGACGAGTTCAAACCTACAACAACACCCTTATGAAACAAATAATCTGCCCAATCATATTCCTCTTGTATAACCTCTGTATATAACTGATATACCTGATCTTCGTTTCTAATCTTGGCCTCAGCAAATCTCGGATCATCTTTAACAACCTGATTAATCAAATAAGCTGTCCATTCCATATGCAATAATTCATCTTGCATGATAAGACTAATGATATTCCCATTACCCATGAAAATACCATTTTCAGCAAAACCAAAACTAACAGCAAATGAACATAGAAACCTAATAGCCTCAAGACCATATGAAGCATTTAGTGCCATCCATATAGCGTCGATATGTTCCTTTTCCGATACCGATTTGGGGTTTATTTGAGACTTACAGTTAAGGTTATATAAGTGATCATAATATTTACCAACGGATGCCGACATTTGAATTAATTGGGGATTTCCATGTATTTTGTTGAAAACATCTTTTGGCATATTAAAGACATTTCTGATGATATGTGAATAAGAGTTTGAGTGAATACATGTCTCGAAGAATGACCAATTGAGTATTAAACACTCCAATTCTGGAACACTAACTACAGGAAGAAACACTTGCGCAGGTGCTCTACCCTGACCACCATCTAATACTGTCTGACGAGTTAATGTTTCAGTATAAGAAAACCGTGTTGCTTCATCGGCATTCTTAAAATCATTTTTATCTTTCTGGAGAGATATTTCCTCTGGAACCCAAAAGAAACCTCTTGCAGTCTTATCATATTTTTGTATAGCAGGATAAGCAACTTCTTCAAAACGCTGGACCGTCACAGGACCAGCAGGATCGAGAAACATCTGTCTATCCAAATAGTTTGTTGGCTTACTTATATCATAATGTGAAATCATTTATTACTCCCTTATAACACGCATGAATCACAATGACCGTCATCATCTTCATGTATTTCTGTTTCTAATATTACTGAATCTTGATCAATTAATCCGATAGAATCTGACGAATTCTTTGAACCTAACTTCTCGATCAAACTGTAGTAAAGCGTTCTTAATCCCCACTTATAAGCCAAAAGAATGTTGTTCATTACTAAAGTTGATGGTATCTTACCATCGGGGAAATACTTCGGTGAATAAAAAGTATTAGTGGAAATAGATTGATCACAATAAACAGCTAACGTAGCGGCTGTTTTGAGATAATCTTTACAATCTTCTTGATCCCACATTAATTGATACTTGTTCTTTAATTTTGTGTATTCAGGGACAACTTGAATTAATGAACCAGCCTTGCTCTCCTTAATAGAGATTAAGTCCATAGGCATTTCAATACCATTGGTTGAACTAACGCAAACAGAAGAACTTTCGACGGGCGCTATTGCCATCAGAGTTGCATTTTTTATTCCTGATTTAATCATTCTTGCTCTTAATGGTTCCCAATCAAGTTCAGGAGTAAAGTCAGTAAGTTCTTTTGTTCCTTCTACTCTCTTCTCCCAAGGGAATATTCCTTTACCATAAGAAGTAGTATGACTTAACTTACATGGACCTTTTTCTTCTGCTAATTCAACAGATGCTTCTGTTAGATAATAGGCCTGATGCTCCATCCAACGCTTTACCTCAGCAAGAGCCTCTGGAGTGCCATATTTAAGACCCCTTTTAGCATGCCAGTAAGCTAAGTTAGTAACTCCAATACCAAGTGGTTCAAATTCTTCATTAGCAAGCTTTGATTGGATGCTGAGAAAGTCTTGATAGTTTAGTAAATTAGACAATGATCTTACAAGCGTTCGGCAAGCATCTCTCATCTCTTCTGGATTTTTAAATGAACCCCAATTAATTGATCCTAGAGTGCATAACGCTATTCTTCCATTCTCGTCATCAAGCCTTTCAAACTCCTTATTAGGCAACAAGATTTCGAGGCAATTATGAGCTAAAATATCATTAGCATAAAAATTATGAACATTATTTACAGTTAAATCATATACGTCTTCAAGTTCTTCCATCTCTTCTATTATTATCATTTTTACCTCTTTTTATTAATTTGTTTAAATAATATCCAATACGTCATCTTCATCGAGATTCTGAGCCTCAATCCAGCCTCTATTTTTTGTGAAAATAAGATGTTCAGGAGTGCATTTTATATATTTGCCCGTTATTGAATCTGTTACTTTTAATATCTTTTTCTTATGACCTGTTAAGCCAGCCGCAGATACTGTCGAGTATACAATTTCATCATTTTCTATATGTTTGGATTTTATTAATATATCATTTTCATAAGGAAATACTTCTGATATAGGAACATTCTTTTCTATACCATTTTCTATGATATCAACTAATGTATCACCCGTTAAGCACAAATTTGACTGATAAATCGGATGTGTTTTAACATCAAAGGGGGTATGATTAATAACATTATCAACAAACATTATGTAGATTCGGCCTGTATCAGTTCGCTCTTTGATTACATAATCTCTAAATAATTCTTCTGCTGATATTTGAGATTTTCTTACGGATGCGTCTTTCTCATATTTGACGTATAATGTTTCGAATAATTCAACATCTGAATAATAAGCTTCATACAAATCAGGAAGATCATGAGGATCAAAGAATGTAATAACACCTTTATCTTTTAATCTCTTGAGAAATAACTTGCTCAATACTACGCCATAATCCATGTGGCGAATTCGATTTTCTTCGGTTCCTTGATTGTTTTTAAGAACAATAAAATCAAGAAATTGCATATGCCAAATAGGAAGAAATACTGAACAGCTTGAATTTCTGATTCCACCTTGAGAATTATGAGTCAATATTTGCTCTGCTTCATGAGTATTACTAGTGAAAAAAGTATGAGTGTCTTCAACCGTTATATCAATATATGAAGTTGGGTTATTTTGCCCAATATCAACGGAAAGTATTCTCGTAAATCCATTAGTTGTGATTACTCTATGTTCTGGTGTTAGAAACATTGGTAACACTTCCAATATTTCATCATCGTTAAAACACATTATTGGATGATTAGTTGAGCAATTAATCACGTTACCGTTTTCAAATTCTATCCTAACTTGATCCTCACTTTCAACACATGTTTCAAAAACGTCCGTAACTGTTTTAAACACTACTTCGTTATTCAAGTATGATTTGATTTTCATGCCTTTTTTTAGTTGAGATATTGGTATTATAGAATTTTCATCATCAATGAGTATTTCAACTAACATATCTGGGGTGAGACATGCACACCGCAAATCACCAAACCATTTCTTCATAAATGGGACGATACCTGTATGCATAATTTCACCACCTCTAATGGGTGATCCTATTGATCTTAGTTTACCAATTTCTAATCCAAGTCCTGCTCTTTTGGCTGCGTAATTAGCCATCATTTCACCAGTGGCAAAAATTGATTTTAAAGAATCGCCTGCTGTTATTAATACACAAGAGCTAAATTGTTTAGTTGGAGTTCCCAATCCTGCCAATACTGGTGTAGCTAAGGTAAACTGACCTTTGGAAGCAGATTCATAATAGGTTTTTACTTTTGAAAGTCTCTTTTCAGTTTCGGCATGGAAGGCGGTGGCAGCGGCTATTATGTATCTTACTTGAGGAGTTTCATATGGGGTTTTGGTTGTTCTATCCTGAACGAGATATTTTTCAATCAACTGTTCTACGGCAGAATAGGCTAATTGATCATCACGATTATGATCAATCATATCATTTAGCTTTTCCCACTCATCTTCAGAATACCATACTAGTAGTTGATCAGTGTAAAATCCTCTTTCGATGTTTTTCTTCACTATATCAATTAATTTATCAGGAGAATTAGTTCCATATACTTGTTTTCTCAACATTCTCATTCGTTGTTTTCCTGCAACGAATTGATAATTTGTATTGCCTTCTTCTGGAGAGGAGTCTACGTCAATGAGGTCAACCATTGCTCTTAGTAATAACTTATCAATTGTTTCTGAGGTCATTCCGTCTTCAAACTGAATGGATGCTTTTAATTCAATCATGGATTCAGATACATCTTGTATGTTTTCACATGCTCTTGAAATTTGTGTTTGAATTTTTGTTATGTCGAGTATTTCCTTGGAACCATCTCTCTTTATTACATGTATCGTTTTTGACATTTTACCTCATTATATATTAGCTGTTTATTTACACTTTTAAATATCGTTTACCATCATTTTTGAATGATCCTTGGATGTCAAACGATATTTCATTAACATTAATAACTTCACCAATGAAATAATTCAATATATACTTGTCATCTACTAATAAAATAAGTTTCTCGATACTGTTGCTATAGTCTCTGATATAATGCAATTTCAGATTATTACTTATCTCTGCAAGTCTAAGAGTAAATTCCATCCCAATAGCGACACTATTTTCACACCATTCTCCTGCACTAATCATTTCCCAAGGACTCAACCAATCATCAGAATTCTCTGGATCATACGCCATTTTAGATAAAGGAGCTTTAGCCCAATACTTAGCAACTAATAGTAGAGCATCATCACCTTTTAAATGTTTTCGAAATTCTTTCCAGTCTTCAAGTCTATCGTGTGAAGATAGTAAAAATGGATTCATAAATATTACACTTTCATTCTAGTTACTTTGAACCTTAATTGTATCACATCTTGAATTGATTTTTTATATTCAAATTTAAGAAATCGTGAATTAATTGGGCCATCAACTACAAATCTGAAGTCTACGTAATTATATAAGCTTTCTGGGTCCATATGATCGGGTGAGAATACATCAAGTCTTCTTATGGAAGTGCTATCGTCACATAATCTAGGTTCACTTTCTCCTGCTGTATATGAAAGAGATAGTGTTCCTATTTTAACAGGAGATAAGTCTTCGTTGAACACTGCATATTCAATATTGGCCGCTACATATTCTGAATATGGTATACTGAATATATGACTTGGGGAATTAGGTAATGGGGTAATAACAGGAGACCATGTATTAAGTGTGCTTAAAGTGGCATTGAAGAAGAATTCACTTTCTCCATTTTTAACTATATCAGCAAGAATTTTACCAATTGTATCTGATGAATTTTCTGTTAACACTTCGATATTTTGATAAGGGAAGGTTGCTCGGTTATGTTGAGAGTATCCTGATTCTGGTGGGCCTATATAAACTCTACCTAGATCAGTGATATATGCCATTTCTCCCGTATCCAATGGTTCACTAAAAGTTAAAGGTGAGAGTAGAGTTGGTGCACCGGGTAATTCGTTACTTTCTCCCACACTTAAAATTATTTTACTGATCTGAACAGTTGGCATTCCTTGTATCTCCGTTTAATGTATTTATCCATATAAATAAAATATGTATAAGTGGACAATTCAAAAAGATGATGTATGGGAAGCCTCATTTAATATAGGTGGTTTTGTATATATAATATCTTGTGTAAAATCTGATGATTTTGAACATCCAGACAACCCTAATACTAAGGCTGATTGGTTTGATTTAGGCTTTACTTTAGATAGTGATGGATTTTCTGGAACAAAGGTAATTAATACCAATGGTAATGTATTTTCTATATTTTCTATAGTATTGAAAGCGTTCTTTGAATTTGTATATATTAGAAGACCAGAATTTATTAAACTGTCGGCTAGTAAGGAAAATACAAATCGTTTTAAACTTTATAACTCAATGGTTAACAAATTTTCTGGAAAGATTTCTGATATGGGATATGTTTCATGTGTTGATCCAAATTATCTATATAATTTTGACTTGAGAAAAGATTTTGATACGTTAGCTTGGAGGAAACAAATTCTAACGGAACAATTCTATATTGAAAACTCCAATTGTAAAGTTTATAAAAACCCAACAAGATCAGAAATAATCTCTTTAGGACGAGATAGCACAGGAGAATTAAGAGGATTATTATGCAAGGATTCCTTGTATGTGTGGGACAGTTTTAGGGGAACTCATGGTGGGATTTGTGATCTTCTTGGTTTAAAAGATTGTTATAGTATAATGATTGACTTATATAGAGGAACAGTTAAATTAGTAAATCAATGGAAGTATGATATTGATTCTTTTGAAAATCTTAAGAATGACAATAAGATATTAATGAAAATAGAGAAGGGGAATTATGAAAACATTATTTGAAAATTCAGAAATTAGATATACATTACCAAAGGTGATAGCAAGACTTACTAAGGAAAACGGGTTTGCTATAAATTATGATGATAAGGATTCGATCAAAATCCTAGGCTCAAAAGATGGTAAATTATATTCATATGATTATGATATTGATAGACCAGTAGAGTTTAGGCATGATGGAC
>JACCDZ011901928.1_pt1 | contig 12608 bp, 14 predicted proteins | sample 7449551 | NCBI WGS metagenome assembly JACCDZ01 (sample SAMN15323452, study PRJNA562643) | freshwater metagenome | isolation source: river surface water | place: USA:Blue River Watershed | collected 2017-08-18
AGGGTTTTGTTGGCGATGACCCAGCCAATCGAAACGGCAGCCCTGCTGACTCCGGGCATCATTGACGTGACGGCAATTGCGCGGCGGATAGATGAAGAGTTCTTCGGTCCCTTGCTGCAGGTGATTCGTTACAACGGGTTTGACGCCGCCATTGCCGAGGCCAACAACACCCGCTTCGGTCTGGCCGCCGGCCTGTTGTCCGACTCGCCAGAGCGCTACCGGCAATTTCTGCTGGAAAGCCGTGCCGGGATCGTCAACTGGAACAAACAACTCACCGGCGCGGCCAGCAGCGCGCCGTTCGGTGGCATCGGTGCTTCGGGTAACCACCGCGCCAGCGCCTACTATGCGGCCGATTACTGCTCGTATCCGGTCGCTTCGCTGGAGTGTGAAAAACTGACATTGCCTGCAACCCTGACACCGGGAGTCAGCCTGTGAATGCGTTTGAAGTGAACTTTGATGGCCTGGTCGGGCCAACCCACAACTACGGTGGTCTGTCTTACGGCAACGTGGCGTCGCAGAGCAACAGCCAGGCCAGTTCCAATCCGCGCGAGGCCGCCCTGCAGGGCTTGGGCAAGATGAAGGCGCTGATGGAAATGGGCTTCAAGCAGGGCGTGCTGGCCCCGCAGGAACGCCCGGATGTGGCAGCGCTGCGCAGCATCGGCTTTACCGGCACGGATGCGCAGGTGATCACCCGCGCCGCGCGTGAAGCCATGCCGCTGCTGGCTGCCTGTATGTCCGCCTCCAGCATGTGGACGGCCAACTCCTGCACGGTCAGCCCGAGTGCCGATACTGCCGATGGCCGCGTGCATTTCACCGCCGCCAATCTGAACTGCAAATTCCACCGCAGCATCGAACATCCCACCACCAGCCGGGTGCTGGGCGCGATGTTTGCCAACAGTCAGCACTTCGCCCATCACGCCGCGCTGCCAGCGGTCAGCCAGTTCGGTGATGAGGGCGCGGCCAACCATACGCGCTTCTGCAAATCCTATGGCGAACCTGGCGTAGAGTTTTTTGTCTTTGGGCGCAGCGCGTTCGACAACCGCTTCCCCGCACCGCAACGTTATCCGGCCCGTCAGACACTCGAAGCCAGTCAGGCGGTGGCGCGTCTGCATGGACTGAGCGAGGAGGGCGTGGTGTATGCCCAGCAGACCCCGGCGGTGATCGATCAGGGGGTGTTCCACAACGACGTGATTGCCGTCGGCAATGGCGAAGTGCTGTTCTACCACCAGGATGCGTTTCTCCATACCGAGCAGGTACTGGCGCAATTGCAGGACAAACTGTCGCGGCGTGGCGGCAACTTTCAGGCCGTCTGCGTACCTCGCGAAGCGGTCACGGTAGAGGATGCGGTCAAGTCCTACCTGTTCAACAGCCAGCTGCTGACACGTGCCGACGGCAACATGCTGATCATCGTGCCGGAAGAATGCCGCAACAATGCGCGGGTCTGGAGCTATCTGCAGGCGCTCACCAGCGGCAGCGGGCCGATCCGCGAGGTCAAGGTCTTCGACCTCAAGCAGAGCATGCAGAATGGCGGTGGTCCGGCTTGTCTGCGCCTGCGCGTGGCGCTCAAGGAAGATGAGCTGGCGGCCGTCAATCCGGGCGTGATCATGACCCCGGCTCTGTATGAAACCCTCACTGGCTGGGTCAACAAGCACTACCGCGACCGTCTCAGTGACAGCGATCTGGCTGATCCGCAATTGCTGATCGAGTGCAGAACGGCATTGGATGAATTGACCCGGATCCTTACACTAGGCAGCGTTTACCCTTTTCAACTGATCTGAGCCCGCGCTCTAGCAGGGTGGGTTAGGCCAGTGGCCGTAACCCACCAACCACTCTTGCCGCAGGCAAGGGCGGTGCCTTTGATATCGCTGGTGGATTACGGCCGTCGGCCTAACCCACCCTACAAAGTGCGCCAGCGCAATCAATACTTAACAGATATGGAGCCTATAGATGACCGATGCCCTGCAACTGATTCTGGAAGACCACGACGGCACCCAGCTGGAAACCTCCTGCAGCCGTTTTGCGGTGATCTGGCAGGGTAAGGAAGTCTGGATTCAGCAAGCCGGCAATGGTCAGCTGCTGATTGGCGTAGACGTCGAGGACGACGACACCGAGTATGCCAATCTGCTGCTGCGTCCCCTGGCGACCAATCTGGTCAGCCTGCAGCTGGAAATGGAACCCATCGACGCTGCCGGCGACGACGAGGGTCATGTGCACGGTCCTGACTGCAACCACTGAGGACGTTTCATGCTGGCTCTCGGCAAACTGCTTGAACTGACGCTGGCCGGCCGTGAGCCGACTGAAAAAATTCAGGTAACCCCTGCGGGCACCCGTTTGCACTGGCTGACCGAGGGCGTACTGGAAGTGATGCCGCCCGCGGCAGCCGACGTCAAGCTCGACCTGTTGTTGTCTGCCGGCCTGCACGGCAATGAAACGGCGCCGATCGAGTTGCTCGACCGCCTGCTGCAAGCCATCGCCAGCGGTGCCTTGCTGCCGGGCGCACGGATTCTTTTCATGCTCGGCAATCCGCAAGCCATGCGCCATGGCGAGCGCTATGTCGATCAGGACATCAACCGCCTGTTCAGCGGCCGGCATGAGCAAAGCAGCGGTTTCGAAGCGCTGCGCGCCAATGAGCTGGAAATACTCGCGACCACCTTTTTCAGCAAGCCGGAGCGCACCCGGCTGCATTACGACCTGCATACCGCGATCCGTGGCTCGAAAATCGAACAGTTTGCCCTTTACCCGTTCAGCCCCGGCCGCGAGCATTCGCCCCGCGAGCTGGCAAGGCTGGAAGCCGCCGGTATCGAAGCCGTGTTGCTGCAGAACAAGGTCGGCATCACCTTTAGCTCCTTTACCTACGCCCATCTGGATGTCGAAGCCTTTACCCTCGAACTGGGCAAGGCGCGGCCATTTGGCGAGAACCAGGAAGTCAATCTGGACAAGCTCGAAGCCTGCCTGCGTGACCTGATCGAAGGGGTTCCCCAACTGCCAGAAGACGCTGTTCCACAGACGTTGCAGCTGTTCAGCGTGGCCCGCGAAATCATCAAACACAGCCATGAATTCAAACTTCACCTGCCCGACGCGGTGGAAAACTTCAGTGAGCTGCCGCAGGGCTATCTGCTTGCCGAAGACCTGAGCGGCACGCGCTGGATCGTCGAAGAGCAGGGCGCACGGATCATCTTCCCCAATCCGAAGGTGAAAAACGGTTTGCGCGCCGGAATACTGGTCGTCCCCGCCAGCCTTTGAGACGGCGCCCGCTTCTCCCTCGCCCGACTTTGGTGGACTGACTTTCATGGATAAATCCTTGCTGCAGCAGCAGGTACTGGAAAGCCTCACGCAAGACCTGCAGCAGGCCGAACTGGCAGCGCGGGTGGCCCATGAGACGGCGACCCACGAAGAAAATATCGCCGAAAACAAATACGACACCCTGGGTCTCGAGGCGGCTTATCTGGCTACCGGCCAGGCCCGTCGCGCCGAGGCTATCCGTCAGGCGCTAGCCACCTGGCGCCAGCTGCGCCCGCTGCGCCCGCGCCCCTACGACGCCACGAAAGGTATTCAGCTTGGCGCCCTGGTCTGCCTGGCCGATGCCGACAATAACCGGCAACGGCTCTTTCTCGGCCCGGATGGCGCCAGCATGAAGCTGATAGCGGAGGGGCAGGTTATTCAGGTGATCAGTCATGCAGCGCCGCTGGGCAAAGCCATGCTCGGCAAGTGTGAGGGCGATGAACTGGTGATTCAGCTGGCTGCTACCCGCCAGCAGTTTGAGGTGTTGTGGGTGAAGTGAGCCTGCAGCGACTTCAGCTGCTACTCGTGCAGGTTAGTGATGCTTTGCTGGCTGCGTTGCTGGTAGTAGTTACCCGTCCATTGCGCGTAGGGTTTGCGCGGGGTCGCCGGCAGATAGCGGTCGATGATTTTTTGAAAGCGTGCCTGCAGTCTGGGGTTCTGGGCGAGGGCGTCGATGCGCTCGATCAGCTGCTTGCCGCGCGGGGTGCGCGAGCAGTAAATGCCACCGATTCCAGGGGTCTGGACTTCTTCCAGCGGCACCAGCATGAGCCTCTTTCTCAGTTCGGGACGGCTTTCGCTGCTGGTCTGAAAGGTTTCCAGGAAGTCCAGGGTAAAGTCGATGCGGCCCGCATCGAGCATGCTCAGCAGATTGTTGGTACTGGCGGAGGTTTGCAGGCTCTGCAACCGGTCAGCCGTCCTGGCCTTCTGCAGCAGCGCTTCCAGCGTCGGACCGAAATAGCGGCCCTCAAGGGTCGCGCCGCGCAGGTCATTGCGCTGCAGGACCGCAGCAAAGGAGACACGCTGTTGCCCGTGGGTAATGAATTGGCGGTCATCCCTGCGGATCACCAGTTGTGGCGGCAGTACCGGCCAAAGTCCGACAAAGTAGCCGACCCTGTCCCGCTCAGGGTTGCGCATCATCCCGACCATGCACAGATCGTCGCGCTGCGTCAGATCGGTAAAGCCCCGGCTAAGGCTCATGGCAATGTAGTGGTGCTGGTACTCCGGTAATCGCCGGGTCACTTCATGCAGCAGTTCAAACATGATGCCTTCGGTGGGGTGTTGGGCTTTGTTGTCAGTCCAGGAAAACAGCTTTCCCCAGTACTGGACCGGTTTCTCTTCAGCTGGCTTGTCCGCCATGGCCAGGTTTGTAAACACGCCTGACAGCAGGCAGGAGACCAGAAGACAAAAAGTGCGTTGGAGCATTCATGACCTTCATCGCCGCAAAGCGGTGCAAAAAACGGCTGGACAAAATACAGCATAGTTCGCCGCCGGTGGGCTTTTATATCGACGGTTGATCCACCGTCATAGCTTCAGCCAACACCGCTGATCGGGGGGTGGTGTTTGTGTGTCAGTCAGCCAACGTCGCGCCCAGCTCAAGGCCCGTTGCAGGTCGGCGATGCCGTCGGCAGTGGGCGCCTCACCCAAGTTGAAAGACCGGGCGCGGATGGCCAGCAGGGTGGATTCTGGCGGCTCACCGTACAGATCCTGATAGACCTGCAGTACGGCCTCGGGAGCCAGTGTTAAAGGGGGCGGAGTGAATTACCTGCAAACGTGTTCGAGTCGGGTTGATCAAAAATAAATCACTCCGACCCGAATGGCACTTACTTAACCCGCCTTGGATGACCGTTTTTCCTGATTTCTGTTCGTTCAACGTGGCGCGCCCGGGTCAGTAGTGGAAAAGGTTTTGGCCTTCGTTTGACTGCGCGAGGCTCTATCCGACCGGACCGCCCACCCACACGTTGCTGAGCGATGAGCGTCAGCAGCTTGTGCAGGCTCTGATCTATCTCCAAGCCATCATACTGACGCCATGCCAGCCATAGTTGTAGCGTGTGTTTGAAGCTCAGTTCACGCGGCAAGCAATCCGCCATCAATGACGACTGCACCATGAGCAATCGAATGAGGTTGTGCGCTAATAGGTAAACCCAGAGCTCCTTCACGGCCAGTGCGGGCGTTTTGCAGCTCAGCATCTCCATTCCCATGGTGCTCTTGAGGTTGCGCAGATCCAGCTCGACGTGCCATCTATTTTTGAATAGCGCTTTCAAGGCGGCCTTGGGCGTTTCATTCGTGCAGCGAAGTGTAGTGACCAAAACCTTATTTCCCGCTTTCAATTCCCGAACCTCCAGCCTGTCAGGGGCTTGCTCGTAGCTGGTCTGACTCATCCAGCTCGGGCGCTTGCAGGGCTTGTCCAGAGTAATCAAGTGATCGTGCGTACCCAGGCGTTTGCCTCGCCGAAAGTCTGTGCTGCGACGACGCGCACCGTATTGCTCGAATACGCCATCGATGCCCCGACGTTGCAATTCGCACAGTAAAAAGTAGGTCGCGAAATAGGCGTCTCCGAGCAAGACATCGCCGGGATTCAAGGTGTCGAGCATCGACCGAAGCAATGTTTGCTCATCGCCACCTTTGCCACGCAAACGCCCCAGGGCCGCGTTCAGCACTGCGCCACTGGAGAGGCAGACGATGCCAACCAGTCGGCAAATAGGGAATCCAAGTCCAGGCTTCTGCCCTCGCGATTGTGGGTAGGCCGCTTGGTTCGCTGCCGTATCTGGCATCGCCACCGTCGTGCCATCTACCAGCCGCACGGGGCGCCCCATCCACAGCCCAGCGCGTGCCGAGCTGTCGCTGATCAGGTTGCCGGTGCTGCGCACCAGGCTGGAAACCATCTCCACTGGCAGCCTCTTTCGGGCACGACAGTAGCCGCCTGTGTGCGTGCTGCATGGTTTCAAACCGGCACGCAGCTGCTTGATCGCCAACTCATTGACCGCCCGCTGACAGGATCGGTCAGCGCTCATGGCTTGAGCCATGAACATGGACAACGTCTCCGTCGGTGGAAACAGACGCTCCCGGTGATCTGGCAGCAGCGATTCGACCTGCTCAACCAACTCAGGACTGGTCAGCAGATTGAAGAATGAGTAGGCATCGGCACTCGATGCAAGATGACGAGCGCGATGTTGTTGATGGATGATGGCTTGGCGCCTAGGATTCATTTGGGCTGCTCCTTGGGCTCGGTGTGTGTTCGCAACTATCACCGTAGACCAAGAGCAGCCTTTCTACTTCTGAATCAAATGGTTAGCACTTAAGTAAGTGCCATTCCACTCCGACCCCTTTAGTTTGTTAGGTGCAGACATTGTTTGTGCGCAAGCCAGTAAATGGGTTTATTTATTTATTGCCAAGCATAAGAAAGAATCATTAGACCAATAAGCGTTAAAGCTTTCAAGCTACTAAATGTTGCCATAAATAGTGCTGGTATAAACCAAATATACTGGTGCCAGTTCAGTCTTGGGCTTTGAATGCAGAAAATTATGCATGCGAGGCAAAAGTAGAACCCCCAGATTTGCGCATTTCTTGTGTGCGTAACGAAATTTAATTGAATGGCAAGTGATATACCTGCAGCTGAGTAGCAGGCCACACCGACAAGTATTATTAATGCACGGGAGCTGAGCAAGAGGGTAGTACCTAACGTTTAGGTTAAGGGGCCGCGGTACGCGGTCCCAGAGAGCGAAGCGAACGATTTGAACCGCTTGTTAGGGATTGTTGGTGAACAAGATTTTTTCATGCTGGCATACGAATTGAATTGTTCTTAATAGCGGGAATTGTTCTGAAACCGCTGCTTTCTCGATACGCCGGCTACGGAGAGTTTCAGTTATTTTTAGAAGCAGGTCTGAGGCTAACCAGATATGGCCTCCTGCAAGTGTTGTGTTGTTGGCTTTACTACCAATACCGAAAAGGGCAATTTGCTCAATTTTTTCAGGCATTTGAATTCCGGCGAAAAGTTCAGGAATATATTTTCTACCGGCCTCGAATTTTTTTAAGTATCGCTCTTCGCGCTTGGGCCAAGAGTTGGCGTCCATTGATGGCTCAATATGGACAAGGTGTTTTTTGGCGGGATTGAAGGCAACAACATCAAGCTCACACTCCCAGCCACCATTTGGACGCCTTCCGACATGAACATTTCTTCTCACGAAATAGCCTTGATATTCGTACCACTCAGAAACTAGCTGTTCAAGGTGATTCATGGAAAAGCCCTAACGCCGTGCTCTGGGGCAAGCCGGAGCGCAGCGGAGGTTTGTCCCTAGCAGCACTTTGTTAGGCATTTTTGCTGCGCTCATAATGGTCGATAAAGAAACTCTCGAACTCTTTCCAGCTTTCAGCTGAATTAAAGCTGCTTCTTGGAATTACAAATGAATCAGCGCCAGAGTGAAGAAAATAAAGCCCACTAGATTTGAAGGAGACTTTTCGGATAGATGGCCAGTAAATTTCCGAACGGTTATAGTCAGTTGACTCAACCATTCCCTTTTCATTTATTTCAATTTTGTGGAGACCAACTCTACCTTTCCGCCACCTTGGATTGGCCACAAGAGATAGAATCGTTAAGCCAAGGCCAACAAAAAATAATCCGAAAATCCAAATTAGGAAGTCACCTACTACGGACATGCTTTCTTGAAGTGGCCAGCCCATAGCCCATAAGCCTACAACGCTTACGCCATTGATAAGCACAGATGGAACAATACACATTGCCCAAATAGCTTTGTTGCGTACCTGAGAAAATACGATAGCTTTAATTATATCCGTATTACCCAAATTAACTTCGAATTCCATTTATTCCTCGATTTACTTTGTATGCCTAACGTTTGGTTAAGGGGCGGGCTTTAGCCCGTCCCAGTGAGCGAAGCGAACGGTTTGAACCTGTTGTTATGTGTTCGCTGGCTCATTAAATAGCACTTTATTTGAAAAAGGGTCCGTTACCGTAAAGCAACGATCACCCCATGGAGCCTGCTCAATTTCCGGTTTACTGTACTTATATGGCCGGGAGGTAACCTCGTGGTAGAGGGTTTCAATGTCACTTACGTTGACAAAAACCTTACTGCCAGGAGTGCAGTCGCCCGAATGTTCGCTAAGATGAAATACAAGATTTCCTTTTGACACCTGCATGTAAATCGGGAAATTGGCCTCGAAGCGATGCTCCCAATCTAGGTTCATACCTAAGAATTCGAGGTAAAACTCTTTTGCTTTGCCTTCATCGAAAATTCTCAAAATGGGTATTGTTTGAAATTCCATGATCGATCCTTGATTACACATAACGATTAAGCTAAGGGGCGGCGGCACGCCGTCCCAGCGAATGAAATGAGCGATTTCAGCGCCTTGTTAGAGCTCTGTTTTAACGGTGGCGTGGCTCCTGCCAAAATACCTCTGCTACTGAATTTTCCTGGTAATAGCGGTCGACTGTTTCTTCGTTAATTTTTTTGTTTGAAAAATACAATTCTTTATCATTAATTATTTTTTCATTTGTCGCGGGTATAGATTTTGAGCATGATTGGCAGAATTTCGCATTACGTGTTTTTTGATTTACATAGCTATAAATAGTCCCGCTCTGGAAGTTTTTTTTGCACATGCCGCACTGGAAGTGCTTCCTTGATTTTGCACTCAGCGTTGGTGCATCGTACATAGTGAAGTCTGGCTTTATCAGTGATGCGCTTTCTAGCGGGTGGCAAGGTAGGTCATTTTTGACAATAAATCCTTTATGCTTCCTATATTTTCCGTCAACATAAGAGTTGAAGATAATAACGGCTATACATGCTGCGATGAAAGATACTACTGCTGGCACTGAACTAACCCCGCCATGGTATGAGCAGGCACCACGCGAGCCGATAGAGCTGGATGCCCAGCCATCACTACATACGGCTGCTCCGAAAAAAACGCCTATTAAGATTAGGGTTGATACGAATAGAAAAACAGAAATTCGAAATCTGTATTTATACAGCATGGGCTCTCCATGGCTATTTTTTGAAGTAGAACTATGTTTGAGTGGAATATCAGTTAAAGTGTTGCAATTACGTTTATGAGTAAGGTCTGGCCTTTCGTTAAGTAGCTGCGGCACACTGTCTCAGAGAGCGATTCTAACGATTTGAATTTCTTGTTATAGGTGAAAATCGGATTCGACTATAGCTAAAATAAGCTAACTATATCGATGATAATGCAAATGGGAATTGCAGTTGCCGATAACTTATTTAAAGTCATGGCTAGAAGCCAAAGTGGCGTGATGGCTTTAATGTGATGACTAATCCCTGCGAGAGTGAAATTTATAACTAGCAAGGCAATGAAGGCGCCAATTGAATAGAGCGTTAGCATGATGGTTGGTTTACCTCTAACGCTTCGGTTCAGCGGCGGCGCGGGGCGCCGTCCGCTGTAACCGATTGTTAGCTGGTTATTTGACCTTCACGATTGCCGGCGGCTGCCACGTGCCATTGCCGGCCGGCAGGATCGACGGCGCCTCAGTTTTTGGCCAATACAGGCGCATCACCATGTAGATCGGACCATCTGGTGCGGGCAGCCAGTTCGACTCCTTGTCCTTGCCCGGGGAATCCTTCTGGATGTAGAGGGTGAGTGATCCGTCCGCGTTCTTTTTCATCCCCGGCAGCATCGGCGAGTTGACTAGGTAGCGGTTGATCGGGTTCTCGACCAACAGTTGGGTCTTGCCTTCATACATGGTGATCGACCAGAACGCGTTCACAGGTGGCAGATCGCCCTTGGCAAAGGTTAGCGTGTAGCCGTGCTTGCTACCGTCAAGCGCTTCGCCGTTCGCCAGGTCTCTGGTGAATGGGTACATGGCCTCGACGGCATCGTTGCCCAGGACGCCGGCAGCGGCACCCGCGGCACGCTTGAGCCAATCGCCGTTGTAGAAGGCGCGGTCTCCGAACGGGGATAAAACGCCCCAGCCATTGACCCGCTTGACCCCGGACAGAAGGTATTGCTTGATCTTCGCCTCGCCATCCTGCATTCCGGCCACGATCGCGGCCTTCTGCTCGGTGGTGAGACCCTTGGAGTCGGAATGTTTGCCGGGCCCGATGCCGATACTGGCGAGCCTGGTGCGAATCGCCTCCTCCTCCGGACCTGGCGGCGCGAACTGCTGCGCGAAGTCCAGGTACTCGAAGAAGTTGGTCTTCGCCAGATCCTTGTCGATCTTCGGGAAGTCGATTGCCACGGCAGCGGGCGGGGCCGTCTGCTTGAGGTACGCCGACAGCGGCCGGACCTTGTAGCCCGCCTGCACCTTGACCACGTTCGGCATGTCGTCTGGGTTGAAGAGCTGAGTGCGATAGACCCCCAGTGCGAACTGGGTGGAGGCGCGGAACACCGCCTTGATGCCTGCCGGCGTTTCGCCCTTCCAGTCCGGGCTGACGACCAAGTAGTTGCCGGCGTCGCTGCCGGTGGCACGGCTGCCGATGTAGCCAAAGTTGAACGAGTTGAGGTCGGTGAGTTGGACCGAGTAGTAACGATCCCTAGCCACCGCCGGCACCGAAAGCACCAGCGGCTCGGTGCGCAGGTCCATCCACAGCCACGAGTACGGTGTATCGCTATTGGGCGTGACGATCGCCGTGTCCTTCCAAGTGTACACCTGCGACTCGTTCTTGATCTGGTTGAACGGCGCCTTGAACTGGCCGGAGTTCCGGTCCACCGCGTAGTCGTACATGATCTGATAGATCATCACGGTAGGCAGGCCGTAAACGAAGCCTTCCTCGGCGATGGCGTTGACTTCGGCGAGCGTGACGTCCGCAGCGCGGGCAGACGCCAATGGGAACAACGCGAGCACTGCCATCGCGCACCCAAGGGCCTTTAGTAGTGTTGTCTTCATGGACAGGATTTCCTTTGGTCTGGTTGGGTGAGTGGGTGGTCAGCTAACGATTGGTTAAGGGGCGGGCTTTAGCCCGTCCTAGAGAGCGAAGCGAACGACTTGAACCAGTTGTTAGGCGAGCAGGTAATCTACTGAATACCCATTTCTCTTAGCTTGCGTGCTAGTTCGCGTTCTTGATTCATAAAGTCATCTGGATTCAACTCAGTAAAATCTTTTCCTTTAAAGCCACAGATTGTTTCACCCCTAACTCTGCCGCCCATGGCGTTTTTTGCCGTGTAATTAAGCTGTACGCGGTGCCAGCCATTGTCGAGTTTGATCTCCTCGGTTGACACGATCTCTAGTGATTCAGGGTCACCGAGCCCAAGCTTCACATCGCTTGCGCATACATTGACTTGTTTATCAAGAGTGCTTTCAAAAGGATTGCAGCCTTGTATGGCAATAGCAGTCATGGTGGTCAGTGCGATATTTACAATTAATTTCATTTTATTTCTTACTTCTAATGTGCTGGGTTAATTTAAGGATGCCGATTAAATTTAAGCTCTAGATGTTTTACTAAAGCGCTATATTTCTTTACGGCGGATTCGTATTCATTTGATTCTATGTCTTTTATGCAAAGACAAATAACTTCCCATGCAGACTCAAGGTCTTTAATATCAGTTAATTTGCCAGCGATCGTCGGAGCGACGGAATAATAGTGCTCCACCATTTCTAGGCCGTCTTTTGTTTTGACGAGATAATCGTCACGAAATTTACGGAGGGTTTCAAGTTCGTGGCAATTATCTGGAAGTCCCTTGTAATTGCATGTGGCAGTTGTAATAAAACAGCCAGATTTTTCTCTAGGCTTGCCTGCATCACTGCGTTTCTTGCGCCACGATCCATCGTCGTTTCGTGCTCGATTTTGGCCGGCGGTTGGGCCGGTTTTGACTACCGGACCATTTGTGTCACGAGGTGATTTCGAAGAATCTTTTTTGTCGGACATGATTACTCCTAAAGTGTGTGGTCTGGGAGGTTGGTTGAAGTAGCCTAACGATTAAGCTAACGGGCAGGCAAAAGCGTAGCTTTTGACTGTCCAGCGAACGAAGTGAGCGGTAGTTGAGCGCATTGTTAGGAGACACTGCATCACTGTTTGATCTCCTTTGATGTGCAGCTAATATTTTGAAAGCCTGTATCCCAGCCCCAAGATTTTGCCAAGCAAGACTCTACGTGAGCTTTTGTGCCCTGCTTAGTAATGCGTAGCCCAACAAGTATTTGCTCACCCGGACAGTCCCAGTTGAAGGCTGTAGGGTGCTCAATTATTGGGCTTTGGCCCACAGTAAGTCGATCAATCGACACGTAACCAGCACCCATGCATGCGCCGCTATCTGAGCCGTAAACGCGAATAGATGCTTTAACCAAGTGTTGGCCCACGTGACAATAAAGCTCGTTCCTTTCCTTGCTTAGACGCCTAAAACCTTGCTTCAACTTCACCTCGCCGGCA
>JACCDZ010368991.1_pt1 | contig 12607 bp, 13 predicted proteins | sample 7449551 | NCBI WGS metagenome assembly JACCDZ01 (sample SAMN15323452, study PRJNA562643) | freshwater metagenome | isolation source: river surface water | place: USA:Blue River Watershed | collected 2017-08-18
GCGATACCAAGGCCAGTTTTGCACCGCTCCCCCTTCGACCCACCGTGATCCAATCACCAGGTCGGCATTCTGAGTCTCCGCCAGCAACTTAGCTAAATCCGCGGCGCGATGGCTTCCGTCGGCGTCCATTTCGACAATGGTCGTGAAGCCGAGTTCGAAGGCCCAGGCAAACCCAGCCAAATAGGCTCCACCGAGCCCGTCTTTTTTGCGTCGGTGCAACACGTTCACCTGAGAATCTTTAGCCGCCAACTGCTCCGCTAGTGCACCCGTGCCATCTGGGCTGTTGTCGTCGACCACCAGGATGTGCGCGTGCGGCTGAGCAGCACGAACGCTCTTGATGCTGCGTTCGAGGTTGGCTAACTCGTTGTAGGTCGGCATGATCACCAATATGCTCAAGCTACTCGCCACTTTCTGGCTCTGGGCAAAGCGGCCATAAGAATCATTGCCAGCGCAATCAGGTTGATGATTAGGTCAACATAGCGACCGATAAGCATCGCCGGTGTCATGCTGGTTCGCAGCGGCACATCTTGGATCATCGAACCCGACTCAAAAGTTGGCAGGCTTGCCAAAGTGGTGCCATCGGCTGCATAAATTGCCGATACGCCAACCGTAGAAATGTTGACTACAGATCTGCCAGTTTCAATCGCTCGCAGCTTGGCAAAGGCCGCCTGTTGGAAGGTCTCGTCGCTTCTTCCAAAATCCGCATTATTTGTCTGCGAAAGAATCACCTGAGCGCCCTGTTGAACTAGGTCGCGAGAAATGTCATCGATGGCAATTTCAAAGCAAATCAGCGTGCCCAGCTTTACCGGTCCGATCTCAAAGATGCCGTCTCGCTCGCCAAAGGTGTAGCCCCTAGACACCAGGCCAATCAAGTCAGGTGCAAGCCGATACCAGAAGTCGCGGTCTGGAACGTATTCGGCGAAGGGTACGGGGCGTTTTTTGTCGTACCAGTCGGTTGGGCCAAGCCCCGGGGTCCAAAGAATCGAGCTGTTGTAAACCTTGTCGCCCCGCGCCGTGATTGTGCCGAATATCAGCGGAACGTGGTATTTATCGTTGACCAATTCTTGGAGGTCCTGATAGGTTCTGGCGTCAGAAAAAGGGCTTAGATCGCTGGCGTTCTCTGGCCAGACCAGCACATCCAAGTCTTCGGACTTCGGATCTTTTAGCATTTCGCCGGTGGCGTCGATGTGGTTTTGCAACACCTCGCCGCGCTTGGTGTTTGCAAAAAGCCCGGCGTTTGCATTTCCCTGAACGGCAGCAATTCGATAGCTTCCCGCCTCGGCGTCTGCGGATGGAGTGATAGCAATCGGCGCCGCCAGAAATAGCGCGATAATCGCGCCCAGCGCGGATTTGGCCAACTTGGTTTCGCGATTCAGGAACATCAGTAGAACAGCGATTGAAATGAAGGCGATTACGAAGGTTAGCCAACCGAGCCCGCCAACAAATACCCACTTGCTCAAATAGCTATTTGACTGGGTTTGCGCCAGACGAGACCATGGAAAACCGCCGTATGGCAGGGTGATCGACACCCACTCCCTTGCGGTCCAAATGCTCGCAAGTGCTGCTGCGATTAGAAGGCTGCCAAACCTGCCCAATTGGCGGCCATCCAGCCATCGCCACACCAAGCTTAGGAGCGCCAGACCGATGGCAAAAATGACGGCTTCGAGAGTAGATAGAGCCAGCCACGGAATAGGACCGAGGTAGAGCGTCAACCACTCAATTTGGCTTAGGTAGAACGCCATCCCGCCGACGAATCCCACAGACAACGAAGACCAGAATTTTAGGTTTCGAACCGACAAGGTTAGGGCTGCGACCGAAACAAAGATGAGTGGCCAAAGGTCTTCTCGCGGCATTGCCAAGCTAGAGGCAAAACCTCCTGCCGCAGCTAGGGCGAGGCGCTTAACCATAGAAGGAATACGCAACGATTCCTCGCTTCACTTTGTCTACGGCTTTTTTGGCAGTTTCAGCCAACTCAGGGCCCGAGGCCTGGGCAATTTGGTCAAGCACATCGATGATTTGTTTGGCCCAGCGAATAAAATCGCCAGCCAACAGATCGGCGCTTTCAAGCACCGCATCTAGCCTTGCTCCGGTTGCCCATCGATGTATCGGCAGGCAAAGACTTAGATCTAGAGGGCTCGTGCGACGAAGCTTGTGGTGCTCGGCTAGTTCTTCGAGGTCTGACCACAGTTGCTGGGTCTCGCCGACAACTTCTGCAAAATTGCCCTTGGGCAACCGCGGCTCCCATTCTTCGTCGTCACGTCTGGCTTCATAAACCAGTGCCGCCGCCATTGCAGCAAGACCGGCAGGGTCGAGCTTGGTCCAAATGTTCTCTCGCAAGGCCTCGGCAATCAACAGGTCTCGCTCGCCATAGATTCGGGCAAGGGTCTTTCCACCATCGAGAACGTTGTAGTCAACCAACTCATCGCCATTGCGGTTCGGTTCGATGTACCTAAGGTCGACAAGCATCTCGCAGATGCGGTCGAAGGTCTTGGCTACCTGGTTGGTTCTACCTTCGATCTGGCTCATCACCGCGTCGAGCTCACGGCGAAGCTTGAACCAGCGCTCACCCCATCGGGCGTGCGCTTCGCGGTCATTGCAGGCATGGCACGGATGCGCCCTGAGGTCGCGCTTTAGTTGGTTAATGCGTTGTTCTTGAAGGTGGCGACCCTTGCTCTGTCGAATGTCTTTGCCTCGCTCGGCACGAATTCGGCCAGCCGAAAGAGCACGTTCGATGTCGGTGATTTCGCGGCGCATTGAGGCATATTCGACAAAATTGCCGCGGTGGCACTTCATTGCGTCTTCGTAGCCCTCTAGTGAAACCTGCTTTTCACGGATTCCCTTGGCCAGGCCCACCACAGCACGGTCGGCTTGAAATTGTGCAAATGACGTTTCCAGAACCTCTCGGGCGCGTTCACGTCCGAATGCCTCGATTAGATTGACTGCCATGTTGTAAGTGGGCCTGAACGGGCTAATTAGCGGGTAGGTGCGCTTGCTCGCCAGACCAGCCACGCTGTTTGGCTCCATGTTTGCGCTCCACTGAATCACCGAGTGACCCTGAGTATCGATACCTCGTCGGCCAGCGCGCCCGGTTAGTTGGGTGTACTCCCCCGGCGTCAGATTTACTCGACCCTCGCCGTTGTACTTGTCTAAGCGCTCGAGTACCACTGTTCGGGCAGGCATGTTGATTCCAAGCGCTAGGGTCTCGGTGGCAAAGACCGCTTTAACAAGCTTGCGCAAGAAGAGCTCTTCAACAACCTCTTTGAATGCTGGCAACATGCCCGCGTGGTGCGCTGCAACGCCGCGCTCTAGCCCGCTAAGCCATTCAAAATAGCCAAGTGTGTCTAGGTCTTCCTCTGCTATGTTGTAGCACTTCTCTTCGACCAAACGACGAATCTCTTGCTTTTCTTCGGTGGTCGTTAGCCGCACGCCATAACTGTGGCAGGCTTTCACGGCCGCCTCACAACCCGCTCGCGAGAATATGAAAAAGATTGCTGGCAGTAGGTCTTCGTCTTCTAGAAGTTCAACGATTTCTGGCTTGCTGATTCGTTCGATTCGATTTTGTTGCCGTCGATCGTCTCGATAGCCGCTGCGCCCGCGCGGTTTGTGAAGGGGCTCTCGCAGTTTCGAAATGTGGCGTTGAGCCAAATCTTGATTTACTCGAGTGCCCTTTTCGCTTTCGTCAAAAAGATCAAGCAGTTCGTTGCCGAAAAGCACGTGCTGGTTTAGTGGCACTGGGCGCACTTCAGAAACAATGATGTCCGTCTCGCCACGCACTTCGTCGAGCCAAGCGCCGAACTCCTCGGCATTTGACACTGTGGCGCTCAGCGAGACTATTTTCACGTCTTTGGGAAGGTGAAGAATCACTTCCTCCCAAACAGCTCCCCTGAATCTGTCGGCCAGGTAGTGCACCTCATCCATGACCACATAACCCAGGCTGATCAGCGCATTTGAGTTCGCATAAATCATGTTGCGCAATACTTCTGTGGTCATCACAACAATTTGAGCGTCTGAATTTTGGTTGTTGTCGCCGGTAAGAATGCCCACGCGCTCTTGACCATAGCGCTTCACCAATTCGGCATATTTTTGGTTGCTCAGGGCTTTTATTGGTGTGGTGTAGAAAACCTTGAGATCTTTTTCAATTGCCAGGTGAATTGCGAACTCGCCGACAATGGTTTTTCCGGCACCGGTTGGCGCGGCGACCAAAACACTCTTGCCTTTGGCCAAACTGCGGCAGGCTCGCTCCTGAAAGTCATCCATCGGAAACTTTAGAAGTTTGACAAAACTGTCGACCGAAGGAGAGGCAGGGTTCTTTTTGGCCCTCGCGTATCTCTCGGCTGGGCTCAGAACGGCATCAGTCATGTTTAGGCTTCGTTCTGATTGTTGATGTTCGCCTCGATTTGCTCATCGATCTCGACCACCTTGCGCTGGCGTCGTTTATCGTTGAGTGCCGTGACCCCGGCAGCAGCGAAATAAAGCACGACCAGCGGAACCATGACCAAGAACATCGACATTGGGTCAGCGGTTGGTGTGGCAAGGGCTGCGACCACGGCAATGATGAAGATTGCGATTCGCCAAGACTTGACGATGCTCTTGGCCGTGATTAGCCCGGCGAAGTTGAGCAAGACTAAGACCACTGGCAAAACAAAAGCAATACCAAAGACGAGCAGGATTCTGATCGTGAACAGGATGTACTCGCTGGCGTTGATTACGTTGGCGCTTCCCTGGGGAGTAAAGCCGATAAGCGTCTCGACAAAGCTTGGCAGCGAAATCCAGGCAAGCCAGCAGCCTAGGGCAAATAGCGGAACCGCGCTGAACACGAACCCCAGGGTGAACCGACGTTCACGCGTCTTTAGGCCCGGCGTTATGAAGGCCCAAAGGTTGAACAGCCAGAACGGGCTTGAGAGAAGCAGGCCAATAAAGATCGAAACTTGCAGGCGAAGGTCGAATGCCGAAACTACGGTTCCGAAGTTGATAGTCGCATTCACACCTTTTTTGGTGGCGATGTCAATCACCGGTGCCTGAAGAATTTGAAAAACCGGGTCAAACAAAAACCAGCCACCGACGGTCGCCGCGAAAATGAAAATGGCAGACCAAAAAAGTCGATTTCTCAGTTCTTTGAGATGCCCGCCGAGGCTCATTTTGCTCTCGGGGTTGCGCTTGGCGGCCACGGTTATGCCCTCGGCAAATTACTGGTCGGCAGGCTTGTCGCCCTCGCCGGCTTCAGCCGGCTTCTTCTTGTCGTCGGTCTTCATTTCGCTCTTGAAGATGCGAAGTGACTGAGCCAGGCTCTTAGCCAAACCAGGCAGCTTAGGGCCACCCCAAAGCAACAAGACAATCACAAGGATGATGATCCATTCCCAGCCATTTAGTCGCATTAGTGGAACCTGCTTTCTTCGGGTTTAAACGCTTTCAAAGACGCTATAAGCCTACGCTGTCTTGCCTGTCGTTTCTTTGCCTTGGCAACGACGAGTTTGCGCCAGGCCGCTCGGGCGACCCCCGGGTCGTCACTCAGGTTATCGGCAGGCCTGGCAGCAGCTTCGTGGTTATCAATTGCGGCAATCAACTCGGCTGTTTTGGGTTCTAAGCGCTCAAGTTGGTGAACAACCTCTAGCGCCCGGTTGAAAAGTGATTTTCCTATCAAAATGAGAGTGACGAGTGCGGCCGCCGACAGCAACACCCAAATCCAAAACCAGGCCCAGAATCCCATGATTATTCGACCTCTCCGGGAGCAACTTCAGCTGACTCGCCCAACACCTTCAGGGCATAGTTCTTGACTAGCTCTCGCGCCTCTACGGGTTCGATGACTCTTGCCTTTCCGCGGTAGCGCGAAATCAATTTGGCAATGTTTGGTAGGTGCCCGACCTTGATAACGGCTCGAATCGAGCCGTTGCCAATGGAGGTCGGTTCATCTACCGTTTGGAACTCAGAAATTAGGCCGTAGGCCTCAGGTTCAAGTTCGACGGTGACTTCGATGTCGCTGGCCTGCGCCACGTAAAGAGAGTCTTCTATTTCCGAAATTGCTTTTGCTTGGTCACAAACAGGTTTATCAGTGATTTCGACCAGGCGCATTCGATCAAGTTTGAAATTCCTCAAGCCCTCGTTGATCGGACAGTAGCCGCGCAGATATGTGCCGTCAGATCGCAAATCGATGCGCAACGGGTCAATCTCTCGGTGAGTCTTTTCACCCTTGGCATTTAGATATTCGCAAGAGATTCGTTTGCCGGCCAGCAGTGCCTTGCGCAATATCTCGGCGTATTCGTCTTCGCTACCGGGTGAAACCGCAATCGCTGGCGCAAGTCCACGACCGGTTCCCTGCCCCAGCAGCTCCTGAAGGGCCTTCAGCTCTGCATCTTCGGCAAAGGCAGGCATCGTCGCTAGATAGTTGAGTCCGGCTCCGATTGCCGCAGCCTGTCTGGTCGAGAGCCTTGGCACATCTCGAATTAGGTCATTTTGCAATAGCGAAAGAATACCCTCGTCAGCGAGGTCTGCATCGATGAAGAAAAAGATCTCTTCGCGCCCGGGAAATTCGACCGAAAGCTGATTGATCGAAAAGACAACATCACGCAGGTATTTTTCATCCAGGTTGAAATGTTCGGCGGCTTCGGCCATTGAAACTTCGCCGGCGCGCTCGAGGTAAGCGATTAGTGCAAGCATGAAATTGAAGCGTGATTCGCCATCTAGCGATTTCAATTTAGGCATGGTCTGAGGCCACCTTCTCGAAGCCGGCGCGAATCGCTTCGTCGAGTTCGCGAGGGCTGATCACTTTAATGTCAAGTGCAAAAACGCTCAGTTCCTCCGCCAGCAGGTGAAGGTCCATGTACTCAAAACTGACTTCGGCGTCTTGATTCTCGTCTAGGTGAAAGTGAAACCAGGCACTTGAGTCTTTGCGCACTTTGATGGTTGCGACCTGTTTGGCGGTGTGCGCTGCTAGATCATCGATGGCTGTCTGAAGCTCCTGCGCACTTGGTGCATCGAAAGTAACCGGCTCTTGGTCGATTTCGACCGCCGACACTTTAGAAACGATTCGTTTCAGCAAGAAATTTCTGACTTCGTTTTGGTCGACATCGAAGCTAACCAACAACCACTGACCGCTGATATTTTGCAGTTGCCAGGGGCGAACTCGTCTGGCCTTCACCTCACCGTCTTGGCGGCGATAGTTGAAAGTGACTTCGTAGCGCTCGTCGACGGCCTTATTGAGCGGCATGAACGAAGGCTCGTGGGTCTTAAATTTGGGCGCAAGTCCAAGCAAATCGGCTTCGGCCGGTTCGAGACCAAGAGAGCGAAGTTTGATTAGCCCCTGGTTGACTTCGCTCGAGAACGAAGCCATCGACCAGGCTTGTGATGCCAGGTTGAGCAACTGAAGTTGATGGGGGCTGAGGGTTGTCTTGGTCGGCCAAACGAACGATTCGCTCGAGATTACATAACGCTGTTCTTCGGGAGCATCGAGCGGGTTGCTGACCTGAACCAAGATTCCCGAAGAGCGCAAGTCGCTCTTGTCGCGTTCAAATTTGCGGTTCAGACTGCCTTCGGACTTCTTGGCAGCTACGTCTGCTCGATAATCGGTTATCGAATAGTAAAGCTCGCGCTTGGTAAGCCCACGCTCGGCAAAAAGCAGCGCCGAGGTCAACTGCATCAGTCGTTCCGACTTATCAGTCTTATAAGGCTGCCAGGTGCTTCTGAGCTTTGCCATGTGTCTCCCCCGAGGACAGACTAGTTAGTTTTGTTGTTGGTACCGAGAATGTCTACTACGAAGATCAAAGTCGAATTAGCCGGGATGCTTCCCTGCTCCTGGTTTCCGTAACCATCGGAAGGCGGAACGATGGCGATAACCTGTGAACCCACCGTTTGGCCTTCAAGAGCCTTGATAAAGCCTGGAATCAGTTGGCCGTCGGCAAGCGCGAACTGGGTTGGCTGGCCTTTGTCCCAAGAGGAATCAAAGACATTGCCACTTTCGTAAAGGAAGCCCGAGTAGTGCAGAGTGACGATCTGGCCCTTCTTCACGACATCGCCACGACCCTTGATTAGGGTGTGAACCTTGAACTCTGTCGGTGCGGTTCCGCCGGTGGTGGTTAGACCTGGCTGACCAGTCTTCGGGTCGCGAACCACAGCCGGGAATCCAACACCGTTGCCCTTGTCTTCGCCAACTGCGCGAGGCAGAAAGACCTTGAGCAGGTCAAACACGAAGACGATTGACTCATCGGTTCCGATGCCGAGGTCAGCAACGCCCTGACCTGCGTGTGCCTGTGCGGCTGGGAACAGGATGGCAACGCGGGAACCTTCACGAACGCCAGAAAGCGCGTGGCAGAAGTCAGGGGTGCCTCCGGCGGCCATGAACTGCGAAGCAAAATCCGTGCCATCAAACTTTGAGCTCTGGAAGACCTTTCCGGTTCCTCCGTTTACTCCGACATACTCAAGGTCAACGAGTTCGTTGCCGGTGAATTTGGGGCCATCGCCCTCGACCACAATTTTGGTTTGAATACCATCTGCGGTTAGCGGGGTCGCGAAATCGACGGTCGGAACCTTGCTCATGTCGGTATCGACCTTGATGTTGTCGGCTGCTGCACCGGTTGTGTAGGCATCGCAGGTCGGCTCAATGCCAGCAAACTGGGCATCGGCTGGGTTAGTTGGAGCACATCCAGCTAGAGACACTGTAAGCAGTGCGGCTGCGGTCAAGGCAATGATTTTACGCAAGTGATTTCTTTCGATCGTTGAGTGTTTCAAGTTTACCGAGGTTTTTACTGCTCGGCTCGGGCTTCTGCGGCGGCTTCGGCGTTACGAATCGTCTTTCGTAGTTTCTTATCGCTAACTTTGCGCTCCCCCATGTGGTCTGGGTTCCAAACCGCTATGTCGGCGTCATCAAACTCGGGCTTTGCCTTGGTTTTGAAGTTTGGCATCACGGTTCCCGGCGCCATTCTTCTCGCGGTCACCAAGAATCCGGTGTGGCCAATCATGCGGTGTTCAGGACGAACAGCAAGACCCTGAAGGTGCCAGCCACGAACCATCGATTCCCACCCCTCTGGTTCAGCAAAGTGCTCGCTGACTCGAAGGGCCTCGGTAAATCTGGATAGCTGGGTAACGGTGGCGACATAACCGATGATTAAGCCACCTGGAACCAATGCCTCGGCACATTCCTCAATGCACTCCCAAGGCGCCAGCATGTCTAAAACAATTCTGTCAATCGACCCTGGTTCGCACTTCTTTGGCAGTTCATCTTGCAAGTCGCCGATAAAGACATCCCAGTTTGATGGAACTAGGCCATAGTTCGTTGCAACGTTAGCTTTGGCAATGTCTGCAAATTCGGATCGACGCTCGAAAGAGCTAAGGTGCCCGGTAAGGCCGATAGCTCGCAACAGATACATCGACAATCCGCCAGAGCCTACGCCCGCCTCAACAACTTTTGCACCCGGAAAAATATCGCCCATGGTCACAATCTGAGCCGAGTCTTTCGGATAGATGATGTTGGCTCCGCGAGGCATCGAAAGCACAAAGTCATTAAGCAGTGGCCTGAATGCCAGGTACTCGACACCAAACTGGTTCTTGATAACCGAACCTTCCGGTTGCCCAATGATGTCATCGTGCATTAGGTCGCCTCGGTGAGTGCCGTAGCGTTGACCTTCGATGAGAGTGATGGTGTTGAGCCGACCCTTGGGGCCGGTCAGCTGTACTCGATCACCCGCACGAAAGGGGCCGCGAGGCAGACGTGGCATGTTGTCTAGCAAGTTTTCTGACATGGTTTCCTTACTTAAAAAGTTTCTTTAGATCTTTGACTCGCACTCCGTCGAGTGTTGGCCAGATTATTCGACCTTCGGCTGCAGGAAGCGGAACAATATTGGTTACCCCCACCGCTTTTGTGCCTGCGGCTTCGGCCGACATCAAACCCGTTACCGAGTCCTCGAAGGCCACGCAATCTTCTGGCGAAACACCCAATAACTGGCAGGCCCTCAAATAAGGCTCAGGATGCGGCTTGCCGTGGGTTACATCATCGCCGGCAACGACAACATCAAAGGCGTGAAAAGGAATCTGATCGGCAACCTGCTGAGCCATGCGCCGCATCGACATTGTCACCAGCGCGGTCTTGATGCCTTTAGATCGCAATTCTCTCAACAGTTCCTGGGCGCCGGGTCGCCATGGAATTGCGACCGCCAGCTTTGCAGAGACCGAGTCGGTCAGCCGCTCGATGATTTGCTCTGGCTCTAAGTCGATGCCAATTTTGGCCTTCATGATTTTGGTGGACTCGTAAAGGCTCATACCGATTAGATCGAGCCCGTCCTGCTCGCTCCAGGTTCCCGAATGCTCGTAAGCGAGGCTTTGTTCGCTGCTGAGCCAGTACTCCTCAGAGTCGACTAGGGTGCCATCCATGTCCCACAAGACAGCGACCGGCAGCTTTTTACCAAACATAAGACTCGAGTTTACCCGCGCCGGTTTGGCTTAGAGTTTTAGAAGACGAATTGTTGACGAAGGAAAGCTCTTGAACGAATCCAGCCGCATCTTTGGTGGGCGAACGCTAGTTGTTGCGTTCGAGGGATGGAACGATGCCGCCGATTCGGCCAGTAACGTAGCCAAGTTCATTTGCGAAAAGATGTTGGCCGATGTGGTCGCGACCGTTGATTCAGAAGATTATTACGATTTTCAGTTCACCCGTCCGACGGTCTCGTTTGACAAGGACGGCAAACGCGAGATCGCTTGGCCCACTGCCGATTTTTGCGTGCCAGGCGCTGATGCCCTAATCGAACATCCGGAGTATTCGAACCTCAATGTTTTGATCGGAACCGAGCCCTCGAGGCGTTGGAAATCATTCACAGCAGAGATCATGGAAATGATTGAGGATCGAGAGATAGATGCTGTGGTCTTTTTAGGCGCCATGCTCGCCGATGTGCCGCATTCAAGACCAATCAGTGTTTCGAGCACGAGCCAAAACGAGCGTGTGCGTTCAGAACTAAACGCGGAACGAAGCCAGTATGAAGGCCCCGTCGGTATTTTGAGTGTTTTGGGAATTGCCCTCGAAAATGCCAATATTCCGAGCATCGCACTTTGGGCGTCGGTGCCACACTATGTGCACAACACGCCTTCGCCTAAGGCAACGCTCGCACTGCTAATCGAGATTGAAAATCTTTTGGGCATCACATTCGATCACGGATCATTGGCCGAAGAAGCCTTCACCTGGGAACGTGGTATCGATGAGGTTGCAGAAGCGGACGAGGAAATGGCTGGCTACATCGAACAGCTTGAAAAATCTAGAGATGAGGCTGAATCTCAGGCTGCAACCGGAGATGCGTTGGCCATGGAATTTGAAAAGTTTCTTCGCGCTGCCGAATCGAAGCCCGGCGAAGAGTCTGGCGAAACTGACTAAGCGGCCACTACCCCGTTGCTAAGCATTGCCAAAAGCGCAATTCCCACAACGATTCGCCAAGCCACAAAAGGCATAAACGAACCTCGGTTTAGGTAGCGAAGCAAAACCACAATCACCGAAAAACCAGTCGCAAAAGCGGCTACGGCAGCGATTACTGTTGCAACTAAATCGGTCTGCGATAAGTCTTGGTAAGTTTTCAAAAACTCGTAACCGCCACTGGCCAAAACGGCTGGAATAGCCAACAAGAAACTGTAGCGAGCGGCAGCCTGGCGACTATAGCCGAGTGCTAGGCCAACAGAGATGGTGCCACCAGATCTCGATACCCCTGGGATTACGGCAAGAGCCTGTCCCAACCCAAACAGCAGTCCGTGCTTGGTGGAGAGTGACTCGATCGCCTTGTTGCGCTTTCCGAATCGATCGGCTAGACCCAGGATTATGCCAAAAAGAATTAGCATCACCGCAATCACCCATAGATTGCGCAGATCATTTTCGATGAGATCCTTGAACGCCAATCCGAAAACAACCACTGGCAAGCTGCCTATGATGATAAGCCAGCCGAGTTTGGCATCTTGGTGCAATGCTTCAGAGCTACCTTTTTTGCTGGCGACAAGGCGCTTCGGCAGGTTCGCAAAATCGGCAAGCCAGGCCCCGAGGATTCTTGAAATGTCTTTGAAAAAGTAAATTAAGACTGCAAGCTCGGTGCCGAGTTGAATTGTCGCGATAAACGCCGTTAGTTGCGGCTTTGACATTTCGCTAAGCCCAAGCAGTTGTTCGGCAATTTGAACGTGAGCGCTAGAGGAAATTGGTAAGAACTCGGTTAGGCCCTGGATTATGCCGAGGATTACCGCATCAAAGACATTCACTAGTTGTCTTCGGCCAGCTCAATCGGAAGATATTCTTCGTATTTTTCACCGAGTGCTTCTTCGTAGTCGAGGAAGGCATCCTTCAGGTGGTCATAGGCTTGCTCGACGGCAGTGAAGTCGTCACCGCGGCGAGTAGATGCCGCCTCAAAGTGACGCTCCAAAGAAGCGATGAACTGCTGAAGTGCAATACGAGGGTCGATAGCCATAGCCCTAAACTACCCCGAAAAAGCACAAGTTGGAAGACAAACGCGGTTTAGGCTGCCAACCAGTTATCTGGTAATGTTGAGGCTCGTTGCCGAAGTGAAAAGCTTTGAAAACGCACACTCGTCCGGGTGGCGGAATGGCAGACGCGCTAGCTTGAGGTGCTAGTCCTCTTATGAGGGTAGGGGTTCAA
>JACCDZ011250191.1_pt1 | contig 12607 bp, 13 predicted proteins | sample 7449551 | NCBI WGS metagenome assembly JACCDZ01 (sample SAMN15323452, study PRJNA562643) | freshwater metagenome | isolation source: river surface water | place: USA:Blue River Watershed | collected 2017-08-18
ATAACGCCATCTCGATTGAAGCGGCGCAAACCAAAGGCATTAAGTCTGCCGTCGCAGGCCTGGCCGACATTCTGGTCGTGCCCGATCTGGAGTCTGGCAACATGGTGGCAAAGCAGCTGGAGTATCTAGCCAGTGCGGTACCGGCAGGCATTGTACTCGGTGCCCGTGTGCCCATTATTCTGACCTCACGAGCCGACAACGCAGAAACGCGTATGGCCTCCTGCGTGCTGGCCGTGCTCATTGCAAACGCCAACCGCAAAAAAATAACGCCAGAGTAAGTATTAATATTTCTCCGATCCTACTCATACTTTCCGTGTATGTTATGTGAATTAGCTTGTTATTTAAACAGTGATAAAATTTAGCCAGACAATCACTTATGAAATAACAGGTGCATGGAACTCGTTGATGTCATTTTAAAGGCAGGAAGATCCGCAGTTGAACTTGCCTTGTTCGTGTTGTTACCCATCATGGTCGTTATGTTAACCATCATGAGGTTCTTGGAAGCGAAGGGTTTTTTAGACTGGTTTGTGAGCAAAATCGCACCCGTGTTGAGACCTTTTGGGCTAAACGGACTTAGCGTTTTTGCTGCTTTGCAAGTTAGCTTCGTCAGTTTTGCAGGCCCTGTAGCCACACTCACAATGATGGATCAACGTGGGGTGTCTGACCGTCACATCGCAGCAAGTCTGGCGATGGTTTTCAGTATGGCTCAGGCGAATGTACTTTTCCCCATGACATCGATGGGGCTCAACTTCGGCTTTACGATCATGATGTCTGTTGCAGGTGGCCTAGTCGCAGCCGCGTCTACCTATTACTTATTTGGACGCGCTCTATCTACGAGTGAAGTCTTTGTAGATGAGACCCTTCAGCACCCCGTAGCTGAAGATGCCAAAGGCATACTTGATGTCATCAATCGTGCCGGCGCAGAGGCCTTTAAGATCACGCTAGGATCTATCCCTATGCTTGTGCTTTCTATGGTTGCCGTATACATCTTCAAGAACCTCGGCTTCATTGATTGGCTCACAGCAACTCTGCACACCCCGCTGACCTTTGCCAATATCAACCCTAACCTCGTGCTACCAACTTTCACAAAGTACTTTGCCGGCGGCACCGCAATGATGGGAGTCATGGATGACATGATCAGAATGGGCGAAGCATCACCAACTTTAGTGAACCAGAGTGCCGGGTGGCTAATTCATCCGTTTGATCTTGCTGGTATTGCAATCTTTATGTCAGCTGGCCTACGTGTTGCAAAAGTCTGGCGAATAGCTGCATGCGGGGCATGCATCGGCATTGGTTTGCGCACAGCCGCGCACAACCTGTTTTTTTGATTGCACAACTTCCGGTACTAAACTTGAATCACCATTTCATTGGTATTCACACTAAATGCCCGTACTCGACTTCCTGGATGCATTCTTTTGATGATACAAACATAGGCCTTCAGATCACTTATGGTCTTATCAACCAAAGCAACTATTATCCAATCATCAGTCTGATATTCTGCAAGTTCGATTCTGTAAGTCACTCCAAGCCCCCTCATTTACTTGCTCAAGTTTTGAATTATCCGGCGTTTCGAACTGTAAAACACATATTTCAATGCGTAATTTATTGTCGCAGATCAAATAGATAACACGATGACAGCCCTTAATCCGGATTTCTGGCAGAACCATTTCGAGCAAAACCACACTCCCTGGGACAGAGGGGCAACGAGCCCTCAGCTCATGAGTTGGCTTGAGACGCAAATGCTCCAAACCTGCCGGGTTGGGATCCCTGGGTGTGGCCAAGGTTGGGAGGTAGCGACATTGGCAGCCAGAGGTTTTCAGGTGGTAGGGATTGACTACACCGCCGCTGCCGTTAAGATCGCGCGGGAAAAACTGTCGTCGCAGGGTCTTAACGCGGAGATTATTCAAGCAGATGTCCTCGAGTATCAACCGCAAACCCCATTTGATGCAGTTTATGAACAAACTTGCCTTTGCGCACTCTCACCTGACTGCTGGCTCCGTTACGCATCTCAACTACAACGCTGGATTAGGCCTGGTGGCGCACTTTATCTTGTTTTTATGCAAATAGAACGAGCGGGTGCAAGAAAGGGGTTGGTTCAAGGCCCCCCATTTCATTGCGACATTAATGCCATGCATGCACTCTTCAACTCAACGTACTGGACATGGCCGGAAGAAAATCCCGTGAAAATTGACCACCCTCAGGGTTGGAGCGAACTAGCCATACGCTTGCGAAGAAAATCGGATCCTGTTTCTAGCTTAGAAACTTAACAAACTCATCAATTGGCGCTCGCATGGTTTTTAATGTGTTAACGATGGCTCTTTTGTCTTCATAACCTAATGCCATGCCGCAAACAACACTTTCGTTATCGGGCAGATTGAGTTGACGCTCGATAATCGTGTGAAACTGGTTAAAAGCCGCTTGAGCGCATGTTGCAAGACCGTGGGCTCTAGCACTGATCATGATGTTCTCCATGAACATGCCATAGTCAAGCAAGCTCCCTTTGCCCATTACACGATCAATCGTGAATATCAAACCAACCGGGGCATCAAAGAAACGGAAATTTCTAGCGTGCTGCTGCTGCATACCCGCCCTATCTTCCTTCCTTAGGCCTAACAACCCGTAGAGATCTAAACCGACCTTATGTCGTCTTGAGATGAAGGGTTCGATCCAGCTACTTGGATAGTAATCGTATTCTTCTTGATAGCGCTTGACTTTTTCAGGGTCTAAAAATGCATCAACAATTTCGTTGCTAAGACGCTCTTTTACAGCACCAGTTAGAACATAGACCTGCCATGGTTGCGTATTTGTTCCTGAAGGTGCCCGAGATGCCACTTCAAGAATCTGCCGAATAATCACAGGGTCAATAGGCGTATCCAGAAATGCCCGGACAGAGCGTCTAGCGCAGATAATCTTATCAACGATCCAATAGTCTTGGACTCTGGTCACCATAACCTCCTCATCTCAGCAGGTAATGGTTCCCGTAAAAACTAACGACCAGCTCTTGACGCTGGTTATAGCCGCGATACTGCAGGACGGCAACACCACGCTCCGCCTTTGATTTCGAGGGGTGCAACGAAATGACCTCAACTTCAGCCCGCAGCGTATCCCCTGGCCTGACGGGCGCGAACCAACGCACCTCATCTAACCCTGTTCCACCAAGGCTGGAGTTATTGAATATTCCACTCTGGATGAACAACCTGAAACATAGTGCGATGGTGTGAAAACCACTGGCGATCTGACCACCAAAGATTGATTGCTCCGCAGCTACTGCATCTATATGAAAAGGTTGAGGATCGAACGCGAAAGCAAAGCTTGTGATGTCGGCTTGAGTTAGCGTGTAACCTTGCGTTGAAAATACCTCACCCACTCGGAGGTCATCAAGTGAGCGATGATGGATATGCGACGTTGAAGCTGACATAACACTGCTTATTTCATGATCTTTGGTGCAAGGACAAGCGCTTCGCCTTCAATCACAACTTTCCCATCAACATCGCAAATTGTTTCAAGTGAGACACGATTTTTATCGTGCTCAATAGCCCTGACGGATACAGTTGCAGTGACTGTGTCACCCGGCCTTACGGGTGCACGGAACTTAAGGTTTTGGGCCAGGTATACTGTCCCAGGCCCAGGTAACCTGTTTGCAATGCAGGCTGATATAAGACCAGCCGACAGCATACCGTGAGCAATTCGTCCACCGAACATACCTTTTTCCGCAGCTTTTTGGTTCAAGTGAACAGAATTGATATCTCCAGAAACACCTGCAAACATCACAATGTCAGCTTCAGTAATTGTTTTCGCGAATTTCCGTGTCATGCCAACTTCAAGCTGATCAATCGTATAACCTATTTCGTGAGGCATTTTGATTCCAATCTACTATCTACGTTTAAAAACAGGGGAGCGCTTTTCCTTAATAGCAGTCACCCCTTCCAGGTAGTCATGACTGCAATACACAGCACGACGACTCGCTTCAATTCTCTCGAATTCGTTTGATGTCAGCGGAATTGAGTTGGTAATGGAAGTCACTTGCTCTTTAAAAACCGAATTCGCCAACGGCGCTGTCTTGGTTATATCTAGAGCGATATCTAGGGTAAACGCAGCAAGTTCATGAGATGGCACGACATAATTGATCACACCGTACTGAGCGAGACGCTCAGCAGGAACTTGCTGCGCCCTATAGAACATTTCCTTTAAAACATGCAGAGGAATGCAGTTAAGGAAACTCATGATGCCTGAGGGGTTGTAAGGAACACCGAGACGGCTGGGGGTAAATGAGATCACAGAACCCTCTGCGGCGACAATAATATCTGCATTCATCACTAGCTCACAGGCACCGCCCCAGACACTCCCTTCAAGTTGCATCAGAATGGGGACAGGACAGGCCTGCATAGCACGAACTGCACGCCTCAATGGTTCATCACACTCGAGTGGGTCTTGACCGTGCGGCGGTAGTTCATTGATGTCATAACCAGCCGACCAGACTTTGACACCTGGGAGCGTTTTAATGATGACGACCAGTGCGCCATCTGCAACCAACTTGGCTAAACCGTTAATTAACTGCGTGACGAGAGCATTCCCCATCACGTTTAACTTCCGTGTGTGGGTCAACTTCAGCTGGCCCACACGTTCTTTCAGCGAAATCTCAATCAAACTTCTCACAAGAGTCCTACCGATATAAATATCAATTAACACCGGAACGACGAATGAGTGCCTGAATTTCACCGACGATGCCACGACGGAAGACAAGGACGCACAAGACAAAAATGACGCCCATGATCACAGTGACCCAAGAACCGACTTTGTCTGCCAATTCATTTTGCAGTGTCACAATCGTCGCAGCACCGACCAACGGGCCAAAAATAGTACCTAAGCCACCGAGTAGCGTCATCAGTACTACCTCACCGGAGGTATGCCAATGTACATCTGTTAGCGAGGCGAGTTGGAAAACTAGTGTTTTTGTTGCACCCGCAAGCCCTGCGATTGAAGCCGATATAACAAAAGCAATGAGTTTGAATTTATCGACGTCATAACCGAGAGAAGTAGCACGTGGCTCATTTTCACGAATCGCCTTCATGATTTGACCAAAGGGTGAGTGAATCGTACGGTAGATCAGAAAGAAACCGAAGCAGAATATTGCGAATACCAGGTAATACATCGCCACATTGTTATCAAGGTCGATAAAACCGAACAGATTGCCACGAGGTACGCCTTGCAAACCGTCTTCGCCCCCGGTTCCAGGCACCTTCTGAACAATGAAGAAAACCATCTGAGCCAAAGCTAATGTGATCATCGCAAAGTAGATACCCGAACGTCGGATAGCCAACTTGCCGAAGATATAGCCCAGAACGCCAGCAGCTAGCGTGCCACCAAGAATACCGAGCTCCGGACTTAAACCCGTATCACGGATTAGCATTCCGCAGACATATCCGGCCGTACCAAGAAATGCCGCATGGCCAAAGGACAGTAGACCCACAAAACCCAGCAGAAGGTTAAAGGCACTCGCAAAGAGACCGAAACAGAGCACCTTCATCAAAAAAGTCGGATAGAAAAAATATGGTGCTGCTAGTCCGAGGACGAAGAGGACGGCAAATAAAACCATCAACTTTTTGTTCTGACTCTGTGTGTAATTCATCGATATTTCCTCCACTGCTCAATCAGGACTTGCCAAACAGGCCATTTGGTCGAACCATCAACACCAATACCATGATGACGAAAACAACAACACTCGAAGCCTCTGGGTAAACCACTTTAGTCAGTCCTTCAATAAGCCCCAGACCCAGCCCCGTAAAAATCGAGCCGAGAATCGAACCCATACCACCAATGACCACCACTGCAAAAACTACGATGATAAGGTTAGAGCCCATAAGTGGATTCACCTGGAATACTGGCGCTGCAAGCACACCGGCAAAGGCTGCAAGGGCAACACCAAAGCCGTAGGTAAAAGTAATGAGCATCGGTACATTTATACCCAGCGCCTGGACAATCTGGGAATTCTCTGTACCCGCACGCAGATAGGCACCAAGCTTGGTTTTTTCAATCATGTACCAGGTACCGAAACACACACTCAACGAGGCTACAATAACCCAGCCTCGATAAACAGGAAGATTCATAAATCCAAGCGGTATAAAGCCAGTCAGAGACTCGGGTACTTCATACGACTCTCCGGATACACCAAACTGGTCCCGAAACACCCCTTCAATGATCAGCGCCAAACCAAACGTGAGCAGCAAACCATAAAGGTGATCAAGTTTATACAGCTTTTTAAGCATAGTACGTTCAAGCACCATACCAAAAGCACCGACAAGAAGTGGCGCTAGAAGGAGCGACGTCCAGTAACCCACATTAAAGTAAGTCAGACCAATCCAGGCTGCAAAAGCCCCCATCATATAGACCGCACCATGCGAAAAATTGATGATGTTTAAAAGGCCAAAAATGATCGCCAACCCGAGGCTGAGGATTGCATAAAATGACCCATTAATCAGACCAATCAGCAATTGACTTCCCAAAAGTGCGCTTGGTACCCCAAAGATTTCCATCTTTTACTCCCAGGCGAACCCTTCATCGAAGGGTTCGCCGATCACATATTAATGATTGTTACTTTTTCACCAGCGGACAGGTGCTATCCTTCAGAGGAATAAAAGCCTGATCACCGGGAATGGTTGCCTTAATGGTGTAGTAATCCCATGGATACTTGGATTCATCGGGCTTCTTCACTTCAGCCAAGTACATGTCATGCACCATGCGGCCATTGGCCTGAATACGGCCATTCTTGGCGAAGAAGTCATTGATTGGTGTCTTCTTCATATAAGCCATCACCTTTTGAGTGTCATCGCTATTGACCGCCTTAACTGCCTTCAGATAGTTATAGACTGACGAATATTGACCCGCCTGAACCATGGATGGCATCTTGCGCATTTTTTCGAAATAGCGACGCGACCAGGCACGGGTTTCATCATTACGATCCCAGTAAAAACCCGTCGTCAGGTACATGCCCTGCGTTGTCTTCAGACCCAGTGAGTTCACATCGGTGAGAAACATCAACAGACCGGCCAGCTTCTGTTTAGGTGTAATGCCGAACTCAGCAGCCTGCTTGATCGAGTTCATGGTGTCGGACCCAGCATTCGCCAAACCGACAACCTGGGCTCCGGACTGCTGTGCCTTCAATAGATAGGACGAGAAGTCGCTGCCTGGGAACGGGTGGCGTACCGACCCAAGTACCTTGCCACCATTGGCTATCACCACTTTGGCCGCATCCGCTTCCAGTGAATGACCAAATGCATAATCAGCCGTCAGGAAATACCACGTTTTACCACCCTGCTTGGTCAGCGCACTGGCTGTGCCATTCGCTAATGCAGCCGTGTCGTAGGTATAGTGAATCGTTACGTCATTACAATCTTTATTTGTAATCGCCGTCGAAGCAGATCCATTCACAAGCGCTATCTTGTCTTTTTCCTTCGCGACTTTCATCACAGCTAAAGCCACCGATGTTGTCACCAGCTCACTGGCCACATCTACACCGTCACGTTCAAACCATTCTCGCGCCTTGTTTGATGCAATATCCGCTTTGTTCTGGTGATCTGCCTGCACCATTTCAACCTTGAAGTTTGGCTTTTCATTAGCCATAAAGTCGTCAATGGCCATCTTGGTCGCCGTCACCGTACCCGGACCAGCAAGATCGGAATAAGTGCCAGACATGTCAGTCAGTACACCAATCTTGACAACATTGTTACTGACCTGGGCTTGTGCAACTAAGGGCAACGCGGCCATTAGCGAAATTGCTGCTGCAAGTTTACGTTTCAACATCTTTGTCTCCTTTATTGTGGGGCTTGATCAAACGCCAAGCGTTTGGTGCAACCATGACATCTTCGACTGCAAATCATCTTTTTCGATCGTTTCAATGATTTCGCCGTGTTCAAGTACATAATGTCTGTCGGCCAAAGGCGCTGCGAAGCGGAAATTCTGCTCCACCAGAACAATGGTGTACCCGCGCTGCTTCAACTCGGTAATTACTTCACCCAGTTTTTTGACGATCACGGGGGCCAGGCCTTCCGTGATCTCGTCGAGCAATAGCAAGCGTGCCCCTGTACGGAGTATTCTCGCCATCGCCAACATCTGCTGTTCACCCCCCGAAAGCTTTGTACCTGGGCTGTTACGCCGTTCTTTCAGGTTAGGAAACATCTCGTAAAGCTCTTCAACCGTCATCCCACCGCTCGCCACAGTAGGCGGCAACATGAGATTCTCCTCGGTACTCAACGACGAGAAGATTGCTCGCTCTTCCGGGCAAAAGCCCACACCATAGTGCGCAATCTTGTGCGTCGGTACATTGATGATTTCGGTTCCATTCAACATGATCGAGCCCGTACGCCGGCCAACGAGACCCATAATGGACTTAAGCGTTGTTGAGCGACCCGAACCATTTCGGCCAAGTAACGTCACACACTCCCCCTTATTCACTTTCAGGTCAACGCCATGAAGAATGTGGGATTCACCGTAATAAGCATGTAAATCTGTAATACGGAGGTATTCGGTTTTTGATGTAGAGATAGTCATACCGTTTGCTCCGTTAATGGTGCGCATCATTCATGTCATCGGAACCCACATAGGCCTCAAGCACCTGCGGGTTTCTAGACACCTCATCATAGGATCCTTCCGCAAGGATGCTCCCGCGGGTGAGCACGGTGATCCGATCACAGAGATTAGAGACGACCGAGAGATTGTGCTCGACCATGAGAATAGTTCGGTTCGTTGAGACCTTCCGGATCAACTCGACAACACGTGCAATATCTTCCTGACCCATTCCCTGCGTCGGTTCATCCAACAGCATCATTTCCGGATCAAGCGCCAGCGTTGTTGCAATTTCCAAAGCCCGTTTACGGCCATACGGCATCTCCGCCGTAACCGTAGATGCAAAGGTCTGAAGATCAACTGACTCCAGAAGCGACATTGCCTGATCATTTAATACATTGAGTGATTTGTCCGATTTCCAGAAATGAAATTCCGTCCCCAGTTTTCGCTGCAAGCCGATGCGGACATTTTCCAATGCAGTCAAATGAGGGAAAGTTGCTGAAATCTGAAAGGATCGAATGAACCCGCGCCGGGCAGTGACAGCTGGTGGCTCATGAGTAATGTCATCGCCCTTGAAAATGATTTTCCCGGAAGTCGCCGGCAGAAATTTGGTAATCAAATTGAATACTGTCGTCTTGCCTGCACCATTCGGGCCAATCAACGCGTGGATTGAACCCGATCTCACCTTGAGACTCACATCGGACACGGCAGTGAACCCCTTGAAGTCCTTGGTTAGGTTTTGTGTTTCTAGTATGTAATCGCTCATATCTCCTCCGGTCTGCACGGGGTCTTTACATTGTTGAATAGTTGGGACCACCGCCGCCTTCGGGCACAGTCCAGTTAATGTTTTGCGTTGGATCCTTGATATCGCAGGTTTTACAATGGAGGCAGTTTTGAGCATTGATCTGAAGCTTTAGCGCACCTGCCTCTTCACCAACGATCTCATATACGCCAGCTGGGCAATAGCGCGTTTCCGGCGAACCATATCGTACAAAGTTAACGCTCATTGCTACGTCAGGATTCTGCAATTGCAGGTGGCAACGTTGGTTTTCTTCGTGGTTCGTGTTGGATAAAAAAACCGACGAAAGACGATCAAACGTCAATACACCATCCGGTTTCGGATAATGAATCTGTTTAGCCTGCGACTTGGTCTGTAGCTGAGCATGGTCGTTATGATGCCGCATCGTCCATGGTGCCTTACCGCGGAAAAGGTAGGTGTCGATAGCGCCATAGGCCAAACCACCCCACAATCCCCATTTAAAGGCTGGTCGGATATTTCTTACGCTATAGAGCTCATCCCACAGCCAGGTCTTCTTGAGTTTTTCAGGATAAGCCATAGCCTCGTTTTGGGGTATTTCCGAGTTTTCCTCAACCTCTAACAGATCAAACACTGCATCCGCTGCCACCATAGCGGACTGCATAGCCATGTGTGTCCCCTTGATCTTGGGAACGTTTAGAAAACCCGCCGTATCACCGACTAACAAACCACCCGGAAAAGTCAGCTTGGGTAATGACTGGAAGCCACCTTCCGATAGAGCTCTGGCACCGTAGGAAATACGACGACCACCTTCAAAATGCTTGCGAATTGAAGGATGTGTTTTGTAGCGCTGAAATTCTTCGTAAGGCGACAGCCATGGATTCTTGTAATCAAGGCCAACTACGAAACCAACCGCTACCATGTTGTCTTCCAGGTGATACAAGAAAGAACCGCCGTAGGTATCAGACGGCAGCGGCCAGCCTGCCGTGTGAATGATCAGCCCCGGCTTGTGCTTTTCGGGCGGCACTTCCCACAGTTCCTTGATACCGATGCCGTAGGTCTGAGGATCCACACCATCGCGAAGATTGAACTTCTTAAACAATTCCTTGGTCAGAGATCCGCGGCAACCCTCGGCGAAGATCGTTTGCTTGGCATGAAGTTCCATGCCTGGCTGATAGTTACCGGTCTGCTCACCATCTTTTCCGATACCCATGTCACCCGTTGCCACGCCTTTGACTGAACCATCATCGTGGTACAGAACCTGGTCTGCCGCGAACCCCGGATAAACCTCCACGCCCAGCGCTTCGGCCTGCTCAGCCAACCATCGACAAACCTTACCTAGGCTAACAATGTAGTTACCATCGTTATGCATTTGAGGTGGCGTTGGCAATTTGCGCTCACCTGTTTCAGACAGCAAAAGGAATTCGTCATCTTTTGCTTCAGTAATCAGCGGAGCACCCATCTCTCGCCATGAAGGCAACAGCTGATTGAGCACACGCGGCTCAATAACTGCGCCTGATAGAATATGAGCACCCACCTCAGAACCCTTTTCTATCAGACAAACGCTGACATCGCGGCCACCCTCAGCGGCTCGTTGTTTCAATCGTATTGCTGCCGTCAGGCCGGAAGGTCCGGCACCGACGATAACGACGTCATACTCCATCGATTCGCGATCTGTACGCATAATGCTCTTCAGAATAGTGATTCAGGCAATGACATCACCGATGCACTGCCTTCGGTGACCTCGGCCGCATACGCCGCGACCTTGGGTAGTTGATGCGCAGCAAAATAATGTGCCGTCGCCAACTTGGCTTTGTAGAAATCATCCGTACTTCCGCTATCCAGATGTGCCTGCGCCACAAGCGCTGCCTTGGCCATCATCCAGCCTCCCGTGGCTATGCCAGTCAGCATTAGATAGGGAACGGCACCTGCCAGCGCCTGCTGAGGCTCGCTATCAAAGTGAGCCAAAAGCCACTCTGTCGCTGTTTCGTAGGCAAATAGCGCGGCGCTTAATTCCTGGGCAATATCCGACAACGAACTGTTGGCACTGAGCATATCTACTGTCATGCGGATTCTCTCGATTAGCATTCGCGCTGCAGCGCCGCCAATACCGTTACCGTCTTTGTCTTTTGCTAATTTTCGACCAACCAGATCATTGGCCTGAATTGCAGTCGTACCCTCGTAAATTGGCGTAATGCGTGAATCACGCATGTACTGGCAGGCACCAGTTTCTTCGATGAAACCCATACCGCCGTGTACCTGAATTCCTGTAGATGTTATTTCAACGCTACTCTCGGTAGACCAGCCTTTAACCACCGGCGTCAGTAGATCAACCATGGCTTGCGCTTCTTTGGCCTTTGTCGCGTCCGGATTGTTATGTGCATGATCCAACTGGGCTGCAACCCAGTAGGCCAATGCACGCATCGCCTCGGTACGTGACTTCATATCCATCAGCATACGGCGCACATCGGGGTGGTGAATAATTGCTTTTGCCACGCCCGACTTATCGCCAATTGGCGCACCCTGGATCCGATCACGGGCGTAGGAAAGGGCATGTTGGTAAGCCCGTTCAGAAACCCCAACCCCTTCCAAACCCACATTTAGACGGGCATGGTTCATCATCGTAAACATATAGCCCAGCCCCTTATGGACCTCACCGACCAGATAACCAACAGCTCCTTCGTTTTCGCCAAAGGACATGACAGCAGTTGCGCTGCCGTGAATTCCCATCTTGTGCTCAATCGAGGCACAGATCAGATCGTTGCGATCACCCAGGCTGCCATCCGCATTGACCAGATACTTTGGGGCCAGGAAAAGCGAAATGCCCTTCACACCCGGCGGTGCGTCTGGTAAGCGTGCCAGCACGAGGTGAATAATGTTCTCTGCCATGTCGTGCTCGCCCCAGGTAATAAAGATCTTGGTACCTGTAATGCGATAGGTGCCATCACCCTGCGGCACAGCCTTGGAGCGAACAGCGCTCAGATCCGAACCTGCCTGCGGCTCGGTCAGATTCATCGTACCCGTCCAAACGCCTTCAACCATCTTTGGCAGATAGGTGTTCTTGAGTTCGTCAGATCCATGATTGGCTATCGCTTCAATCGCCCCAGTCGTTAGCATCGGACACAACGCAAACGAAATACTGGCCGATTTCCACATTTCCTGTACTGCAGAAGAAACCAAAGTTGGCAGGCCCTGGCCACCAAATTCTGTCGCGCAGGGCATGGCGTTCCAACCCGTTTCGACGAACAGCTTATAGGCATCTTTGTAGCCGTCGGCCGAGGTCACGAC
>JACCDZ010819506.1_pt1 | contig 12600 bp, 11 predicted proteins | sample 7449551 | NCBI WGS metagenome assembly JACCDZ01 (sample SAMN15323452, study PRJNA562643) | freshwater metagenome | isolation source: river surface water | place: USA:Blue River Watershed | collected 2017-08-18
CCATCTATTCACTACGCGCTACGCGATACTGCGCGCGGTATTGGCGAAACCTCGGTGTATCGGGTGTCCGCCGAAGGAACGCTACGTGAATTGGGTAGGCTCATCCCAGTGCGGCCAGATGGCTATGTCATGGTACAAACTGATGGAAAAACCCTGCACAACGAAAGCCTGCCTTGGTGGCTTTACGATATGCGCCCGCAGGGCTATCTGGGTCGGGCTTATGCATCGAGGCACGCTCAAATGCTGGGGCTACCAGCCGCACTGAACGAATGGAACGACACGCATGCTTTGCGCGCCCTTTTGGCGCACGGGCACGATGCCATCGGCAACCTGCTGTTGGGCAATGCGGCACGCGATGCATTTTTAGCCAACACTGGCCAAATCGCGATTACCGAAGCTCAGAAACAAGCGGCTTACACCCGCCGAGCTTTAGAAGCCGCCAGTGGCGACGCTCCAGGATCCTCTGCCGGGGGTGAACAACCCAAGTTTCTGGCTTATGCAGAAACCGCATCTGGGCCGCGCCATGTGATTGTTAAATTTACGGCGGCAGAAGATCATGCGGTTAGTCAGCGTTGGCGAGATCTTCTGCTGGCAGAACACCTGGCACTCCATACGCTGCATGCTGCAAACATTTCTGCCGCACAGTCGCGAATCGTGGATGCTGGCACACAACGCTTTTTGGAAGTTGAACGTTTCGATCGCATTGGCGAATTCGGTCGACGAGCCGTGTTCAGCCTGGCCTCGTTGGATGCCGAATTTGTTGGCCTAGGCAATGCCGGTTGGGCACCGGTTGCTCAAGCGTTGGTACAACAAGGCTGTGTTGAGGCGTCCGCCGCTGAGACCGCCGCCCTTTTGCAGGCTTTTGGTGTGCTGATCGGCAACACAGACATGCACGCAGGTAATCTGTCGTTTGTTTCTGAACATGGCAGACCCTATCAGCTGGCACCCGCATACGACATGTTGCCGATGGGGTTCGCCCCCAGAAGCGGCGGTGAAATTCCGGCCTCTCTCAGCCCTGCCAGAATCCATGCTTACATATCCCATCGTGTGTGGCACAGCGCAGAACAAATCGCACGAGGCTACGTGACGGCATTGCGCGAGGAAACAGGTTTCTCGCCAGCATTCCAACCTTGCATTGAGGCGCTGGCAACGCATATTGAAACAGCGGCGGGGGTCATTGCGCGGCTGGAAAGTTGACACCCTTGCAACAAGACCTTTAAAGAACTATATTTAGTCTTTAACAAACAAGGGCACATCATGCGTTACTCCACCCAAGTCAAACCAATCAGCTACCTAAAGGCTAATGCCGCTGAAGTATTAGCCAATCTCGCAGAACAGCGGGAACCTTTAGTCATCACTCAAAACGGTGAAGCGAAGGCCGTACTGCAAGATGTGGCTTCCTACGAGAGCACACAAGAAACGCTTGCGCTTCTGAAGATTCTGGCTATTGGAAACGAGGAAGTAGCTGCAGGAAAGCTGAAACCAGCTAAAGACGTATTGAAGCGTTTGAAATCCAAAGTTGTTGACGCATGATAGCTCCGGCTAAAAAATTTGAAGTTTTGCTTACCGCTGGCGCTGAACAGGATATTGAAGCGATCTACGATTTCATCACTGAGCACAACTGCGTTGAGCGTGCGGATTATGTTCTAGCCCAAATTGAGGCGGTTATTGAGAATTTAGCAAATTTCCCGGAACGCGGTAGTTATCCGAAAGAGCTCTTGGATATTGGGATCAAAGAATACAAACAGGTTGCCTTTAAACCCTACCGCGTCATTTACCGCATCGCCACAAAGCAGGTGATCATTCATCTGGTCGCCGATGATCGACGGCACCTGCAAGGCATCTTGAATCGGCGCTTACTGCGCGACTAGCTCTTTGAGAGCTCGCTCCACTTGAGTTTGAGATATCTGCGAGATATCAGGTAAAGCAGCATGCAGGCTATGCACTACCTTGCTCTTAACCTGCCACGGGTACCAATGGTTGAGTTTGTCTGGCTTGTTCTCGAACATCGCCAGCACTTTTTTATTAAGCGCAACGGCCAGATGCAAAGCACCACCATCGGTGCCGATGAACAAATCGCACAACGATAGCGCGGCAATCAGTTCGGTGAGGTTTTGCGTGGGCATGGGGATCAGGCGATCGCTCCCTACGGCTTTAATGAGTTGTTCTGCCGCATCATCATCACCGGGGTGATGCAGATCATCGGCTTTACCCGGTGACCAGAACAGCAGGATCTGGGTGTCTAGTTGTGTTTGTAGAATGTGCTTAGCAAGCGCAATGAAATTGTCATTACCCCAGCGACGCTCTGGTTCGCGGGCACTTATGTGCAGCGCAAGGCGCTTGGTTGCTGTGGGCAGACGCACGCTGAGCGCAGCGGCAACACTGGAATCAGGAAAGACTTGCAAGGGGCCAAGTGCATCTTCGATACCCAGGGGCGCAAGCAGCTGATTGACCGCTTCGACTTCGTGTACTGCCGTGAACTCGGGTGTTGCAAGGCGAATGTCGGGCAGGCCTTTAGCCTGACTCAAATCATCCGGTACAAAACCAATGATGTTTTTGGCACCAATCTGACGAGCAAAGTTTAAGCCATGCCGTTCGTAGCTTGATTTAGCAAGAATCGTTACGTCGGGTTTCCAGCGGCGCAGCTTGGTAATGAGTTTCAGGCGTTGGTTCAATGCCTTGAAGCGGCTGGCCAAGTTGCCGGCATGCTTGAGTTTCTGATAAACGAATACTTTATCGAGGTTGGGATTACCGCGCACCACTTCAGCATTGTATGAATTCACCAGAGCAGCAATTTCGGCATTAGGGTAATGCTGGCGCAGCGCGGCGATGGCCGGTGTCGTGCAGGCTAGGTCGCCGATGTTGTCGCGGCGAACTAACAGAATGCGAGAGGTATCTTTAGGCAAAAGTGTCATAGCGTATGCTGTGAATGATATCAGTATGTAAAATGATCGAATGCCTCACCGACTTAACCCCTCCCGCATTCTGATCACACGGCGCGACAACATCGGCGATATTCTATGCACCACTCCGCTGCTTGAAGCCTTAAGAGTACGCTTTCCAGCTGCACATATTGCCATTCTGGTCACCGATTACAATGTGGATGCTATTCGCAATAACCCGAATGTGGATGAGATTTTCGTTTATCTCAAGCGACGCAACCAGCATTTGAATGGTTACTTCGGCATGCTGCGCGAGCGGCTCAAACTGCTTCGGCGCATTCGTCGCCAGCGATTTGATCTGATCGTCCTGGCAAATGGTGGCTATCGATACGCAAGGCAGCTGGGCGGTAAAAAAACCATTGGATTCAAAGAGGTCGGCCCTAACTACGGCCAACCCGACTGGGTGGTTCCCTGCCCGCCCCAAGTAAGGCACGAGGTCGACAAACTCAACCTGCTGGGTCAAGTATTGAACGCACCAACGGCCCTTGGCCAACTTTTCCTGCAACCGGATGCGCAAACGCTTGCGCAAACCCGTGAAACGCTGCTAACCGCAGGCTGGCAAGAAGCCCGGCCAACCATTGCGATCCACATCAGCTCACGTCGCCCGCAACAACGGTGGCCGATTCCACACTTTGCGGCATTCTTGACGACGCTGCACCAGCTGCGGCCGGAACTGCAATTCGTTCTTCTGTGGTCACCGGGCCCCTCAAATTCCCCCATGCACCCCGGCGATGACGACAATGCACTGGCGCTGCAAAAGCTGGTGCCCGATGTGCCACTAAGTCTAATGCCAACGCAACGCGTGGCCGAACTGATCGCGGCTTGCTCACTGTGCGATCAGTTTGTTGGTAGCGATGGTGGTGCCATGCACGTGGCGGCGGCGCTTCACAAACCTATTTTGTGCTTTTTTGGCGACTCGAAGCCCGAAGAATGGCACCCCTGGGGCGTGCCATATGTGCTGCTACAACCCGAAAGCCAGCGGACGAGTGACACTACGGTTGCAGAAACTCTGGCCGGGTTCGAACAATTACAAAAGCTTATCAATCAACAATGATCTGATGCCGTGCCTGGGCGTAGGCAGGAATCTGTGCGTAGCGCACCCACGAACGCGCCATGTTCGAATTTCCGGACCCCTCAAAATCGATGCCCGCCTGCACCAGACCGGCATCGAATTCTGGTGACGGGTTTTGCAGCAGCGTGTCATAAAGTGATTGTGTCAGCATGGCAGGCCCTGTGAGCTTAATAATGGCATGCTTGGGTTGTTCAAAAACCTGCCCTGCGAACTGTTGATAATACTTGCAAATGTTATCGACAGTCTTTTGCAGGATGGGGTGGCCTTTAGCAAAACCAAAGCCCCAGTTCACCACCAGATTATGCGGATTGACGAGGCGTGGTGCAATCTCGTTCGGGGCAACCATCAGCGACAAGGTCGATTCGTAGGCAAAAAACGCCGTGGTATCCGGGCGCATAAAATCAGCTATGGGGCGCATCAACTCCTTGTTGATGTCCATGTAAAAGCCGCCGCGCTCCAGCAGAATGCAGTAACGCCAGATATCAGTGCGCAAGGGTCCGAACTTGCCACGAGCGTAAATCGAGTAGATCGGATGATCACCGTAAAACTCCGACATGTAGGCATCCATCTGCTTACCGTCGAAGAAGACAAAATCTAGTTCGGGATTACGCTTGCGAAAAGCATCCAGTGCCTTGAAGTGGGTTTTACCAATCTCATTGGTTTCCCATGTCTGATAAAGCACCGAAGGAATGCGGCAATTTAGCGGTTCAGAATTTGCAGAATAATCGGCAACCGGTACGAGTGGGTATTCACCAATCAGACGCGCACTCAGCCCCGGTCTGCGGGAGATCATTCGTTCTTTAAGTTTACGCACGAGACGCCCTCCTGTCTGAAAGCAATTCCGATACCGCTAGGAGCATTAAAGTCGCTCCGGCCCCCAACCAAAGCCCGTTCATTGTGTTCACCAATAGGTAGGATGTCATATAGGCCAGCGTGCCAGCCGCAAACCATTGCTCGGCTGGCTCTTTAGTTTTTTGTCGCAAAAGACGCAGCGCACGCCAGAGCAGTACCAACAGCATCAAGCTGTAGGTAAACAATCCGGCAATGCCGGTTTCAAACAACATCTGTACCAAAAGGTTGTGCGGATTAGCTTCGCCCTTTTTCAAGGGGCGGAAATAATTGGCTACGGCGCGATCAATAAGTTGGTCACTATTGGTCCAGCGTTCTATATAACCGTCCTGATAGGCTACGTCGTAAATCTTCTGCCAACCCAGGCCGTAACCCAGCAACGGGCGCTCTGCCACCATTTCAAGCGTGCCATGCCAAATCGAAAGCCGCTCATAAAAAGACGAATATCCCGCCTCTTTACCGACATAGGTGTCCGCAGACACGATGGTGGCATATCGGTCTGAGATCCTGGCCAGCCGTTCCGGCGATGAGGCGACCAAACCAACCGCCAAAACAGCAATACCGAGCAATGCTGATAGCTTATGACGCCATATCCAGGGCAGTAGCTGTAAAAGCGTTACCAAACCTAGTGCGACAACGGCCGCTCGCACGCCAGAAACGATGATCAACAACCAAGCCACGGCAATACTGCATAGAAGTAACGCCCTAACACCCCGATTCTTCACGAGGTATAGAATTGCCGCGACTGCTATCGGCATCATCAGCGTTGCATCGATCGCAAAAAAGTCAAAGAATCGGGCGGCCGCCCGGTTAATGCTGTAGACATCGTTCTGAACGCCTTGCTGCAACCAGTCTGATAGGGCTAAAAAGGTTCTGCACATAAACGCACCAATGATTGACCAGGCGGCCAATAGCGCCACCTGACGCTGCTGATTGTGTTGAGCCACCCGCTTCTGTCCGGCAAGCAACACAAACACCAGAATCATTGGCAGCACATCACGCCGCAAGGGCGTTAAGCTCTCTTCTCGATAGGGGCTGAGCGCAGCGCCAAGCATGACGACAATCACAAACGCTGCAAATGCTCGCACCATGCCGGATTTGAGGTTAAGTGCGAGTTGCCTGCGCATCAGCAGCACTACCATCGACAGGAGCATTAAACCAATCAAGCTGTTTACAACGGCCGTCGTTCTGGGCACATGGGCAAAGAATAGGTACGCGCAGCATACCCAGGTCGTGAAAGTTTGGCTCTTCAAAGATTCCGGCAATTGAATACGCATCATGTTGTTATTGTATTGGTAAGCCCTTGCCGAACTGCCACGGTGACCTGATTGGCCGTGATATTTGCGGTGCAGGGTTTGCCTGGTTGGTTACAGTTGTCGCGCCAGCATGGCGCGCAGATGGGTTGCGGGTTAGCGACCACCGGAATGGTGAACGGGTAGCGCAACCCGCGGTAATCATGCATGCCACTGAACGGGATCACGCAGGGCACATCAAATGCCGCCGAAGCATGTGTGAGAAAACCTTCCGTCGCCAGCAGCAGCTTGGATTTGGAGAGCAGATACAGCACTTCGCGAACGGTGGTTTTGCCAAGCCAATCCAGGCAGCCCGGCACTGATGGTTCACCGGTTTGCCCAACCTGTACCCAGGTGACTTCCGGGTTTTGCGCGATGACCTCAGCAAACTTGGGGATCTCCCAGTCCTTGAGGCTGGATCCCCCGGGGCGACCAACACCTGTGGTGGCTTTCAGCAGGGCAAATGGTGGCTGAATCCCTGCAAACTTCTGTTCATACACCTGAAATTCTTCGGGGCTAAAGTACACCGCTGGCGTCGCGGTTTTATAATCTAGCGATACGTTGCCATCCGGCAGGAGGAATTTTAGCCAGACCCAGCCTTCCTTCATTTCCTGATGAATGCTGTAATCAGAGAGCGGCGAGGTTCCCAAGGTCCAGACTTCGCCACCAAAACAAACCACATGCTTGCCGCGCATGGCGCGTAGGAATGTTTTAAACAGACTCCGGGACAAACTGGATAACTCGTGATAACTGATATTGGCAGCCACCATTGGGTTATGCAGGAATAGTTCCGGATGACGAGAGAAAATAATCCCCCGGTAACCTTGTTGCTGGTTAAGGCTTTTTAGGATCGTGGAAATAGCGAGCGCATCGCCAATGCCCTCGCCCATGACGCAATAGATAAAAACGAGCTTTTTGTGTTCCATCCAGTGCTCGAACACCCAACGCAACGGGGTGCATAGCTGATACAACGCCCATTCGCGGATACGTTGCGCACGTTTAATCTGCGCCATTGAGCGCTCCTTTTAGCAGCGTATCAACCGCCTCTAGAATTTCTGATGCCGAAAAACTGTCGATACAGGCATGATTGTTCGCCACGCATTGATTAGGCGTTACAAAGACTCGCGAACAAGGTGCGCAGTCGAGCGTTTTTTGCAGCGTGATTCGCGGTGCACGCAACGGGCCCTGATCGGCCGGACTAGCCGGACCAGGTAAATAGACGAGCGGCACATTCAACGCGTCCGCCATATATGTTACGCCGGAGTCAACACCAATAAACACCGATAGTTTTTGCAGCATGCCGGGTAACTTATCCAGAGACAACCTGCCAACAGCGTTAATGCAGCGCACATTTGGTGCGATGTCGTCGATCAATGTTTTAGCGAGTGCTTGCTCTTTCTTACCGCCAATGAGTACGACACCACGCCCCGGGTTAGACAGCAGCCTTCGGATCACTTCTTTGAGAACCTCTGGCTGAATCGCTTTGATGCCCTGGCCACTGCCGATGGCGAGACCGATCCAATCGTGATGATTGTTAATCAGTAATGCAGCTTCCACTTTAGCCGCTTCTGATACCGGCAGTTCACGATTAACCGGGGTGCCCTGAATACCGAGCGTTGCTAGCAGTTTCAACTGCGTGCCCACAAAATTACTACCGCTTTGATGCGCTGTCGTTTGTGTCATGAGTGGCGACAACCAGGCGTAACTTCGCACGGCGACATCTGGCAGTACGCTGTAGCGTCGAGGAAGCGCCGCCCAACAGGCAGCCGTAAGTTGTGCGGCGCTGGGAATCAGACAAACTAACGTATCAAATCCCATAAATTGGCGCATGAGTGCCAGACGACCCCGCAGGCCTCGCTGATTGGCAGCCCTAAAGGCGATGACTTGATTAACCGCAGGGATTGCCCGAGCTAGATCCGCTGCGATGTCGTCGACCATCAGCGCGATATGAGCGTCCGGGTAACGGCTCCGAACAGCCGAAAAGACCGCCGTACTACAAACGACGTCACCGATACCGGCAATCTCGGCGATCAGGATGCGTTGCGGTTGTGGACACCACCATTTACAAAACAGCGATATCGGCCACCAGATTGGTGCCAGCAACCAGGTGAGTAGGATATAAATCATGCGACGGCCTGCGCCTGACGGATGCGCTGCAATTGTGCCAGCGTTGCTTCCAGCACCCGATCGGGCTGCAAGTCACTCATACTGATACTGAACGAACATTGTTCAGTTTGGCAGGGGTGCTCGATCATCGTGACGGCTTCAGGTCTCACCGGCGAGAGCACCAACGGACCACGGCGGGCGCAGTGGAAGAGACACACCATGGGCACGCCAATACCGGCAGCCACATGGCTGGGGCCAGTATCGATACCGATATAGAGGTCGAGGCAACTCATAATCGCCCCGCTCTCACGCATGCTGAGCCGGTCGGCGGCCTGGACCATGCGTTGCCCCATGACGGATTTGAGGGCCGTTACTTTCTGTTTGGGCAACAGGTTCCCGAGGAGCACAAAACGCGCATTCGGATATTGCAGGATGATGCCGCGACAGAGTTCAACAAAATGTTCGATCGGCCAATCGCGATGCTTGAAGGTAGGAAAGCTTTCAATAATCAGGCCGATCACTGGAAACGCATCCGGGTTTTCAATAACCGCAAAAGAGTGTGCCAGCCATTCTTTCGCCCAGGCTTTTTCTGCAGGTAAAACGGTGTACGCGACTTGCCGATTTGACGTGGTGATACCCAAGCCGCGCTCAACGAGGGTGAGCAACCAATCAGCCAGCGGCATCTCTTTATCGGAGGGCATCTTAAGCACTTCGTGCCCGGCTGCGCGTAGCGATTGGTTGGTGGTTTCATCCTTGATCTGCTGCACAACTAAATGCGTTGCGACGCGCTCGGCATAGCGATGGATCGCGGCATCATGCCCCCAGATAACCGCCAGGTCATAAGGTTTTCGGCCAAAGAGTTTGCTGCACCAACCTTTGAAGGCCGCGCTCTTTTTGGAAACCGCGCCAACGTGCGCTAACTCCGGCAGGCCACGAATGATGTCGTAACGTTTAGGGTGGCCCAGAAAATCAATCTCAGCATCCGGATACGCCTGCTTGAGTGCACGAATCGCTACACCGGTAAGCAAGGTATCGCCAAAACGGGCCACGTGAATGACCAGAATGCGCTTGGGCGGTGTCGATAGCGTCAGCATGATTTCGCCATCGCTTCCAACTGCGAGAGTGACGCATCCAGAATCAGGAGTTGCAGCACCTGCTCAGCCAGCGCCGGGCGGTTACGGTATTCAGCAATGAAACGCTCGACGCGCGCTGCATTGATCTGGCCTTGGGTGCTAGTTTGCAGCCGTTGGCCTAAACCGGCAAAGTGATGATGCAGATCCTGTTGCAACCAAGGCTTTAAGGGTGGGTTGAAACCGCGCTTCTTGAGGTTGAATAGATCTAGCGATGCCAGGCGCTCTGTCACGCTGGCAAAGAGTTTTTTAGCCGGTTGGGTAAAGCGTTCGCTATCGGGTAAGGCCATCACACGTTCTGCCCAGACATGATCGAGCAGTGGTGCTCGCAGCTCCAGACCGTGCGCCATGGTACAGAGATCACCTTTACGCAGTATGTATTCCGGCAGGTAGTTGTTCAGATCTACTGCCAGCAACTGCTTAAGCGGCGACAGCTGGTTCAACGCGTCTATCGAGGGGTAACGCCAGTACGTGGCAGCAGGTGCTTTAAGGCCCGGCTGTAGAAACGCACGCTGACCGGGTGTCATGCCAGAGAAGCGCAGGCTATAGGCCTCCAGCCAATTGAGCCTGAGTTCTGACACAATCTTGCGCCAGCCTTTACCGGCCATATCTGCCATGCGCGGCAACGGTAATCGCAGCAAACGGCGCCAACTGGTGCGCAAATGTTTGCCCAGGCGCTTGTAGCCGCCGAGCAATTCGTCACCGCCATCACCACCCAGCACGACTTTGACGTGTTGCGTGGTGGCTTGTGCCAGATACCAGCTAGGAAAGCTCGATGGATCGGCAAACGGTTCATCCAGATCAGCAATGATCTGCTCGAAGTCGTTGGCTATGGTGAGCGGCACAGGGATGGCCTGATTAGGCAAGCCCAAGGTGTCGGCAATCTGTTTGGCGACAGGCGACTCATCTAGCGGGCTACCAAGAAACGCCGCTGAGAAGGTTTGTAGCTGATCAAAACCTTGCTCTTCGAGCCGACAGGCGATGGTACTGGAATCAATGCCGCCGGAGAGGTAGACGCCGAGCGGCCGATCTGCCACAGTGCGAATGCGGATGGCGGTATCGAGTTCCTTTTGCCACGCCTTTTCTCCACTACCGGATTCGCCATGCGGTTGCCAGTAGCAATGCTTGGTGAGTTGTTGCGTATCCAGGCGGTAATGCAGGTAGTGCGCGTTTTCCAGACGATGAATGTGCTGGAAGATGGTGCGCGGTGCCGGGATGTAACGGTGCGCCAGATACGCATCAATACTTTCTGGTGAGAACTGACGCTGCGCTTTGGGTACGCTAGGCAGCACCGAGCGCACGAGTGAGCCGAAGGCCAAACCGTCATTGGCGGTGGTGTAGACCAGCGGCTTGAGGCCCATACGATCGCGCGCGAGAAAGACTTCGCGTTTGTTCCAATCGAGGATGGCAAAGGCAAACATGCCGCGCAGTTTGGGCAGCAGGTCTTCAAGGCCCCAGGCTTCATAACCGCGCAGAATAAATTCGGTATCCGAGTGCGTTTTGAATTGCACACCCTGCGCCCGCAGCTCGTCGGCATGCTGTTGCCAATCGTAAACTTCGCCGTTGTAACAAATCCAGATGCTGCCATCGTCGTTGCTGAAGGGTTGGTCTGCTTCGGGGCGCGGGTCGATGATTGCTAGGCGTGTGTGGATGAGTCCCACTTCGGATGCTGCGTCGTTGCGCTGGCCCTGGGTATTCCAACCGACCACATGTTCGGCATCTGGCCCACGCCGACGCAGTGCCGACAGCATGCCCTGCACTGCCGCCAGACTGACCGGTTGTTGCTGAAAAAAGCCGGCAATGCCACACATGATTAATTTATTTCGCCTCGGCGATGGCTTGACGGAAAGCCTTGTCCATACGATCAAGCATGATGTCGATACCAAAGTTACGACTGTAGGCCAGCGAGGCTTCGGCAAACTGCTGACGTAATTGCGCATTGCCCATCAGCCGACGCAGGTTATCGGCGAGTTTGGGCACATTGCGTGGTGGCGTCATGAGACCGGTCTGGCCATCCTGTAGCGCTTCGCCAATGGCACCGATCGGAGTGCTAATTGCTGGCACACCACAGGCCATGGCTTGCATCAGGCCTTGCGGCACGCCTTCATCGCCAAACGATGGCAATACAAACAAATCAAGACAGTTCAGCCACTCAGGTACATTGTCCTGGTTGCCGACCATGATGATGCGATCTTCGAGCCCGTGCAATGCACGTCGGCGTTCGATATCACCCCAGCGTGGGCCATCACCGATGACCAAGATCTGCCAATCGGGAAATTCTTCTTTGAGGCTGGCGAAGGCATCAACCAGATCATCGTGGCCTTTCCAATCGCGCAGCGTCGCTAGAATGCCGATGGTAGGTTTATCTGCCACGTTGAGCTTGGCGCGCATGGCTGCCTTATCAAGCGGCTTGTAGTAATTGAGATCGATACCGGTTCGCACCGAGGTCATACGATCCAGCGCGATGCCGTTGTCCTGATGGAGCGTGCTGCGCAGCGCTTCACCGGTGGTAACCATGTGCGTGGTGGCTTTCTGATACAGCCAACGCGTACTGGCTTTGTTGTTCACAGGCGTTGACACATGCCGAGTGCGCACTAGGGGCGGCATGCCGCTGAGCGTCGCGCAGTTGGCGGCGACTAACCAGCTATCGGTAGAGCTGTGGGTGTTGATGACATCAAACTCATGGCCATGCTGCTTGAGATACTGGCGCATGGCTTTAAGGCCTTTCAGGTGTTTACGACCAATGGGTAGCGTTACCGTAGGGATGCCCCGCTTAATTGCGGCTGGTGCAATCTGAGCTTCTGGCGGCGTAACGAGTACGACTTTGTGGCCACGCGCGATCATGCCGGCGGCTTCGGTAAGGATGCGGATTTCCTGCCCGCCCCAACCAGTGGAGGATTCGGTGTGCAGGATGGATAGTTTTTTGTCAGTCATCAGAGTCTAAAGTCGGGTGCATAGCGGCGGAACCAGAGTTCGAGCACCATAAGGGTCCAGAGTCGTCCGCCATGTGGACGCTTCGGCGTTGCCTGTTCGCGCTGGAGTTTATCCAAGAAGCCGCTACGGAAGATGTTACGTCCACCCAGGCCACCTGCGCCGAGCATGTCTGAAAGAGAGGCACTCAACCCACCGGCCCGCCATTCATGCAGCGGCATGACAAAGCCCTGTTTTCCGCGATAGACAATGTCGTGCGGCAGGTAACGTTCGGCCAC
>JACCDZ010972110.1_pt1 | contig 12600 bp, 24 predicted proteins | sample 7449551 | NCBI WGS metagenome assembly JACCDZ01 (sample SAMN15323452, study PRJNA562643) | freshwater metagenome | isolation source: river surface water | place: USA:Blue River Watershed | collected 2017-08-18
AAAAACTGCTTGCTTCATTTGACAACCTCGAAAAATTCAAAAACCAGACCTTCGTGTGTTATGGTGATACTGTTCGGAATAATCAATCCGCCAGAACGAACCACACGTTCAAACAGAGGACTGGCTTGTTGGATGAAGGTTCTCACCAATACTGCCAGACTCACCTCTTCACCGAATTTCCGATATACCGTTTCATCTTTGGGAATACACAGTAGAATTTTCGGAAGGTATTCCCTATCCCCGTATTTCAGTGAAGGTAAATGGTCGGATGTGATTTTGAATTCACTCAGGAACTTCTCCATCTCATCTCGACCACTGCCAATCAGATTACTGGGGATCAGATTGAACTTCTTCGGACTGGGCGCCATTTTCTTTCTTCAGAGTGAAGCCCTCTTCTTCGGAGAATTCAAAACCATGGTCCAGATGGAGCTTCATGATGGCATCGTAGTCCATTTCCGCATTTTGATAGGCCGCATTGGAAATTGCTTGCAGAACACCAAACACTTCTGGCGCCATGTGATCATTGCCGGCACCCCATTCGAGGAAAACCCACTTGATAATACTGATCACCGTTTCGGGCGAAGGCATGGCCGCCTCAGATTCAGGCCACAGTCGGCGAGCAACATTTCGGAATTCATCCGACATATGTTCTTCCGGGCATTCTTCAATGAAGATGGTGCGCAGAACAGAAGGTTGTTCCTGGGTTTCTTCGGTAATTTGTTCAGTAGTCATTTGCTTCCTTTTGTTAAGGGGCTTTCGCCCCCATTTATCAGTGGACGGTAATCAGGTGGATTTCGCCGTCATCGCCCAGGACCATCCCATGCTGTGCGAGTTCAGAACTCATCACTTCATCGATCATTTCCGGAGTAATTTCGGTGTCCATGCCGAACGCTTCGATCAGCTTGTTGTTCACTGCCACGTTCACCAGTGCAGTGAGAAGGTCGCCAGCTTGTTCCGACAGGTGCGGTTCCGGATCAATCAGAAGGAACTTCGTGATCAGCATCATCGTGCCCAGCGTGGGAACTTGTTCATCTTCCGGCCAGACAGTTTCAACATAGTTCTTGAACTCTTCCGAGTACGCACCTTCAGGGGCACGGTCGAGGAACAGAGTGCGGAACTGATCGAAATCGGTGTTCATGGTAAACCTTTCAAATTGCCCCAACTTGGTGTCCCGTGAGGCAGAGGACTTGTCTAACTCAGTGCCTGTATTCTAACTCACTGGTGGCCGATGTCAATCACCACGCCACCAGTAGGGGATTCATTCGATCGATCATCGTCTTCAGATCAGTCGTGTACGGGGTATAGTGCATGCGAGCGAAATCCTGACAGAATTCCAGATAGGAAGACAGCATGTGGAAATTGGGGTCAACCATGTCGGACACGACAACCTTGTGGTTGTAGCCATCGGAGTAGACATGAATGAACACGAACCAGTAAAACGGATATTGGTTCTTCAGTGCCTTTTTGATCAGGTCATTCGCATACATCGAACAACCCGCATCAACATTCCAGCTTTCCACCATACTTTCCCGCAGGGCAGAAGTCATCGGAAGGAAGTACACTCCACGCTTCTGATCCCAGTCCTTGACTTCGCGAATATCGCGAACGAACCCGGGGATTCTTACATTGGTATTCAACCACGTCGCCTCATCCCGGGAAATGCCATACTGGCGATAGGTATCCCAGTCCTGGCAGATGTTGGAGATCATTTCCTTCAGTTGCTTGAACAGCATCATGTCAGTGCCTCAGTTCGTTTGCGATGGGTCTATTGTAGCACGGGTTCAGCGCCAGCAACTAATCCCATGCTGGCGCTGTGGTCTATCACTTGTAAAAATACAGGGCATTAACCGCTTCACCGAAGGTCATCACAGCAGGCGAACCCCGGACGGTGAATCCATTGGCACGAATGTGAGTGAAATACCTGTCGTAATCAGTAAGCTTCTGATCGCTGTACTTCATCTTCTGGTCACGATTGAAATCTTCAATTGCTTGTTCGACCTTCTCCACAGAACCCTTGGTGAAGAAATACATCATTTCGCCCGTCATCAGCGACTTGTGGAACTGAATAACCCAATCTTCCGAGTTGATCTTGCACGGAACTTTTTTGGAAGCATCATCAGCAAAACACAGAACTGCCGAAGTGAGAAATTCTTCGATGTCGTCCATGGTAGCGGTTTGGGTGTTGACTTCAAGCATCTTTGCTCTCCGGTGTTGATGGGTCTATTGTAGCACGATGGCGTCGGCGGTACGTCAAATACCATACCGCCAGCAGGGTCTTACATCATGGCCTTAGCTTGACTGGCCATCAGTAGAATGATCAGTTCATGCGACGGGTCCGCAGTCAGATTCGCGAGGCAATGCTGATCAACCATCTCCGAAAGAGTCAACACCGAAGATATGACATTCGACAGTATGGGATTACTCGGAACGCTGATTCCGGAATCAGTCAGGGTCTTGGCGACACCATTAATAATCATCAGATTTCGAATCAGTCGGCGGATGTTGTCCTGTTGCTCAACCGGAAGACTTTCGAACTGTTCCATGGTTTCAATTTTTTGCATGATGCTTCCTGTTAGCTCAGAGAACGTGGACGGCCAGATTGAACATACCAATCGCACACATCAGTGCGAGGATGAACGAAATCCAATTTGCGTAAGTGTGGTACCACTTGCGAGACATCTTCTTGAACATCAGACGATCTGCGAAGATCCACACCGCAACGAACGTCATGATGATGGCCATGAAAGAGAACAGACTGCCATCCTCCAGACCAGACATGATGTTTTGGTCGATCCGGGCTTCCATTTGACTGCGGTAGACGACGATGGATTGAGTGGTCATTTGGTCCAACTCCTGTGTTGCGATGGAGCTATTGTAGCACGAGACCAGCGCCAGCAGGCAATGACCCTACCGCCAACAAGGGAAAAGCCCATGTGCGATGAACACATGGGCTTAGTATTTGGTGGATCCGCCAGGATTCGAACCTGGGTTTCGTTCGTAGAATGAAGATAACCAAATTCAATCGGCTAATTTCTTAGCAAAAAGCGAATTCGATGTTTTTCGCGTCCTAACCAGCTAGACGACAGACCCTTAAATTAACTCAGCTTGTACTTTTTTAGTTCTTCAGTTCGGATGACCTGATACTCATCAATTTGTTGCTGGGTCGCAGTGCATTTATTATCGGAGCAAAATGGTCCGGATACCATATCATCCGGCACACCGTTTTGACTTTCCAGAACATACAGATGGTTCGGACATGTACTGTAGTAACATTCAATCATTTCAAGCTCCAAAAAGAAACCAACAAAAGGAGAACTCCAGAATTGCAACTCCCCCGTACCACCATTGTCGTTGCATTGTCAGGATTCGAACCTGACCAGGGGTTTCATTTCCAGTAAAAAGATAATGAAGTTCAGTCGGTTGGTATTGTTAGTTTCAATACGCGATTAGTCATGTCCCACTAACTAATCTCACATTAGATTACTGATATTTCAATCAGAACCGCTAACCGAACCGGTTTGTTTTTTACCCTGTGGGTGGGCTAATTAAAAGTCAACAAAAATAGAATTCCAGAACGCGATCCCCGGAGCTTCCTATCGCATCGCCGAGATTTGCACTCGACCAGGGTTGATTATACCAAAATTATAGATAATGGAATTCTGACGGTTGACTGTGTTAGATCCTAACAAAAATCGAATGACGACGTTTGCCAAATGAAAATTGATAATCATCATTCAGCGGTTAGGAGTGTTTGGTGGTGCCCGGTACCAGACTCGAACTGGTACGCCGATTACCGGCGACGGATTTTAAGCATGTTGTTCACAAATTCATTTCTCTGTGACATGGACTATCTCTTTACCTACAGCATTATCTGTTTAGGTAGTGGGCGTTCTAAGCTGGTTATTAAGAGGACTTAACCTCTCCAGTAGTCTCTACACCTTACAAGAATGTATTCTTGTCTTGGCTCGCGGTCGGTATCTCAACCTCCCCCGAATTAACCCACAGTTTACCTGAAAATTTCTAATCAGGGCGGACACGATGACTGTTGTTCCGTTGCGTCTACCTATTTCGCCAACCGGGCGTGGTATTCAGTTATTGTCGCATGATGCTTCCTTCATGTCAAGACGTTTGTACATCATCTTTGGGCGTAAGCTCGTGATCTGAGATCAACACCCAATGAGCTTGGTATTTTTCTCCATATCCCCAAATTTCCCCATTCGGGTCAATTTCCAAGTCAGATGGTGAAATCTTTCTCATTTCCCTTGGGCCAGTAGCCTTCAAGAAATAAACATGTAGTCCCTTGTCCAGCGCCTCGGAAATACGCAATTCCCAAAATCGGCGACCATCTTCTGTTTGTTGGTAATCAGTAGCAATTACTGAAAACTGTTTCAACAACACTTCAAAGAATACCTTGGCTGGCAATCCAGCAACTGATAAATTGTTGTATGAACGCCACAATTTCCTTTGAATGATTGCGGTCTCACCAATTGCACTGATGAACTTTTCTTCAGTCTGAATGACGTATGGCATCAAACCATTCACATCATCGCGAGCGTAAATGAACGCCCCAGACTTGAAAACTTTTAATTTCTTATGCTGGAACAGGAAGTGTGCGGTCTTATCCAACTGAACCATCTTTGGCATTTCATTCAGTTGGATAAGATCGGTAATCTTCATTTTGATTTATTGTTTGGAGCGGGATAGCGGACTCGAACCGCCATCATCGGATTGGAAATCCGAGGTAATAACCCTTATACGAATCCCGCAGAATTTGGTGGTGGGCAACCCCGGACTCGAACCGGGAAGCCTTTCGGCGCTCGCTTTTGAGGTGAGTACGTTTACCTGTTTCGTCAGTTGCCCATCGTGTATATTTTATACAACCTAAGTTAGAATGTCAAGGTTGTTGCTCATCTCGCGTCTCTCGGCGACGTTGACATGCCTCTGGAACGTTTTTAAACGATACACCAAACAAGAAATTTTCAACTGTTCGGCGACATAACCCCGTTTCAGAACTTATTTGGTGCTTGGACATACCATTGGTGTACAGTCTTCTATATTCTAAGACTGCATCGTTTGTTATCTTCGCTTTCCCACTAGCTTCACCATTCGAGTCATACTGTACCTTAGTGCCTTTCGGCGTGCGGTATGCAACCCCATCAGTATGGGCCTTTCGTGCATTCTCCGACAGAGACAGAATCTGAAGATTCTCAATTCTATTATCCATGGGATCAGAATTTATGTGATCCACAGTTTCATGAGGGTAATTTAATTTCCGACCGATATGGATCTCAAATATCGCCCTTGGGTATGACCGAGTTTGTTTTTTACTACCAATCCGAACAATCAGAATTATTCTATTTGTGGATTGTTTGTAACATCCGACCACACCAGTAACTTCAGGATACAGGTGCTGATACGCCGCTAACATGAATTGTTCTTTCAACTCAGTTAAAACACTGCCAGTCATAGCACCCCTTTGAATTTCTTATTTACGTCATTGTATTGCTTTTTTAAATGTCCGTCAACTGGTGTGTGGACCGACCTGGAGGGAACGATCCTCTCGGCTTCCTTCCGATGTTTTAACGCCGGCAGCTTAGAAGGCTGCTATCGGGACAGGTCGGGTCATGCGCAGTTTCTACGGAACACTATTTAACTTGGTGGATGGGGAAGGATTTGAACCTCCACGTCCTTTCGGACACCCGATTCTAAGATAATCAAATTCTGCGGTTGTTACCAACAAAATATCGAATTCGTTTATGCGGCGGGCGCGTCTACCAGCTTTCGCCACCTCATCCATTTGTTTATTATGCCTCAGGTCGGGCGGGATGTCAAGCGAACAACCTGTTGTACTCTTCCACCACGTCGGCCTTACCGAACCCCGGGGTTGATGTATTCTTTTTGGACAACTTGTCGAAGTCCAACTTCTTCAGTCGATTTAGAATCTTAGCATTCTTCGCCTTGAAAAAGATCCATTGTTGTTTTTTATCGCACTCGTCCTTATGAAGACGAAGATGCGTGTAGTCATGATAACCTTGTCGGACTACCGCAAAGTCCCAATCATAATCGAAAAACTTCTCTGCTTGTTCAGTACGATTGTATTGATACATTTCGAAATCATCGTGCTTTGTCGCCGGTTTATTGACAATTCGCAGGTTGGGTTCCTTCACGTCTTCCAAAGTCCAAATTTGAAAACAGCATCGAACGTCATACGGTTGGCCCAGTAGCAGAAACGAATCATCGGGAAGATCCAAATCCATAACCAGCTTTGCGTTTTTGTTGATACTATTCTGACACGAGAATTTACGGAATTGGACCGGCAGAATAAATCCGACGAACTTGGAATTTTCCAGAGCAATGTTGATGAACTGGATCGCCAAGCTGGACTTTTTACCAAACGGTGGATTACCCAACGTCATCGGAGTATGAAGGAGGTTCTTATAAATTTGATTAGTAGTTTCTTGATTCAGGTAGTCATTCTGTTGAACGTTATGATGTTCCGGGAAGAGATCATACCCAACGACATGATCATGAAGGAAAGCACCATTTCCGGCCGAAGGTTCAACAATTGAAAACGTTGGGTAGTATCGAGAAACGAACTCAACAAACACTTCATAACAAATCCTGGCAATTTCCGGATTCGTGTAGAACTTATCTGCGGAGATGGCGAATTTTTTCGCGTCCTTCATGCTGCTATCCTCAATTGTCGTCTTGTTGGTCATTGTAATCGATCAGAGCACCGAAATCAAGGAAGTCCCAACCGAAGTTCAGAACGGTGGAGTCGAATTCCTGGTAATGCCGATCGATAGCCATATCACAAGTGTACATCGCTCGATTATACAGATGAATCTTCCCATTATTCATACCAAATTCAGCATTGATTTTTTCCGCCTCTTGCTTCAATCGTTGATGAACGAGTTCATGCACACTACTGGGAATACCAAAAATACACCCGTCAAAACCGAACGCGCGAACCGAATTATTCCGTTTTTTGCTTTTCTTTGGAATGTGAACAAAAATGTACAGACGGCCGGGCTTCGGTGGAACTGAATTGAATACCGGCTTTTTGCCTTCAGCAGTCTTCATTTCAATCGGTAGCATTCGCCCACACATAAAAATGGCAATGTCTGGACCAGATTGAGAACCAAAGGGCTCATGAACCACAGCATGAAAATCATCTGGCATGATGATGTTGGTACGACAGAACCCCGGCTTTTCCATGGAATGGAAGTCCTTACTGGAAATAAATGGCACATTTAGTCCGCTGGCCATATGCTGACCCAGGGAAAGTTCGTACTTATTTCCACCCGTTCCCGGGTCAAATTGTCCGATGTTATTGATGAAATAGGTCAGAAGTTCCAAAATTCGGGAATTGACTTGGTTCATGATTTTCCTTGGTTTTACAGGGTTGGTATCAAATTACATCTTGCCAGTCAGGAGCTTGTCCATTGCCAGCGCCAGCAGGTCAGGCAAAACAGCATCACCGATGCTGACGTTATCGTTAATGTCCTGGTGATCGTTGTTGAAAATTTCATAACTGGGAATAATCATTGTCAGATGTGCGACACCCTCCTGCACCGCAGTGTTCATCGTGAACATGACCACCAGGAACTTCAGAATCTTTGCTTGAGTTTCTTCATCCAGGGAATAGAAGTCATTGGTGGTTTCGATGCGAGTTTTCATGATTATTCCTTACGGAAGCTGTATTGCGATGCGATATGGTTGATCATTTCCGGGATCAGTGCTTTGACGAGTTCGGCCTTGATGCTGTACTCAACCAGCTCATCCGGAGGGGTGGGTAGACTGTTCAGATGGTCTACCAGTTCATCGTTAGTTGCCAGTTTGGATTCGACAATATAGTGAAGACACCCCGTCAGGAGAATGGTATTCAGCATGTCCACTTGGCGTTCCTTCGGGATCGCCCGAAACTCTTCCATGGTGCGAAGTTCAATAGTCATTTCGTGTTCCTTTGTGTGAGTGGTAAGCCGTGTCGGGCTCGAACCGACGACCAACGCATTATGAGTACGCTGCTCTAACCAACTGAGCTAACGGCCCGAAAATTCTTTACTTGATTTGACTCTCGAAGACCACGATACAGTCAAATTGATATCCATTCGCACGGAGATAGTCCAGGACGGGACCGAACGGTTCGACGATCATGGATCGACCGATGACCGGGGCACCAGTGGTTGCGATTCCCTTGATCTTGCCCGTGGCCGGGAGGGCATTCTTGTTCTCATCGTCATAACCGAAAACGGTGAAGATTACCGTTTGGTTCGGGAGGAAGTTTCGCATTTCGTATTCCTTGGGTTGGTCTGTGTTGCAATGGGTCTATTGTAGCACGGGATCCTGGCTTGGTGTGATTTCCCTGCTAGGGGTAGGGTCAATAACCATCGTGGTATTGACCCGACCAAAAAATCATTCCTTGACTTTATTGAACATCTTTTCATCCAGATTGAAACACGCTTCGGGATTCCGATTCATGATTTCTTCCAGAACCTTCACACGAAGCATCTTCCCGTAGAACGCCCGCCTAAATCGGGAAGAATCCAGGAACCATTCATCCAAAAATGATGCAGACGGAACCCGGGAACGAATGTGATCAGGGATCATCTGGCGTATTTGCCGGGCAACAATTGTTGAAATTTGTGAGTATCCACCTGTGCCAATCCGATACCGTCTGATCAGATGATGGTCTTTCTGTTCCAAGATATTTTGCAACATGACGCAAATGAAATTTTGATGTGGCCGCTCATTCTTTTTGATCGCCACAAGAACATCGGCAACTTTAACCTGAATCATGTTCAATACCCCTTGTAGAAAGAAAGAGCAATAACTGCTTGAGGTAAATCCATCACTGCGCCAGCAAAGCACATAATTGCCGAAGCCATGCAGTCTTTGATTTCAGTGGACGAGGCAGTGTGGGTATTGATGTCAAGCATCTTGGCTCTCCGGTGTTGATGGATGTATTATGGCACCCTGGCGGTAGCAGGTCAATACCCTTACTCGCGATAGGGTCGGAAGAACACGTTGAGAATGTGTCCCGTAGGCGCCCGCTCCACCCGCCAGATGTAGCCATCGAAGATGACCCCGTTCTTAAGATCACCCTCACAGCCATCTTCGTAAGCCGCACTCCACAGAATTATCGCTGCGGAGGTCAGTTCACCGGAAAAAATTTCTTTTTTTAGAATTTCTGCGTTCATGTTACACCACCGTTGTTCTTCGTCGGTCGGATTTCGGAAAGAATACCACCCGAAATACTGGAAAGTCGATTTCCTCGTTCGGGGTCACTCGTTCCCCATTAATTATGACTGCGCCTTGAGTCAAATGTCTACGAAGTTCTCCATTAGACATTTGTGAGCATGGCGTTTCCACGCTCATTGGTATTGCAGGTCTAAGGGAATTTAAGAATGACAGGGCGTTCATTTCTTGAATTGCTCCATAAGTTCAGTCTTGATTTCGTCATCAGTGACACCTTGGTGCCAACAGGTTCTTGCGGCAACATTGGCGTCATAGGATGAGAAATGCATGAGTGTTTCCATGTCCGCGTGTTCAACGAGGATCATACTTCCGACATGGTGCCCATTAGAAACAATCGGAACCTTGGAATTTCGTGAATTGACTTGCAGCGCGGCCAGTTCGATAGCTCGGCCGATTTCCGGGTCATCTCGAAGGCGATGGATGTCGTCCATGTGGAAAATTGCGATAGCTCGATGGCCCATGATTACCCTTTCTTACCGAGGACAAGAATGAAAAGAAATGCAAAAAACGGACTGATGAACAGACTGGCGAGAACCCATTTCCACACACTTCGGTTTCGGGTATGTGCGGTAACGCCAACCAGTACCATTGAGATCAACCAAGTAAAGAACCAAAGCATGATGTCAAAGAAACTCTTGTTTGATAGTGAAAACCAGGATCTTGTTCGGTGCGATTTGCGCCATCAGATTCAGAAACTTCGAACGAAATTCCGTATTGGTGACCTCATTAGGGAGTTCGTCAAATTTACCAATTTCCAGGTCCATAACCTTCATTGCTTTTTTCTTGATCCAGCTCGGGAACGTATCTTCAAAGTTGATATCGACTCCATTCTTGATGACAGTCGGAAATGCCCGGCGAAAAGTGGCATAGGTATCTTCTGTGAAGGCCGCCCAGCCTGTTGCAGTTTCCCACCGGGCTGTTGCGATCTTGGAAATAGTGGTACAAAGGTATTGATCGCATCTGAATTGGCCTCGGAGCTTCCCATGTTCGGAAAAAGCGTATCCGGACATGAGATCATACAGCTCTGCGAATTTCTCCATGGTGATTGCCATCTGCAGAAGCTCTTTGCCATCATCATTAAAGGACCGTTCACCGTAAACGGAATCCTTGATCAGATCATGAATCATCTTTTCTCGTTTCTTGGCGGTGGTATTCGACGGATGTTGCATGTCAGCTCCTGTGTTGCGATGGGTCTATTGTAGCAGAGGTTCCGGCCCCTGTGTGATACCCCTGCTAGGGGCGTGGTTAATTCAGGACTTGCACATCTGGTTTAGGATCGAGCGGGTTTTTCTTTTATTTTATGTATTATAGGAGGGTGGGCCACTCCATCACGAATGGCAAAACATGCTTGATGGAAGTCACGTACTTGAGTCTTATTCTTTATCTTCACCACTACCACAAATTTCCCACCGACAAGATATACCCCACATAGCTTATCCACCTCTGGATACAATTCACGATATCTTTCAAAGTTGAACCTCTTTCGCAAATGTGCCATTGGTTTAGAAAACTGATAGGTAGGTATCCATAATATTTTCCTCGGCATGATGTTCCCCTAATAGGAAAAAGTCCGCCTAACATGAAGTCAGACGGACGGTCAAAATCAACTCACGTTGTAGTCACCAGTGTTGAACATCTTCAGGAATGCTGGCGCTGAATTCACCGCAATTCCGTCAAAGAGATTGCGAATGTGAAGCCATTCGTAGCCGAGCATTCGATCTTCCCCCGCAGTTCGATCTTTGGCGGTGAAGTAAAGGCCGCCTTCAATACTTGAATGAATTTCCGCATCAAACATTTCTCCATCAATCTTGACTTGAACCACAGCATTATTCTTTAGAGCTTCCTTCAGAAGCGCCATCGAATGATCGTTTGTAACCGAATTACATTTTTCGAAATGAATCATGCGCACCTCACTGAATCTTCTTTACGCCGGGGGTGCTGGGACCATACAGATTCCATTCCGTATTTTCACAGACATCGAATCGCTTCTGCCACTTGCCACCATTGGCACCAATGGCAATCACGTCCAGCACGCATTCATTCTGGGAATCCGGGAATTGGCCGGGATCAACCCAAATGTTGTAGCCGGGAGGGAGAACTTGATTCCCCAGCAGATCGGAGGGACCGTAATTCGATGCCGAAGGTGGCGAGACATGAATTCGCTGGACTGCCTCATTCGATCGGTTGTAAACACGGAATCCAGCACGAGTAGCATGAGCCGAACTGATCAGAGTAATCGCCGCGACAATACCAATAAAAATTTTTTTCATTTTTTAAATTCCTTTCGCGAATTTTTTACTCAAGCTCGTTGAGGTCATACTGCATAACGATGGCATCATCACCATGACCACGTTCGATGTTTTTCAGCAGAATGCCAATTCGGAAGTGATCATGGATGCGATCGGGATTGTTTTCCTTACCAAGTTGGGCGATTCGTTCGCGGAAGTGATCGAATGCGGAGCTATTAACAGTTCCCCCACCAATTTCATCATCCAGAATTGCATGGAATTGACCTGAGGCAGATACAACATGGTCTTCTGACACCTTGAATTCATGTTCGCGAAGATGTCGGCGATAGCTTGCCAGATACTTCTTCGATGCACCGGCATTTGTGAGCAGTTGAATACACATTTCTGCTGATTTCTTCCGATCACAGACATCAATCAGCTCATTATGCTTCATTTCCATGATGCCAGTGAATGACTTCCGACGCAGACGGGCAAGGCCCATTGCACCGATAAAAGGACAGATGTAGTCAAGGCCGACATAATACTGATCTGGAGTGACCGACTTAGCACGCTTCAGAATTTCATTCACCGACGTTTCGACGGTCATAACACCATTGATGACTTCAACTTTCATTTACCTTCTCCGTATTTTGTTCCAGGATTTCGTGGAGCTTTTGAAGCTCAGTATTGATCAGATTGAGCTGACTGATCAGCTTATTCATTTGTCGACGAATTTCGGCCAGCTCTTGTTCAGTGAGGTTGTTATTCATTAACATAGACAGTCACCATCTTCTGGGCGGTCTTGACGAAATTCCAGTCTTGGAAATCGGTGCCGTAGTGTGATTGGTAATAGCCTTCAAACTTCACCAGAACTTCTTCGGCACCCTTGACAAACTTCCACACAGACCAGTATTCGGTTCCCTTGTCCTCACCACCGTAATTATCCACATGAGCAGCGACGATAGCGTGATAATCGGGATTGATTTCGGTCAGGTAGTCGAATTCATCACTATCGCTATGCATCAGTTGCGACACGACTTCAGACGAATCGACTTCGTATTCCTGTGTTTCGCCATGTCGATCCGTGTATTGGCGCTTCCACTGCAGTTCGCCA
>JACCDZ010159291.1_pt1 | contig 12599 bp, 10 predicted proteins | sample 7449551 | NCBI WGS metagenome assembly JACCDZ01 (sample SAMN15323452, study PRJNA562643) | freshwater metagenome | isolation source: river surface water | place: USA:Blue River Watershed | collected 2017-08-18
AGCAGAAGACCCACTCGGGCGCCAAGAAGCGTTTCCGCTTCACCGGTAGCGGCAAGATCATGAAAGAACAGATCAACATGCGCCACAACCAGGAGCACATGTCGAACCGTCGCAAGCGTCGCCTAAATGTAGACCAGGTTGTTTCAAAGGCCGACTACAAGACCCTTAAGACCCTTCTCGGCAAGTAAGCCCGAGTCTTTCAACTTCACTAGGAGCATCAAATGGCAAGAGTAAAAAACGCGGTAAACGGCGCCAAGAAGCGTCGTACCGTACTAGAGCGCGCTAAGGGTTACCGCGGCCAGCGTTCACGTTTGTACCGTATGGCAAAGCAGCAGATGCTGCACTCATTGGTCTACGCATACAACGACCGCCGCGCACGCAAGGGTGACTTCCGTCGCCTATGGATCCAGCGCATCAACGCTGCCGCTCGTCTAAACGGAATGACTTACAACCGCTTCATCCAGGGCCTTAACCTGGCTGGCATCGAGGTTGACCGTCGTATCCTTGCCGACCTTGCAGTTAACGACGCAAAGACCTTCGCAACCTTGGTTGCTACCGCTAAGGCTGCACTTCCAGCAGACACCTCAGCTCCAAAGGTTAAGTAAGCCAAATTGCTAATCGATCCCAAGGCCAATCAGGTTCGCGGGGTTGCCAAGCTCACTAAGAAAGACGCCCGGTCATCGACCGGGCTCTTTCTGCTTGAGGGGCCTCAGGGTCTCAAAGAAGCACTGGCACGCCCCAAGCTAATCGTCGAGTTGTACGCAACCCAAGACGCAGTTTTGCGCTATCCAGAGCTTTTTGACAAGGCCGAATCTTCACGTATTCGTTTTCATTTGGTCAGTGAGCAGGTCCTAAAAGCTCTAACCGACACCACCACCCCGCAGGGTGTTGTTGCTGTTTGCGAACAGCTTGACGTCACCATCGATGACATCATTGCTGAGCAGCCAAAACTGATTGCGTTCTTGGCCAACATCCGCGACCCTGGTAACGCCGGCACCGTGCTCCGAGCGGCCGATGCAGCGGGTGCTGATGCTGTGATTTTTAGCAGCAACAGTGTGGACGTTTACAACCCAAAAGTTGTTCGCTCGACTACTGGCTCGCTGTTTCACCTGCCGATTGCCATCGACGTGGACATCGATGTGGCAATTGCCAAGTTCAAAGCCGCTGGCATGCAGGTTTTCGCCGCTAATGGCGGAGGACACCTTATTCCAGACCTACCGCCAGAGGTCTTGGCAGCACCCACCGCGTGGGTCTTTGGTAATGAAGCTTGGGGCTTCGAACAGAGCACACTTGACCTGGTTGACAAAGAGGTTGCAGTTCCGCTGTATGGCGCGGCCGAATCTTTGAACCTTGCAACAGCGGCCAGCATCTGCCTCTACGCATCAGCGTTCGCCCAAAATACCCGAGCCTAAGCCTCGAATCGGTAGACTTAGAAGCCTATGTCTGCAGAAAATCCAATCACTCAACAAGCCGTCGATGCCGCTGTGGCCGAGGCATTGTCTGTCATCGCCGCTGCCGCTGATTTGGCGTCTCTAAAGGCGGCCCGCGCCACTGCGGTAGGTGACCAGTCTGCCATTGCCCAACTAAATGCGCAGATGCGTTCAGTCCCGAACGAATTCAAAGCCGCTGCTGGCGCAATGATTGGCCAGGCCAGGGGGCAGCTCAACTCAGCTTTCGCACAAAAAGAGGCCGAGTTCTCCATCCTTGAAGAGCAGGCAAAGTTGGCAGCCGAGGCTGTCGATGTCACTGCCTCTCCAGAGATATCACGCAGTGGTGCCCGTCACCCACTGAGTCTGCTGCAAGACACCATCGCCGACGTTTTTGTTGGCATGGGTTGGGAAATCGCCGAAGGTCCAGAGATCGAGAGCGAATGGTTCAACTTCGATGCTCTTAACTTTGACGCCGATCACCCGGCTCGAGCCATGCAGGACACTTTCTTCGTTGAACCAGTTGAATCCAACCTGGTTCTTCGCACCCACACCTCACCGGTACAGGTGCGTTCAATGCTTGAGCGTGACTTGCCGCTCTACGTTCTGTGCCCTGGTCGCGTTTTCCGCACCGATGAGCTTGACGCCACTCATACTCCGGTATTCCACCAAGTCGAAGGCCTCGCCATTGACAAGGGCCTGACGATGGCAGATCTTCGCGGCACCCTTGAGCACTTTGCCCGCATCATGTTTGGGCCAGATGCTCAGATTCGTTTGCGACCATCCTTCTTTCCTTTTACCGAGCCATCTGCCGAGCTAGACGTTTGGCACCCTGGGGCCAAGGGAGGTGCCCGCTGGGTTGAGTGGGGTGGCTGCGGCATGGTCAATCCAAATGTCTTGAAGGCTGCCGGTATCGACCCAGAGGAGTACACCGGCTTTGCTTTCGGTATGGGTATCGAAAGAACCCTCATGTTCCGCAACGACGTGCGCGATATGCACGACATGGTTGAAGCCGATGTGCGCTTCAGCGAGCAGTTTGGAGTGTCAATATAATGCGCGTCCCACTTTCCTGGCTAGCCGAGTACGTAGATCTACCCGGAGACGCCACTCCTGATTCAGTTATGGCACAACTCGTTAAGGTTGGTCTCGAAGAAGAGGGCTCGCACTCTTTCGACGTTTCCGGACCAGTTGTAGTTGGTCAAGTTCTAGAGTTCACTCCAGAAGAGCAGTCGAACGGAAAGACCATTCGTTGGTGCCAGGTTCGCGTCGCACCAGAGGGAATGAAAGCTGCCGATGGTGGCCCAGACGTGCGAGGAATTGTCTGCGGAGCCAGCAACTTTGAAGTTGGCGATAAGGTGGTGGTTTGTCTACCGGGCGCAGTTCTTCCGGGCAACTTTGAAATCACACCTCGCAAGACCTACGGCCACGTAAGTGATGGCATGATGGCCTCTGCTCGTGAGCTGAATCTCAGCGACGACCACGCCGGCATCATTCGTCTGCAAACCATGGGCCTAGATCCAAAAGTCGGCACCGATGCCATCGAGGTTCTAAGCCTGAACGAGCAAGCGGCTGAGGTAAACGTAACTCCAGACCGCGGTTACTGCTTTTCAATCCGTGGCATTGCACGTGAGTACTCTCACGCAACTGGCGCAGACTTCCGCGACCCAACCGGCAACGCCCACCCAGAAGCTGGCCATGGTTTTCCATTGACCATCGATGACCAGGCACCAATCCGCGAAAAAATTGGCTCTGAGCGGTTTGTCCTTCGCTCAGTCAAAGGCGTCGATGCCAAGCGCCCTACGCCACCGTGGATGGTGGCAAGGCTCAAGATGGCAGGTATGCGTTCAATCTCGCTGATTGTTGACATCACGAACTACACCATGCTCGAGTTGGGGCAGCCGATTCATGCCTACGATCTAGACAAAATCCAGGGCGGCCTAACCGTTCGTCGCGCAATTCCTGGCGAGACTTTGGTCACGCTCGACGGCAACACTCGTACCCTGCACACCGAAGACCTAGTCATCGCCGATGATTCTGGAGTCATTGGGCTTGCCGGTGTTATGGGTGGTCAAAGCACCGAAGTCACTGCTGAAACCGTGAACGTTTTGATCGAGGCCGCACACTTCGAGTCAATTTCAATTGCTCGTACTGCGCGCAGACATCGCCTTAGCTCCGAGGCCTCCAAGCGTTTCGAAAGGGGAGTGGACACTCAAATCGCTGAGCACGCCGCTGCTCGAGTAGTGCAGCTGCTTGAAGTGCAAGCTCTTGGTACTGCAGACTCGCTGGGTGCTGAGTATCGTTCAAGTCACGCCGTAGCACCGATCTGGTTGCCAGCTGATTTTGCTTCGGCCTTGGTTGGCGTTGAATATTCTCAGGTAGAGATCACCGACACCCTAACTTTGATCGGGTGTGTAGTTGCGGTCGTTGACGGCGGCTATGAGGTCATCCCACCTAGTTGGCGGCCAGACCTTCGCCACAAGACTGACCTCGTCGAAGAGGTTGCTCGTATTAGCGGTTACGACAGAATTCCAACCAGATTGCCAGTTGCCCCGCCGGGGCGCGGCCTAACCGCAAAACAAAAGCACCGTCGTGCGGTAATCAATGCTTTGGCAAACTCAGGTCATGTTGAGGTATTGACCTACCCTTTCCTCTCTGAAGTTCAAAACTCTTGGTTCGCATCAGATGCCAAAGCACCACGCGTTCGGTTGGCCAACGCTCTGCAGAGTGACTTCAGCGAGATGCGCACCAGCATCCTGCCTGGACTCATGGATGCAATGCGTCGAAACCTTTCTCGAGGTCTTACAGACCTAGCCATTTTCGAGGAGGGTTCGGTCTTTATTCCTTCCGCTTCGGTAAAGCCTCCCGTGGCCTTGCCAGTCGGAAATGCACGACCATCAGATGAGCAACTAAAAGAGCTTGCTTCGGTTATCCCAGCGCAACCGCAGGTCATCGCCGGTTTGTTTGCGGGCAATCGTGTGAGTCAGCAGGTCGGCCAACCGGCTGTCGAAGTCTCTTACCAAGATGCAATCCAGGCGGCTCGAATCATAGCCCGCGCCGTTGGTCTTGATCTAAGCGTGGCTCAGGCAAGTCCAGTCGGCTTCCACCCTGGTCGTACTGCCCAGTTGTTTGTGGATGGCTCCGAGGGCAAGGTTGCTGTGGGCTACGCTGGCGAGCTTGATCCAAAGCTGACTGCAGAAAATGACCTTCCGAGGCGTGTGGCTGCATTTGAAATCAACTTAGGCGCTTTGTTCTCAATCGCACCAAAGGTTATTCAAGCCGGTCCCGTCGGTGTTATGCCTGCAGCAACCCAGGATCTATCGGTCTTGGTGCCAGCTGGTATTGCTGCCTCTGATGTCCTAAGTGTTATTCAGGAGGGTGCCGGAGAACTGTTGGAGCGCATCCAACTGACTGATGACTACCGTGGTGCCAATGTACCGGAAGGGCAGAAGTCCCTTACATTTGCATTGAGGTTCCGGGCCAGCGATCGTACTTTGACCCAAGTGGAGGCGTCCGACTCGCGAGACAAGGCCGTTGCACTAGCCGCAGAGCGCTTTGGCGCCACCCTTCGGGCATAAACGTTAGGTAATCATGACTTACTCAGTAGCAGTTGCCGGTGCCAGCGGAAACGTGGGCGGCGAGCTGCTGCGCCTGATTGCCGAGCACCCAAATCTTGAGTTGAAGACTGTCACCGCGAGCAGCATGGTCGGTCAAAAGGTTTCGGCGCTGCACCCCGATGTCACCAAGTTTGCCGATGTCGTTTTTTCAGAGAACAACGCTCAGAAGCTAAGTGGCCATGATGTGGTTTTCCTGGCTCTACCGCACTCCAAATCAGCGGAGGTTGCGGCTTGGCTACAGGACGAGAATTGCCTAATCCTGGATTGCGGCGCGGACTTTCGCCTTGACAGCTCCGAAGACTGGCAAAAGTTTTACGGGGGAGAACACGCCGGCACCTGGACCTATGGCATGCCCGAACTCCTCATCGAAGGTGGCAAGTCTAAGCAGCGAGAAAAACTGCAAACCACTAAGCGAATTGCCGTCCCGGGCTGCAATGTGACAGCAATCACCCTCGGGTTGGCGCCTGCGCTCGCCGAGGGGCTCATCGAGCTGGATGACATTGTTAGCATTTTGACCGTCGGAACCTCAGGCGCTGGCCGTGGTGCCACTGAAAAACTTTTGGCCGAAGAGCCAACGGGGTCTGCTTACGCCTACCAGGTCGGTGGCATTCACCGACACACTCCAGAGATTGAACAGAACCTGTCCAAAGCTGCTGGTGCCCGCATTCAAATCTCATTCACTCCGGTGCTTGCCTCTCTAGAGCGCGGAATTTTGGCGGTGAATACGGCAAAACTAAAGCCGGGCGTTCGGCTCGATCAGGTCCTCTCGGCCTATCGGCATGCCTATCAAGGTGAGGCATTCGTGCAGGTACTGCCTGCCGGAGATTTCCCAAAAACCTCAAGCATCATCGGGCAAAACTTGGCAACCATCGGTCTTGCCATCGATGAGCACGCCAACCGACTTATCGCCGTGTGTGCTATCGATAACTTGGTTAAAGGCACCGGTGGTGCCGCGATTCAATCCATGAACATTGCATTGGGATTGCCCGAAGCTACCGGGCTGACCAACATCTCGCTGGCACAAAAAGGAAGCGCTAAATGACCGTTACTACTGCCAAGGGTTTTCTAGCCGCTGGTGTCCACGCTGGTCTCAAGAAATCAGGCAACCTAGACCTTGCCCTGGTGGTCAACGAAGGGCCACTCAATGCTGCCGCAGCTGTTTTTACGACCAACCGCTGTCAGGCCAATCCAATTATCTGGAGCAAGCAGGTAATTGCCGACGGTCAAGTCAGCGCAATCGTTCTCAACTCAGGCGGGGCTAACTGTTACACCGGGTCTCAAGGTTTCCAGACCACCCACGCAACAGCCGAAAAAGTTGCCGAAGTGCTAAACGTTTCTGCCGGTGATGTTCTGGTCTGTTCCACCGGTTTGATCGGTGAGCAGCTAGATCGAGAGAAACTCACCAATGGAGTAGTTGCCGCCCAGGCCGCCCTTTCTCATGAGGCGGGGCCGGTGGCTGCACAGGCAATCATGACCACCGATTCGGTTGCCAAAGTAGCCGAGTTTATCCATGCAGATGGGTGGTCTATTGGCGGAATGGCTAAGGGCGCTGGAATGCTTGCCCCAGGTCTAGCTACCATGCTGGTGGTAATCACCACCGATGCAGTGGTTGACTCTGCCGCACTCGACACAGCCCTTCGAGCAGCTACCCGAATCTCTTTTGACCGCCTTGATTCAGACGGTTGCATGTCTACCAACGACCAAGTCACTTTGATGGCCTCGGGCGCAAGTGGTGTTTCCCCGGCTGCCGCCGATTTCCAGGCAGCGCTGATTGAGGTTTGCATGAGCCTTGCCCTTCAGCTACTGCGTGACGCTGAGGGTTCCAGCCACGACATTGCTATCGAAGTTGTCAACGCTGCCTCTGAGGCAGATGCCGTTGAGGTTGGCCGATCTGTGGCGCGAAACAATCTTTTTAAGGCCGCTATTTACGGTAACGACGCCAACTGGGGTCGAATTTTGGCGGCAGTGGGTGTAACCAGTGCAGCGTTTGACCCATACGACATCGATGTTGACATCAACGGGGTGAGTGTCTCCCGTAAGGGGCAACCTGACCAGCCGCGCGAGCTGGTTGACCTAACGCCACGCGAGGTCTCAATCAAGATTTCCTTGAATGCTGGCCCATATTCAGCCACTATCTACACAAACGACCTAACACACGAATACGTCACAGAGAACAGCGCATACTCCAGCTAATGATTCCTTCAGCTCAGCAAGACCACAACCTCGCGGCAATTAAGGCAGAGACCCTAATTGAGTCTTTGCCATGGCTGCAGGCTTTCCACGGCAAAGTCGTCGTAGTTAAATTCGGTGGTAACGCAATGGTTGATGCAGAGCTCCAACGTGCTTTCGCTCAAGACATGGCCTATCTGCGCTGGGTTGGCATCAAGCCTGTTGTTGTCCACGGTGGAGGGCCTCAGATTTCGGCAAAGCTAGCAGAGCTGGGTATCCACAGTGAATTCCGCGGTGGTTTCCGTGTTACTACCGATGAAACCATCAACGTAGTTCGTGATGTTCTTCGTGAACAGATTTCGGCTGAGTTGGCAGGGCTCATTGAGCAAGCTGGCGCAGAAACAGTGATTATGTCCGGCGAGGATTCAAACCTGTTCCGCGCAGAGAAGACCATTCTGGATTCACCAGATGGCCCTGTTGACATTGGTCTGGTTGGAGAGGTTACTCAGGTAAACCCTCGTATCGTTTTTGAAGCTCTCGATGCTGGGCGGATACCGGTGGTTTCCACCGTTGCACCAACCATTGGCGGTGAGCTCCTGAATGTAAATGCAGACCTCGCTGCGTCATCGCTAGCCGTGGCTCTCGGCGCCGAAAAACTAATGGTGTTGACTGACGTGCCAGGGTTATACAGCGATTGGCCGAATCGAGACTCTTTGGTGTCTGAAATCACTACGGCTGAACTCGAAGACCTTTTACCAAAGCTCGAATCAGGCATGATTCCAAAGATGCAGGCCTGCCTGCGCGCCGTTCAAGGCGGCGTGCCCAGTTCTCACGTTATCGACGGTCGAACTCCGCACAGTATCTTGCTAGAAATTTTCACCGTATCCGGCGTCGGCACAGTAGTGCACCCAAACTAGAACGGAATTAACATGGTTCGCCACTTTCTAAAAGACGATGACATCACCCCATTTGAACAGGCAGAGATTCTTCGTCGTGCGATTGCATTGAAGAGCGCGCCCTATTCCGAAAAGCCTTTTGCTGGGCCACAAACAGTTGCGCTGATCTTCGACAAGACTTCGACCAGAACTCGTGTTTCCTTTGCGGTTGGCGTTACTGATCTCGGAGGAGCACCCCTCATCATCGACAGTCAGTCCAGCCAGATGGGTGGCAAAGAATCCGTTGCTGACACCGCTCGTGTGTTGGGTCGCCAGGTGTCCCAAATTGTTTGGCGTACCTACTCTCACGCCGGTCTCGAAGAGATGGCCGAGTATGCCGGGGTGCCTGTCATCAATTCGCTAAGTGATGATTACCACCCTTGCCAAATCCTTGCCGACCTTATGACCATTCAAGAGCACAAGGGATTCTTGGCAGGTCTAAAAATTGCCTACGTGGGTGATGCCAGCAACAACATGGCTAACAGCTACCTAATCGGTTGCGCCACTGCTGGAATGCACGTGGCCGTTGCTGGCCCGGCAGGTTATTTGCCGCAGGCGGGCGTAGTTGCCCGTGCCGAAACTATCGCTGCTCAAACCGGTGGTTCGGTGGCTGTCCACGGTGAGCCAATTGCTGCAATCACTGATGCTGACGTGGTTGTTACTGACACCTGGATCTCAATGGGGCAAGAGTCTGAAAAAGAGCAACGTCTGCAGGACTTTGCTGGTTACACCATAGATCAGGCACTTTTTGACCGAGCTAAGCCAGATGCAATCTTCATGCATTGCCTGCCTGCTTACCGTGGCTATGAGGTTAGCCCCGAAGTCATCGATGGCCCGCGATCAGTTATCTGGGATGAAGCAGAGAATCGCCTGCACGCCCAGAAGGCTCTCATGGTTTGGCTTGCTGAACAGGCCTAAACGTAAGATTGAACGAATCCGCGCTGCACTGCAGTGCCTATTGAAATAGGAAATTATGAATAGCCAAGCATCTGGTTCCAACGCCCTCTGGGGTAGTCGTTTTGAAGGTGGCCCATCTGATGCGCTGGTGGCTCTAAGCCGTTCAGTGCATTTCGATTGGCGTTTGGCTGGCTATGACATCGCCGGAACTCGCGCACACATCAAGGCACTCCAGTCCGCAGGGTACTTGACAGTGGCTGAGTACGAAAAGCTTGACCGCAGCCTCGTTGAACTCCTGGATCGAGTTCAAAAGGGCAGTTTCGTTGCCAAGCCAACCGATGAAGACGTGCACTCAGCTCTCGAGCGTGGGCTCATTGAGATTGCCGGTGTTGAACTTGGTGGCAAGGTTCGAGCGGGCCGCAGCCGAAACGACCAGATTGCAACTTTGATTCGCACCTACCTGCTAGATCAGGCAAATGAGATTTCGCAACTAGTTCTAGAGCTCATTGAAGTGCTGGTTTCTCAGGCAGAAGAGCACCTCGGTGTGGCTATGCCTGGTCGCACTCACTTTCAACACGCCCAACCGGTCGCCCTGTCCCACCATCTGCTAGCTCATGCTTGGCCTTTGGTTCGCGACCTTGAGCGTTTGCACGATTGGCGTAAGCGCGCCAACCTCTCACCATACGGAGCGGGGGCACTCGCAGGTAACACCTTGGGCCTAGACCCAAACCTGGTTGCCCATGAGCTTGGTCTTGCGGCTCCGACGCAAAACTCAATCGACGCAACCGCCAGTCGCGACGTCGTGGCTGAATTCGCTTTCATCGCCAGCCTGATTGGCATCAACCTTTCCCGCTTCTCAGAGGAAATCATCATTTGGGCAAGCGCAGAGTTTGACTACGTCAAGTTGCATGACTCTTACTCCACTGGCTCGTCGATCATGCCGCAAAAGAAGAACCCGGACATTGCAGAACTAGCGCGAGGAAAGTCTGGTCGTCTGATTGGTGACCTGACCGGTCTGCTAGCAACGTTGAAGGGTTTGCCTTTGGCATACAACCGGGATCTTCAAGAAGATAAAGAGCCGGTATTCGACATGGTTGACACTTTGACTGTGCTATTGCCTGCGTTTACCGGAATGGTTGCCACGCTTTCATTCAACCGCAGCCGCCTAGAACAGTTGGCTCCGGCCGGTTTCTCTCTTGCCACGGATGTCGCTGAGTGGTTGGTGAAGAAGAAGGTTGCCTTCCGTGACGCCCACGACATTACCGGTCGCATGGTGTCATTCTGTGAGCAGAACAACCTTGAGCTCCACGAGGTTCCAGATGCAGATATGGCAGCCATCTCGGTGCACCTAACCCCAGATGTGCGCGATGTCCTAACCGTTGGCGGTTCAATCAAAGCCCGCGCTGGCGCTGGCGGCACGGCTCTTCCGCGTGTTCTCGAGCAAATCGCAGTGCTACGCAAAATCGCACCAAAGCGTGAGGCATAACCGTGGCTACTCCAGAACTTCTCAAAACTCAGAGCAATGATTCTTCGTTCACCCACATTCTCGATGAACTCAAGTGGCGTGGGTTGGTGGCACTTTCCACCGATGAAGAAGAGCTTCGTGAAGCGCTAACTAAGAAGATCACCTACTACTGCGGTTTTGATCCAACGGCAGCCAGCTTGCACCTAGGCAACCTGGTTCAGCTGCTCACTATGCGCCGCCTGCAGCTTGCGGGCAATAGTCCACTTGCTCTAATCGGTGGTTCCACCGGTTTAGTTGGCGACCCGCGCCCTACAGCTGAGCGCACTTTGAACACTAAAGAAACTGTTGCTGAGTGGGTCGAGAAGTTGGGGCACCAAGCGTCTCGCTTCCTGGCTTTCGAAGGTCCAAATGCCGCCCGCTTGGTCAACAACCTTGATTGGACTGCGCCGCTCAGCGCTATCGACTTCCTACGGGATGTTGGAAAGTACTTCCGCGTAGGAAAGATGCTTTCAAAAGATGCGGTTTCTGCACGCTTGAATTCCGAGCACGGAATCAGTTACACCGAGTTCAGCTACCAGATTCTGCAGGGGTTCGACTTCCTAGAGTTGTTCCGTCGATATGACTGTGTGTTGCAGACCGGTGGCTCCGACCAGTGGGGAAACCTTACTTCTGGCACCGATCTAATTCACAAGGTGGAGGGCAAGAGTGCCCACATCTTGGCCACCCCGCTAATTACCAATAGTGATGGCAAAAAATTTGGTAAGTCTGAAGGTAACGCAATCTGGCTCGACGCCGAATTGACCAGCCCATACGCGTTCTACCAGTTCTGGTTGAATGTCGAAGACGCAGATGTGATTGATCGCCTTAAGGTGTTTACATTCCTAACCCGCACCGAGATCGAAGAACTCGAAGTTCAAACCAAAGAGGCCCCGTATCTTCGCGCCGCTCAAAAGCGCTTGGCTCTAGAGGTCACCACCCTGGTCCACTCAGCTGAGGCCGCCGAGGCTGCGATCGCCGCATCTGCAGCACTTTTCGGCAACGGTGATCTGGCTGCTCTTGATCTTTCAACCCTGGCAGCGGCTATTTCTGAGCTACCAAACACGCAGGCACAATCTGAAACGCCAATTACCGACGCGCTCGTTGCCACTGGTCTAGTCGCATCCATCTCAGCGGGCCGTCGCGCTATCGCTGAGGGCGGGGTCTATCTAAATAACGTCAAAATCACCGATGAAGCAGCTGTTTTGGGTGAATTCCTGCAAAACCAGTACTCCGTATTGCGTCGCGGCAAAAAAACTCTAGCTGGAGTGATTAAGGCTTAAATCCTTATAAACAAAGGCCAAGCGGGCACTTCTCGTTTCGAGGGTGCCCGCTTTTTCGCGCTGTAGACCGGCTAAATGTCCACGAATTTCAAAGAATTTTCGGAAAATTTCTCAAACTGGACCAAAAATGAACAAAAACGACGCGAGGTGCGAAAAGCGCAACCCTTATAAACACTGGGCTGTAGACCCGTTGAAACTAAAAGTGCATCTGGATTTGACATTGTCGTTACCTGCCCGTAATGTTTTACCTGTTGCCGAAACGCCGAGGAAGTTCTGATAAGAACCCCGGATCAAGAGCAACAAATCCTAAACCAGGTCAAAAAGCCTCTTGCAGGCTTTTATTTCTGTGTTTATGATTGAAGACTTCCACTGAAAATCGTTGGCGTGTCAGATTTGACAAGTTAGCAAAAAGTGGTAAGTTAGAGAAGTTGCCTTGGAGGCCAGTAGAAATACAAACCCCCAGGAGCATCCGATCCTTGAGAACTCAACAGCGTGCACAATGTCGATACCAAGAACCTCTTGGTTATCTAGCTTGCTAGATAAGCAGAGAAAATATTGGATTAGACAGATTGTCAGACAATCTATTTAGTCAGATCAAGCTAAAAGCCCCATTTTCCGGGGCTGAAGTAAAAATTTGGTGGTGAGCTTGCTCGTCACCTAAAAAACTTTTACGGAGAGTTTGATCCTGGCTCAGGACGAACGCTGGCGGCGTGCTTAACACATGCAAGTCGAACGATGAAGCTGGAGCTTGCTCCGGTGGATTAGTGGCGAAC
>JACCDZ011001272.1_pt1 | contig 12597 bp, 8 predicted proteins | sample 7449551 | NCBI WGS metagenome assembly JACCDZ01 (sample SAMN15323452, study PRJNA562643) | freshwater metagenome | isolation source: river surface water | place: USA:Blue River Watershed | collected 2017-08-18
AACTGTGGCAAGGAGTGGAGGCAGTAAACTGCCTCACAACAGCTTCGGTGCTGCGCACCTTGCCTGTCGGCAGGTTGGCGACAGTAGAAGTGAGGAGCGAAGCGACGAACGGATACGTCAGCCACTCCGCCCGAAAGAATGGTGTCAATGAGAGAATCGGTCGGCAAATGACCAGCCATTCGACGATAAGAAGTGGCGACAGTAGTAGTGAGGAGCGAAGCGACGAACGGATACGTCAGCCACGACGCCCTAAAGGAATGGAGGCAGTAAACTGCCTCCCAACAGCTTCGGTGCTGCGCACTTCGCTGAGTGGCGATAGTAGAAATGAAGAATGTATATAACGCTCCCCCTGCTGCATACACCGCATAGGTCAGAGATGTATCTTAGATTCTTTTGTATATGTAGGGGTTATGGCTGATGGTGGCATTCTTGGAGAATTAGGAGATACAGTGCGGAATAATACAATTAATCGGTGTGACCCGTCAAAAGATGCAGGTGATACACCTTCACTTAGAGCAGTCGATGAAGGGCATCGACGGAAAATACTTGGGGCTATAAACGCTGCATTTCCATCAATTGGTGCTATTGATCGCGAACCAGGGCAAGGGAATGCACCAATCATAGGTGATACAAAACCATATATGATAGGAACATTAACAGGTGGGCAAAACCTCCTTCCAAATATTCAGGCAGCATTAGCAAATAAACAAGAGATAACGCGTTTGAAACTATCCCCTACCGGGCATACTAATTCTGTACTAGCCGGCAAAATAATTGCACATGATGCAGGTTTAGGCCCTTCTGGACTATTTGGGGGAAACTACACATTGATTATAACACCAGGCAGTATCCTTGACCCTGCAGCTAAGATTAGAGCACGCCCTGGCATTGATAATATTGTTCATATTCAACGCGCAACAACCCTACCATTAGATGTGATAAGACATATTGGGATGGGTACAGCATTACCTGCACCTATACAATTTGAATATATTGAATACCCTAACCCTTCATATAGATTTACTATAAATGTTATGAATCAGCCTATTAGTGTAGACTTTGATGCACAGTTTAGAGCGCAGGGGGCCCCTGCAGTTTACTTTGCAGGGAATCCTACCAAAAATGCATTTATTGCTGGAGCAGCAATCAATGCTGACAATATTCAAAACATCATTAAATATATTGTTATTAAGAACATTGGTGATGCACTACAGGTAATTTGGCTTTTATACATAATATTGACCAACGACCGAGCTAATAAAGATAGATATGCCATGATGACATGTGATAAAGTTGTATGGTTGCGGTGTCTGATTAATAACTTATCTATATTTCTAACTAGTGGAAATAAAGCAACGTATTATGGTTGTATGGATGCTGCTGCATTCACGGCTGGGATGAAGGAGAACATGACGCAGGATGTATTAGCGAACAATGATGGTGTCATTAATATGTTGCGCTCTTTACTTGCGCCTGGTAAAACTCTAGAAGGGAATGATGTTCCTGTACCAGGTGCTGGTGGTAATCGTCCAGGCCTTGGAAAACTAGTAGATAGATTGGTATTCTCACTAACACGAACAAATGCTATTATAGGCACTTATCTAAATAGCCCTGCTATGATAGCTGCAGATATAGATGTATTTAGAACAGTAATAGAGCAAGTAACCATGTTTTCTCCACTTGTAAACAAAGGTAACGCGTACAAACTTGTTAGGTCTTTCAAAGCATTCTTGCCAAAAAATGTAATTCTTGCTATTGGAGAAATCGGTATTAGTAGACTACCATTTGACCCAATGAATCTTTTTGCTGCAATTCGGCGCGACATACAAGATCAAGTTATCAGAAATATATGTAGTGGTCTACCAGTTCCGGAGCCAGACCCACTACCCGTACAAGCAGGCGGTGCATATCCAGATGACTGGCCAGGTGGCCTGCAAGTTGGAGCACCTGCTGTTGCACGCGGCCTTGAACCACTACCATATAATTCCGTAAATTGGGCATATATAGAGGGCCTGATAGGTCAGCCTGCTAACCGTGCTAAACCAGGGTTTATTGCCTATTTGCTTGTAACATATTTTCCTGAACTAGCGCGCATCGGGTATGCACATGCATTACGTCGCCGACAAACAACGATTCAGATGACATCGTTAATATCAGTAAACTCTATTGTAGAAACACTGACGGATAGTTTTATTAGCTTAAATGCAGCGAATGAATTTATAACGGAAATATCACCTGCATTAGAAGGCAGATTTAGAGAACTAGATACAGCAGCTATAACATTATGTCGCCTTGCCCTACCTGTTATTGAGTATATATTTGATGTTCCACCTGCTATCCCTGTCGTTGGTAACCAGTATGTGTATGTATGTAGAAGGATTGCAGATGGCCCACCCGCTGCTCAATTTCCACTCGACGAACAAAGTTGCCTGCTTGTTTACGGAGATTATCAAACAATTTATACAGAAGAGTTGTCAGCATCCTACGCTAACGGGCATGTTGACAGGTATAACCCGTTCATTAATATGTATGCGATGAAAGCAGCAGTATTGCCTGATATTATAAGATATGTTCCTGCTGCAGGCGAAGAGTTATTTGTCGCAGATTTTGCAGCAGAAGATGTAGAAGCAGAGAGAGGCCGTACCGCTGAACTTGCTGCCAATGATGCTGCGCTTGCTGCCGTGCCTGCCAATCCACCTGTTTCTTTTGTTGTTCCTGCGGAGGATGGTGCTTTCAATGCTGCACTTGCTGCTGCTCTTCTACCTCCACCACCTGCCCCAGATATGGGTCTACTTCCAGGCCAGTTTGCTGGAGCTGGTGGCCCACCTCCAGGCGGCGCGTTAGGGGTGCCTGCTGGTGGCGCTGCTTTTCTACCTCCACCACCTGCCCCAGGTATGGGTCTACTTCCAGGCGGTGCGTTAGGGCTGCCTGCTGGTGGTGCTGCTTTTCTTCTCCCTCCACCTGCACCAGTCATCGCTCTACCCCCAGGTGGGTTTGTTGTAGGAGAAGGTGGTCGTGCAACGAAAAAAGTATCAACCTATATTCCAATTGAAAAGGTCCCTCCTAAGGTAATTTTGTGGTTGAAATTAAGAAAAAAATGGAGAGGTGAAAAAGTACCAAAATCCTTGATTGACGAATACTATCGCTCACAAAAAACAGGCCGTTTTACAGTGAAAAGTTCAGGTGCTGGCAGAAGTGGTGGTGGCGGTGGTGGCCCTTATGGTGGTGGCCCTTATGGTGGTGGCGGTGGTGTCCCTTATGGTGGTGGCGGTGGTGTCCCTTATGGTGGTGGCGGTGGTGTCCCTTATGGTGGTGTTGTTATGACACCACCAGCATCACCTATGTATGGAACTGCTTTTGGCGGTGCCCGTCGTACTCGACGAAGGAAACACAAGCGATATGGAAAAACGCGCAAAGCTGGTTCTGCGGCACGACGCAGACGTACAATCCGCAGGCGTAAGTAATGGACCTGCGGCTCGCGTCGTATAATGTCAGATGCTTCCCTTGGTTTTCGACGCCCATTCGCGAAATCGTGGACTGGGTTACCGAGAACGCCGACATCGTCGCCCTCCAAGAGGTCTGGTGCCGTCATGCTCTGTGGTCCACCGCCTTCGCCGCAAAAGGCTGGACCTTTCTCCGACCGACACGCGAAAATCACATCGCCGGTGTATTCGGGTCCGGCCTCGCCGTCGCCTGGCGTTCTTCCCTGTGGACGCTAACAGATGCCCGGCTATATCCCTATCTGTCCGCTGTGGGCTTCGACGCTCTCGTGACGAAGGGCTGGTTTCACGTCGACCTGAAAGACCGTGCCACGGGTGCGCCCCTGCGCCTGCTGAACACCCACATGCAATCGGATTACGAGGTCTGCGATGAGCTGTGGCGGCCCATTGCAGAACCCGTGCGCATGGCACAAGCACTTCAACTGATTGAGGTGGAATCCCGTCTACCATCGGTACCCACACTCATAGTCGGTGACATGAATACGGAGATGTGTTGGCTTCCTGAATGTCGTTGGCTCACGCATCACGCCGGCCCAACGTTCAGCGGAACATCGCAGGTGCTCGACCATTGTGCGTCATGGGTCTCTCAGGCATGGGATGTGATAACGCATCGTGTGGGGCGTGAGTGCGGCGAATGGAGTGACCACTGGCCCGTACTCTGGTCACTGAGCCTTAGAGCTTTCGATATGGGTCGGCTGCAGCAGAAGCACCAGCGGTGGATTCCTCATCCGAAAGGCCTACCGAAGGTAAGGCCGCCTCTGCCCCCACGTGCAAAATAATCTCGGGCGTACCCCCCTCATTGTTTCTGTTGGCTGAGCCGAGCTCCGCGAACAGAGACCCAATACCCGCCGGCGCCTCACCGACCTTTGAGTTCGAGGAAGCTAGCTTCTCGCGCATACTCGATACGAGGCCACTCATGGCAATCTTCTCAACTTCCTTGCGGCGCTCGACGGCTGCACGCTCCGTGGAAGCACCAGCCACAACACCACCTGTTCCACCAGCACCATACGTCGCCGTTGCAGAAACCGCCGTCACACGACCCGCTGCTACCGCGGCCACGGCCTCGCGCGTTGCCTTCTCGGCTGCACGCTGGAGCTCCTTACGCATCTCCTCACGAATCTCTGGCAGGGAAGAGTGCTCGAGAACACGGCTGATACGGGGCTCGAGGTCATCGAGCACCATCTGTTTGAGCACACCCTTCTTCTGGGCGATAGACAGAGCTGCCTCCTGTGCGAGCTTCTTGACGCGCTCGCCCTTGTCCTCGAATATCTGGGTGGTATCGATGTCACCGACGATTTCAGGACGACGCACCTTGGGGAACTTCGAGAACTCCTTGCGGCACGACTCAATGACATCAGATGGAATGGTGGGGGATTGCTCGATGAGACGGTCGAGCTCAGACCGGCACATCTTGAGAAAGTGCATACAGTCTGAGCGCTCATTGGGGTGAAGGCGGAGTTCGATGGCAATCAGTCGTTGGAACTTGCCCCAGAGAAGGGCAGCGCCCTTGTGTGCTTCGGAGCCCGATGCATACGCGAGTCTGTTGGCAATGGTGGATATAATACCGGTCATAATGGAGAGGCCTCCGAGGCCGATTTGGGCGTACTTCTTCTCTTGGTCACCATTCAGTACGGAATCCATCGCGAAGTTCGCGGCTCCGGTAAGCGTACTGAGAATAATCACAGGGAACATGAACGCGAGGTCCTTGCGATGATAGATGCGTTCGGTGGTCTCGTGCATCCAGCGATAGCAGACGGCTTTGTCGGCCCAATCTGCAAGAAGTAGCTCCACTTCCCGGGTCCACCCGTTCTGAAACTTCTTTTTGGTGGGGACGGGTAATACGGCTGTACCGGTGGTGCCTGCAGCAGCGGCATCCTGCGCCGGCGCCTCCTCCTTCGGCGGGGTGGGGTTGAGCATGGGGTTCTAGTATGAACGCAGAGATTTTCGCTGAAGTTGGGTAGAGAGATGGCAGATGAAGATATGGATAGCGGTGCCGGTCAAGCTGCTGGGGCAACACATACACCTCAATCATTTGCAGCGAAGTTGAATGAAACCGAATTAAAACAGTTTAGTACAAAAAATCCTACACATGCACAACTTGGAGATTTGATTGGTGGGTTGCCATATAATTATCCCACAATTAAAGACTTTATGGTTGCAGCACGTCCATTTATAGTGGCGCGACTTGCTACATCTGGTGGGGGTGGTGGCTCTGCAGCAGGGTCAGGTGGCATGGGTATGGGTGTTTCTAGTGGTACTGCAACAGGGTCAGTTGGTATGGGTAGTTCTATTGTCTCTTCTAGCTCAGGTGGCATGGATGGTAGTGAAGAACAAATTTCATTACCAGGGCCATCTACGCCTGCTGAAGATGCTGCAGCAGATGCTGAAGCAGGGGCAGTAGCTGCTGCAACTGCAGCTGCAGCTATTAGTGGAAGAGAATTACCATTGGAATCTACTACAATAGCAGTTACCGTAGCACAAGCTGCAACTATTCAACGCGTGGAGGCGCCTGGAGATACTGGAGCAGCAGCAGGGGGTGCACAAGCACAGATAGTTGCTCTTGGTGAACAAATTCCACAAATCACTGGAGTACCAGGCACATCACCTACTACTACTACACCTACAACAATATTTCTATCAGGATTAAAGAAGAAATCTATTAAGTTATTACAGAAAGTATGGTTTTATTCAGAAATATTGTATGAACATGTGCGTAAGAGTATTAAAACACCTCAAACATTTGTCGATTCTGTATTATCTGGAAAAATTACAGCAAAAAATGTTAGACAATTCTATAAACCGCCAAAAGGTATATTAGAAATAACTGGCCTAACATTCGCTGAGATACTAAGAGAAGACTTTCTAAGCTCATCATCTGCAAAAAATGGTTCATATCCTTTTCAATCCACTATTTGGCAATATGCGGTAAAAGACTATCAATCATCTATAGCTGCCCTAGGGGCTGAGATTGATTTAATCAAAGCATACCAGGCACTTGGTGTAGCAAGCGGTATGTTAACAAAAAAACAATTAACTGGTAATGCTGCAATTGATACACATATGTCTAATTACAAAGCAGCATGTTATAGATTTGCGCGTGCAATGTTTTTATGGACCGTATTATATCGAAATAAGTATGTACATGTCACTAATCTTATTAAATACTTATTAAATACAGAACAGCCTACCACCTCAGGCTCTTCATTATCACGCGGTTTTAGCATTACATCTGCACCAACTAGAATCCCTCTTATTTCTATGCCATCCATTATGGGTCGCGAGGTTATACTTATTCCAAAAATATGGTTATTAAGTATTATTACTATTTTTGAAGAAATTGTTGGTCGTACAGCTGATGAAGCTGATTATCTTGGTGCCGATTTTCCACTTGTGACGCAGTTAGTAGGTGAACATGGTGCACTACGCATACATGGTGCAACTATTCCAACAATTAATAATCCTGCCATTGTAGATGCACTTATTGCTAGAATATATAACGATAATGGGAGAGCAAGTCCAATTATACCAACTGCATTAGTAGAACCAGTTGCTACTAGACCATTCAGTGCTGTACCACAACCTACTGGGTTTTCTGGTGGTATGGGGACGATCCCAGGTGTAACTAGTGCACAAGCTAGATATTTGGAAGGAGTAGCTGCAGGAACTCGTGTCCCTGCATTTGGTGGACACCTTGGTACATTAGGAGGTAGAATTGGTCCTCAAGTTCCTCCATCCGGTGTGTTTAGTGAGATAAAGGGTATGCTACCTACTCAGCAAAGGGTGCCACAAACACCAGGTCTAAACTTGGGGTCTATAGGCGAGGAGGAGAGTTATGTTGGCCCTGGTTCATACAGTACATACATGCCTGGTCCTGTTACTACTGCTCAACCACCGCGTAGTGCACCTCTTGGTGGTGGTGGCGGTGGTGCACAATCAGCAGGTGCGCCTCACCCCAACCCATTTAGTGTCATGGCTGCTGCAGCAAAACGTACAAACTGGAGTACTGCAGGTTCAACATCAACTAAAAACAATATGTCAGATGATGATGAAGGTATGAGCAGGGCAGCAGCAGCAGGGGCAGCTTTGCCTCCTGGTGTTAGAGGCCCAATGAATATTTATATGAGGCGCGGCGGCTACCGTCGACGCACCCACAAGCGCAAGCACCGTGTCACACACAAACACAAACTCAAGCCTCGCCGTCGCCAATCAACGGTACATCGCAGGCGGAAGACCCGCCGTTCTTAAGCAGGATTCGCTTCGACCGTCTCTGTTCCGGTAATCGCAGAACAATCTCCTGAGCTGGTGGCTGCTGTAAAGGCAACCTACGGTCCAAACACAACGTCAGCACCTCCAATAGAATAAGCAGGCCAAGTGCAGGCAGCGCATTCCACATACCAATGAGCACTCGTCGTGACCAATCATCCACGATGCGCGCTCGTTCATCTGCCCGCTCTCTCAGCGCGGCAATCTCTGTCGGCCCAATGCGTGCACAATCCCCCGCTTCCTGTGCCACACATCGACGCACAATCGCCGGCATATCCTCGCTCATCCACCAGGCGTACGTGGCCATCTCACCAAACCAGTCGTACACTATCTGCTGTTCGCTCTGCGTAGTCGAGCGCAACGATGCATTCAGAATCCGTTCGTGCACCTGAAACAGCTCCTGCACTCCCGCCCCAATCATCAGTTCACGTACGCGCCCTTCACGAGCACGCACATGTTCCAGACAGACGAACCACAGCTCTCCCTCCAACAAACTATCGACCGCGTGACGGGCCCACACAGTCATCGACCTCGCAAACGCAGCATGATTTGCCCGAATGGTGCGAATCCGTGCATCTGTCGGGGCCGCAATGTCATACAGCATGTCATACTCCCAACTAGGCGCAGTCGCGTTCATTGTCAGAGATAGCCATGTGCTTAGCGCCGGTGGCAACTCCATGCGCAACACGGGTCTCCATGCATCCACAATCGCACCCGCTGCGGCCTGAGCGGCAGTCGCAGCAGTCCATTCCTCTTCTGCCGCTGTGCAGCCCGGTAGCATAACGGTGACCGAACACCGTGCCGCGGTTGCATTCTCCAACCGTTGGTTCACCTCGGCCAGTGCATCGTAGGCCGGTGCCCACAACTGGCGCCCACCCGGGTCCGACAGCAGTCCACCAATGACATCCGCATGTCGCAACATCCAATCCACCTCTCGTGCCCTAAATGCCGACCACGTGCGCTGATGCTCCTGCAAAGCCTGCTGCAGACGCGGAACATGACCCAGAACTCCCGGGTGGCGCGCCGATTCCTGCAATGCTGCCGTTACCAGCGCCCGCGGCAATCCCACTGTGTTGGTTCGCTGGAACAGCGACCGTGCAGCCGCAGCAATTCCTTCGCCCCATACCGAAAACGTCAACGTAACGCCACCCACTAGCGAAGCCGCCGATCCATATTCATCCGCATGCAAGAAGCCTTGCAACGTCATCGCTGCAACAAGTCCCCATAAGAATAAGCGAATCGACCTCATAGAGAAATGATACGCCTCTTGATGGTTGCTGTCATCGCGGGTTTAGTACTTGCCCATGTCTGGCCTGTCCCGAAACAGGAAGAAGGGTTTGTCGATGCCGTGCTAGAAGATGAGACCGACAATGCACTCGACCTGCCGTGGCTGGCCTCGTGGTCGGCCATGGACCGCGCCGCCCGCAAGGGCCAGACCTGCACCGTGATTTCGCAGGAACCCGGCCCCGCCAACACCACTATCGAGCTTGTCAGTGCCTCCTGCGAGGCCGGCATGGCCCACACCCGCGCCGGTGACCGCATCGTAATTCCGGAATCGGTGCCTCTGGCAGCACGCCCCGACACAATCCGTCACGAACTCGTCCACATTTTCCAGAGAAGAAAGCCAGAGGTCTGGGCGGACTTCTATCGGCGCTCGTGGTCGTTCGAACTCTTCGCGGAACCACCCGTCGGTATCCCTAAGGAGTATGTCGCAGCACGGCGTTCAAATCCAGACACCTGGGTAAAACCGTGGGCCTGCTGGATGGGCCGTCACTGGCCCGTGCAAATCTACAAGAACCCACAGAGTCCCCAGCTCCGTGAGTCACGCCTCATGTGGTGGGACAGTTGGCGCTCGCAGATGACCGACACGAGCCCAGAGGGCTGGTACAACTTCTTTGGTTCGCAGTCACAAGAAGAGCATCCCAATGAGCTCGCCGCGGTTCTTCTGACGGCAGATGATACGGCAACGGAGGCCGGTCGCCGCCTCCAGAACTGGTGGCAGTCCGAAGGGCTGCGTCAGGGATTCAGCCTGGCAGCCTAACCAGATTTATCCGTTTAAAACAGAGGCGGTGTTCATGAATCTGACAATCCAACTGTTCGATAGCTCAGCGGTAACCATGACGTGTTCCTCTCCCACTTCCGATGACGACTATGTAGTTCCGTTCACGCGCTCGCCATTGGATGAATGTAGGGGGTCCCAGAGAAAACGCAAGGCTAGAGTAAGGGGATTGCATGCGTCGCACAAGAAAGCGCACACACAAACGACCGCGCTCGTGCGGTGATTTCTACACGCGGGTGAATGGGCGATGGAGAGACCGCGCCGTTATTCCGCCCACCGAAACACGTATCACCCAGGCCTATCCGATTCGCCGCGTCATCGACCGTGAGCTCGCTTCCGTTGTTGCAAAGGCAGAACGTCGGGCCGGCCCTATACAAGACCTACTCACCAGTTGGGACCTCGCCGCCAAAGAACATGTACCATCCGGCCTAACACCCGTGCTCATGACGATGTTGTCTGCGCGCACCGCTAGTGATGTGTCGGCCCGTATTGGATGGATGTGTCGGCACGGCATCGGTGCACCGCTGGCCATCTATGTGCAGGGAGACCCGCGTGACCATAGCCGCTGTCGCATTTATATCGAGGAAGGCGGCACGCACATCGGTATTCCCGAATACTGGCTATGGGACGAATACACGGGTCAACGCAAAGCCTACAAACACTATGTCCACGAACTGTCGCGCATTCTGGGGATTCCTTCGCTCACGCAAGGGCTTGCTGCGGACCATGAGTTTGCGGAGATGTATCCGCCGGCTGTGCCCGACACCCGCCACCCACCGATTGATATGCGTACATGGAGCGAACTGCAGTCGGAGTTCTCCGTCATTGACTGGACCGCGATGATGCGCGCCTACGGTTTCTCAGAAGAGCAGATGCGCGCACACACCTACAATGTTACGAGTCCGGCCTTTGTGCATCATCTGCAGCGCCGTCTTCGGTCATGGGCCCCTGAGCGTTGGGCGGGATGGCTGGCCCTGCTCGTTGCACAGTGGGCCGCCGGTACAATCCCTCATGGACCAATGCGAACGGCCTGGTTCAACTACACACGGCGTTTCCTGCAGGGTATGAAGCACGATTACAGCCCTGCGTATCTGCGAACAGCGATTGTGTCAGCGATTATGCCGAACCGTGTAGGCCAACTCTGGGTGCGCGACCACTGCAGCCCACGTTTGAAACGGGATGTAACAGCGATGGCCGCGCGGATTCGCAGCGCCGCGATTGAAGCCATGAAGAATAATAGCTGGATGTCGGAGTCTACGAAGGCGGCCGCGGTTACGAAGCTGCGACGCCTGGACATTCAGGTGTGTTGGCCCGATGAATGGATTGCACTCGAGCCGAATCTGTCACGGGATAACTTCATCGGTAATCTGTTGGAAATCGCGGCAACGGCAACGGATGCAGCCATGGACTTCGCACAAAAGCACACATGCCGTGATACTGGCGCAAAATCATGGTCGCAGCCGGTGTACGAGGTCAACGCGTTCTATTTTCCAACGGATAACAAGTTCCTGTTGCCGGCGGCCATCCTTCGCCCACCGTACTACGACCCCTCGAAGTCGGTGGTGTGGAACTACGCGGCCATCGGTGCCACAATTGGTCATGAACTATGTCACGCATTCGATGCTGATGGGCGTCAATACGATGAGAATGGTGACCGCCGCAACTGGTGGACGGCAAAGGACGAACGCGAATACAAACACCGTGCCGAAAAGGTAGTGCGACTCTATGAGTCTGTGCCGTATCGTGGCCTTGCAGTCAACGGGCGTCTGACACTCGTCGAAAACATCGCGGACCTCGGTGGCCTCGAGTTCGCGTTGGCGGGCCTGCGTGCAGAACTGGGTCGTGAGCTAACAAAAGCCGAAAAGAAGGAGTTCTTCACGGCGTTTGCTGTTTCGTGGCGGTCCAAGGACCGGCTGAAGAGAGCGGCGCAGCTGCTGGTTACGGACCCGCATGCTCCACCGGCGCTACGTGTGACGCATGCGGTGCGTCAGTTCGATGAGTGGTACGAGGCATTTGATGTCGGCCCGGAGTGTGAGGAGTATATCCCACCGGCACAGCGCATACATTTCTTTGCTTAGATAATCATCAAGTCCGCGAGGCGCCAGTACTCGAACTGACCGTCCGGCAGTGGGCGCTTGAGAATGTAGGGCAAGCGCTTCGCCTCGAGCTCCGCCTTCGCAATTTCATAGACATCCGTGAGATACTCAGGGACGTCGATGAATGGCGGTGCACCCCGTGCCAACTGCGACGCCCGCAGTGACAGCACCTTCGTCTTCTCGTACAGTGTGAGGAACGGGTACGTGGTGTGCTGATTGTCTGCCTTGTCGGTTCTGTCAGGAGGATAGGCCGCCCGAATCATGAGCTTCTCGAGTACCGTCTCCTCATAGTCCGGCCAAATCTCTGGATGCTGCTCGAGTAGCCCCTGCGTCTTCTGCGAGGGCGGTTCCGTTACACCGAGCGCATCGGCCGTGGCAACTGCTGCGGCACCGACGTCCTCGGGCTCTTCCGGGCCCTGGTCATCGGCCACCATTGCATCGAGCGCCTGGTTGTATTCATCGAGGTCCTGTTCGTCTGCCATCTCTGTATCTGGTGGGGGTTTGTGGTGCGGCGACATACGCGTCAAGTTTGGTGCTGCCGGCTCATTTTGCCCGTATCTGTTAGGGGTCGCAATGCAGCTGAAGCAACGCGTGAAGAAAGAGAGAAGTGGTCGTCGTACCGTGAAACGGTTACATGTGCAGAAGGGTGGTGAAAATTGGGTTGTTATTGATGATGAAG
>JACCDZ011728980.1_pt1 | contig 12597 bp, 10 predicted proteins | sample 7449551 | NCBI WGS metagenome assembly JACCDZ01 (sample SAMN15323452, study PRJNA562643) | freshwater metagenome | isolation source: river surface water | place: USA:Blue River Watershed | collected 2017-08-18
ATGCACCATTGTTGTCCTTGGTGGTTCTTGGCTACCGCAACTTTGCAGTCACCACCGGGCCTTGCCTCGAATCTCTGAAACCCTGGGTGAACGACCCGGACATCGAGATCTTGGTGGTTGACAACGGCTCGCCTGACAACTCGGCAGAGCTGACAGCGCAATGGTGCGCCAACCACCCCAACGTCAAATGCCTCTCGAGCGAGACCAACCGTGGCTATGCCGGTGGTATGAACTGGGGCGCTTCGCATGCGCAAGGGCGATGGCTATTTCTCGTCAACAACGATACCTTGTTTCCCTCACAAGCCTTGGATGCGCTCAAGCGGGTGGTGCTTGAATCGCCTCCGGAGGTGGCCATGATCGGTCCGGTCACCAATGCTGCCGGCAACGGACAAAGGTTGTGGAAGCCTGATGCAGACCATGCTGAATGGCTACAGATCGGTGCCCATCTGCATTCGCAACCCACGCATTGCTTGATGCCGGCCTACCGTTGTGACTTTTTTTGCATCGCTATTCGCCATGATGCATGGGAACAACTGGGCGGATTGGACACCGCTTTTGGCTTGGGCTATTACGAAGACTTTGACTTCAGCCTGCGCTTGCGCAAAGCCGGTTGGGAGCAAAAAATCACGGAAGATGTTTTTGTGCTGCATGTGGGCAGCGCAACGTTTCAAGGCGGCAAACAAGCGCAACAACTGTTGAAGCGCAATAAAAAAATCATTCAAAGCAAGCATCCTGAAGCGCGATTCGAGCACACCCGTCTTGGAAACTTGGCGGTCTTCAAAAACTATCAGCAAATCAAAGCCGAGGGTCGTTGGACAGCCGCATTGCAAGCGCGCGTAGCCCTGCGCTTTGACGCGCTCTTGCAAGACTCACCTCGGAGCTTTCTCAAAAGATGGTGGTGGCGCCGACATGTCCGTCCGCTCCAAGCCCAATTCCAAAAAGAAGCCTCTGCGTCAGAAATCCGCTGAATTCAAAGCCTCGACCACGCGAAGCGCGTCAGCGGTCGACAAATGCGGCCCGATGGGCAGGCTGATCACTTGGGAGGCCAACCGCTCAGCAACCGGCAAGCTCACGGCCAAACGATAGGCTTCCTGCAAGTGCGGGGGCGTTGGGTAGTGAATCAGGGTTGAAATGCCTTGCGTTTGCAAATGGTGCTGAACCGCGGCGCGCTTTGCGGATTGAACCACAAACAAATGCCACACAGGATCAACCCCGGCGAGCACGCTGGGCAAGGCCAATGCGGGGTTCTGGATCTGCGAAAGATACAACTGTGCAATGCTTTGACGCCTGGCATTCCAGCGGTCCAAATGGCCCAGCTTGACACGCAGCACTGCCGCTTGAAGCGGGTCGAGGCGGCAGTTATAGCCTTGAACGCGGTGCACGTATTTTTCACTGGAGCCGTAATTGCGAAGTTCGCGAATACGCGCTGCAAGCAGGCCATCGTTTGTGGTGACAGCACCGCCATCGCCCATCGCGCCCAAGTTTTTTCCAGGGTAAAAACTCCAGGCCACAGCATCGCCATGGCCGCCAATGTTTCTTCCCTTGTACTTTGCGCCATGGGCCTGCGCAGCATCTTCGAGAACCCAAAGGCCATGCTGATGGGCTAAAGCAAGAATAGGATCTAAATCGACCGATTGCCCATACAAATGAACCGGGATGATGGCCTTGGTTTTGTTTGTCAAAGCTGCCTGAATTTGAGGCGCCTCCATATTGAAGGTCAGCGGGTTGGGCTCAACAGGCACCGGCGTCGCACCACATTGACTGACTGCTAACCAAGTTGCAATAAACGTGTTGGACGGAACAATGACCTCGTCGCCCGGGCCAATTTCCATCGCCTCAAGCGCCAGGTGAAGCGCCGAGAGGCCATCGGCAACACCAATCGCCTCCTTGGCTTGGCAGAAATCGGCAAATTCGCTTTCAAAGGCCTCCACTTCTGGCCCCAAAATGTACCAACCACTGTCCAGTACGCGAGCCACTGCAACGTCAATTTGCTCCTTCAACTCCAGATAGGCGGCCTTGAGGTCTAAAAACGGAATGCTCATGACGATGGAATATCTTTTAAAAATTCTGCGTAGTCGCGATAGTAATCTGCCTCGTCGTAGACATTAGACGCCAAAACCATGCAAACAGAGCCAGAGGAAAAGTTATCCAACTCTCTCCAAATCATGGGGCAGACATACAAGCCGACATAAGAACGGTTCAAGTGAATTCTTTTTTGGTCTTTGCCGTCGGTCAACACCACATCAAAGCTGCCAGACATGGCGATGATCAATTGATGCAGGGCTTTGTGAGCGTGCCCACCGCGCTCGGCGCCGCCTGGAACATCGTACAAATAGTAAACCCGCTGAATGTCAAACGGAACATGGCGATGGCCTTCAATGAAGGTCAAGTTGCCCCGCTGGTCTGCAATCTTGGGCAACTCCAATAAGCGAACATCTTTTAACGCCATGGCAGAAATCTCCCCCAATAATCAACTCTTGCGAGGGATGAAAAACATCACCGTCTCGTAGATACTTTCCGTGTAGTGCCTTAGATAAATATCGTAGTCACTTCGAATAGACAACACCAAGCGAGGGATGCGATAGAAATCACCAACGTTGTGGTAGACGCAAATGGCCAATCTCGGATGGAATTGGGCAATGGTTTGGCGGGCTCCCTCCAAAGCTTGGCACTCCGCCCCCTCAATGTCCATCTTGATCAAGGTCGGCTCGCACTTCAGCACATCGTCCAAACGGTCGACGTGGATGGCGACCTCGCCCTCATCGGATATCTTGGATCCCGAACCACCTTGCGACATGCGCAAAGCAGCTTTGGCATTGGATAAGCCCAGTGGGTAGAGCTTAGCCCTGGGCAAGGCGGCCAGACTTTGTGCGCATTTTTCAAAATTGGCGGGGTCAGGCTCAAAAGCATGGATGCTTTCATACTGCGGCGCGAGTCGTGCAAACTCGAGTGAGTTGTAACCGTTGAAGCAGCCAACATCGACAAAGCTTTCACCGGAGGCTTGCAAGTTCAAGAAATTTTCAAAATACTGTGCAGTCTCATTGGCGCGAAATCCTGTCAGCGCGCGCAGGTCCAGGGAATACCGAAAATCGACCAGCTTCTGAAAAATCTGGCGTGAATCCGAATCGGCGAACAAGCCTTGAATCCAATCGTATTCTGATCGGTGGGCGTCAAAGTCGCTTTGAAATCCCTCATTGAAAACCACGTCCTTCAAGGCCAATTTGGAATGCCGCAAAAAAGCAAAATAGTCTAAGTTGCGCAACCCTAAGCGTTCCAACGAGGCCTTGGCTGTGAAAGGTCGACCGCCTGAAGCATTCAACACCCAAGCGTTCGCCGGCAAGTCCGCGGTCTTAACCACTGGAACGCCGCAAAATTCTTGCTCAGCCGTGAAGTCGTCCACCACCCCATCGATGGGCAATTGTGAAATCACCGACTCGGTGTAGACATTGCGCCCCAGCGCATAGCGGTGAGGCGTGGCCGGATCACAGTACATTTTGCAAAACTCGGCAGGTGACAAAAAAGCTTCAAAGGATGTCATGTGATTTCATGGAAGGAAGTTCATGCCACGTGAACCTGAGCAAGCGTCTTGGCAGACTCTCGGATTGCTTCTGTGACAAGTAAATTTCTAAAACCATCTTGGGCAGAAACTAAGGGAGGTTCTTTCCCTTGAATCAGCCTGCCAAAGTGGCGCATTTGACATTCGAGCGGATCTTGCCTTTCAACCGCAATCACTTCTTCGGCCAAAGGGCTCCACCAAGAGGGAGCCGTGGACTCTGGGTAGTATTTCAATCGCATGGTTGGAATATCCAGCGAGCCCCTGGTCCCCGAAATGGTGTAACACGCATCGTCGGGTTGATGCGGATAACTGGGATTCTCCTGAGAAGTCAGCTCCCAACTTTTGGCTGAGGCGGCCGTATCGGAGAGCAAGAAAGTGCCCAAGGCACCGCTTTCAAACATCAAATTGATGGCCACTGTGTCTTCCACTGGAAACTGCCGGATGTGAGAAGAAGCGATTGCTTGGACAGCTGCAATCTCCCCCATGAGCGATCTTAAGTTGCCGATCTCGTGGATCAGGTTGATCAAGATAGGCCCTCCACCGATTTGCGCACGCCAAGGTCCGTCCACGAAATAATGATCGGGTTTGTAGAACTGGGCACTCCCCATGACAGACACCAAGCGCCCAACACGACCTTGATCGATGAGTGCCCGCGCTTTGGCCAGCAAGGGGCTATGAGCTCGGTGGTGGCCAATGAGGACTTTCGCGTTTTTTTGGGCGACCAGGCTGACCAGTTGGCGGCCCTGAGACAAACTTGCAGTGATCGGCTTCTCTAACAAGGTGGGGATTCCCCATTCGATGCACTGGCTGGCTTGATCAAAGTGAAACTCATTAGGGGAAGCGATCACCACACCATCAACATCCGATGCACTCACGCAATCCGACAAAGAGTGCCATAGCGGCACACCACATTTTTGGGCAATGCTGTGGTTCACCTCATGATCAGGCGCAACCAACCCTGACAAGTGCATCTCAGGATTTTCCTGTATCAATCGAATGTGGACTTTTCCGATCAAGCCGGGACCAACCACCACAATGCGCAACTTGTTCATCTTTCCCTCCGGAAAATCAGAGCGATTGGATGCTTACTTGTGTCGCCAACACTGGCGCCGTCAAAAGCATCGCTTCGCGACTTGGGAAGCGCGCCAAGAGAATCGCCAATTTGTCAAATGGTGCAGCGGATAATTTTTCGCCACTGCTTTTCAACTGAATGATCTCCAACTCTTCGGCAGGTATACAAGGAACAAAGGAAAAATTCACCAGCGGTTGCTCCGAAGAAATCGTATGTCGCGCCATGAAGCGTTCTGCGCCTCGCGGCTGCGGGGCGACGTAAGGCTCATTGACAAAGGGCTGAACAAACATCGACGTGTAATCGACGCCGGTAGAGCGCTCCACCAGACTCCCATATAGATCGCCAGGACAGCGACGCATGCATTCGATGATCCAGAATTTGTCACCCTCGGCAATGAATTGCGTGTGCAACAAGCCATCGACAATGCCCAGCTCTGTGGCCAGCCGACTCATGGCAGCTCTGACACCTGTTCGAACGTTGTCACCCAAACGGCTTGGATGATTGGAACAATTCACTTGATAAGGGTAGGTTGTACAAAATTCATCGACAAAAAAATCTTCATGGATTTGATGGTTTGCGACAAACGCAGAGTGGCTGTGCAGCGATCCTTGGACAAACTCCTCCACCACAAACTCCCCCGATCGCGATGCGCGCTTTGCCTCTTCAATGGCTGGTGCCAGCGCCTCCCAAGACGTGACCTTGTGAATGCCACGGCCGCTGAAACTGTCTACAGGCTTTACCAAGCAAGGCAAGGCAAGAAGCCCTTCCTGGAAGCTTGATTCTGTCAGTTTGCGCGGCGCTGGAAAATCAAATTGCGCCGTTCGATCTCTGAAAAGCTTTTTCGTGTGCAAAATTTCAGTCGTGGCAAAGCTGTCAAAACCTTTGAAGCCCAATTGTTCTGCCACCCAAGCTGAAGACAGGTAAGCGTAATCGTTGCAAGTGGGAACCAAGTAATCAAAGGCTCCGTTTTGTACGGCTTGCAGCAATTTTTCGCGGTCTGAATAATCGATGAAAAGGGAGGCATCAGCGTATTGATGACACGGGTCGCCAGGCAAAGAGCCGCAAACCGTGACATGCAGGCCTCGCTTTTTTAAACTGAAAAAAATCGGAGCCGCACTAAAACTGCTTCCGACCAACAATGCTTTTTTCATGACGCCCTTTTTCGTACGGACACTGTTGTCGGGCAATGGCTTAAATTCACGGGGGGGTCAAGCCATCCGTTCATCAAACGCTCTAACACTTCGACCACAACTATCTGGGGTTGATGCAACTGCACCTCTTGCCCATCCACGCTGGCACGCCGGATCACCGTGACATTGGACATTTGCGCATTTAAAAAAGGCTGCATGGCCTCTGAAAATGAATCACCATAGAGCAGCAACCGCGGCGCTTCGGAGGACCTCTGCGCCCCAGCCCCGAGTCGCTTTGACATGACGATCTCGGTGTCAGCAAAATAATTTGGCAAGGAAAGCATTGACACCGCAATGTCGCCGCCAGCGCTTGGCCGCTGTGTGGCTTCCCACTCTGCGCGGTTCAAAACTGTCACAGCCCATCCCTGACCCCGCAGGGATTGCAGCAGCGCATTCACTGCATGAAACGCGCCCAAGGCATTCCAATGCGTGTCGGTCTGAAAATACAAAGGCAATGGCTCCAGGTCTCTCGCCTGGGCCAAAACAGGTCGCAAATCCAGAATATTCAGCTCCGGCACCTGCCGCAAAACAGCCATCAGCTGATCCAGCTTTGTAGGGCCCGCACTCTTCGGGGCAAAGGGCATTTTTTCAGGGTAAATGGTCTGCTTGTCAGGCGCGATCACAGCGTAGAACGGCACGCCACAGCTGGCCAGCGCTTGCTGGGTATGAAGCAAATTAGCTTTGATTTGCGCCAGTTGTACCGCACTGAAGCGTTCGAGACCACGAAAGTCTGCAAAATAAGCTTTGCCAGGTTTGTAATGCTGATCATAAAAAAGCCATTGCTCATGCCCCAACAACACCTGCCGATTGGCAGGGAAACCCAAGGTGGCCATTTGCAATCTGGCGCCCAGATAAGTCAGATCTGTTCGACCGCCAAAATGGTCCAGATACCATTTTTCCAATTTTTGTAAAAAAAACAAAGACGGCTTTGGAAATTCGGCCAACTGCCGATTTTCTTTCATAGGTCGCTCTGCATTGAACGATCGGTTGAAAAATACCGTAGGGAGGGCAATAAGCGTCAAAAAGCCCAGCAACAGAACATGGCGATCTGCCCATTGCAACGCACGTCGCAACAGAGTCTGCCGCGAACGGTTTTGGTGAGTCGGTGGTTGGCGGGAACTCACAATCAAAATCTAAAATAGATGAAGGGATTGTACTGACCCAGGGCCAGCATCGTCATGCTGAAAGCAAGCAAAGGAAGAGCAATCCCAGCGCGAACCATTCGTGCATACCTCAAACCTTGAATGTGGCGATAAAGCCTCGGGTAGCAGCCCATCGCCAAACACAGGGCTAAGGTTAACAGAACGCCAAGGCTCCATGCCTGTGAGGTGTTGTAAGTCAAAGGCACCGCTTGCTCAGAAGCATGGCCCGCCAGCACGTTTAGAAAGTACCATGCCTCCAAGGTTGTGCCGGCACGAAAGAAAACCCACGCCAGCAGAACTACCCCCATTGTGTAAGCGAGCTTGATTGGCCAAGGCAGCCTTAGGTTGGCCCCCACCACTTGGAACCACGCTTTTTCACACATGAGGAAAAATCCATGAATGGCGCCCCAGATCACGAAGTTCCAACTTGCCCCATGCCATATGCCCGTGAGCACAAACACCATCCAAAGGTTGACCCACGTGCGCACCGACCCTTGCCGGTTACCACCCAACGGTATGTAGACATAATCTCTGAACCAGGTTGAAAGAGAGATATGCCAGCGCCTCCAAAAATCCTGCACAGATTGCGCGCGGTAGGGATAGGTGAAGTTTTCTGGAAACACAAAGCCAAACATCCTGGCCAATCCGATGGCCATGTCCGAGTACCCCGAAAAATCAAAATAGATCTGTAGCGCATAGGCAACCAAGCTGAGCCAAGCCGCGCCTGTGGTCAGGTCGCTTGCGGGCGCGTCGAATCCGGCGTCCGCCATCAAGCCCAAGGGGTTGGCGATCAATACCTTTTTGGACAACCCCAAAACAAAGCGGTAGAGCCCCTCTTCAACATGGGACAGCGTGACCCGCCGGGCCTTGAGTTGCGTGTGAATGTCTTTGTAGCGAATGATGGGGCCTGCAACCAACTGCGGAAAAAGCATGATGTACAGGCTGTAATCAACCAAGCTTTCGTTGGGTGCGGCATTTCTACGGTAAACGTCAATCAGGTAAGAAATAGCATGAAATGTGTAAAACGAGATGCCAATCGGCAAAGCAATAGAGGGAACGGGCAGGTGAAGCGTAGCGCCTTGCCATTGCAGCAAGGCGTTGGCATTCGCAACAATGAACTCTGTGTACTTGAAGACAATCAACAAAAGCAAATTGACCGCTACGCTCAAGAGCAACCATCGCTTGCGAGTTGAAGGGACTTGTAGGCGGTGAATGAAGCGTGCGCACTTGAAGTTCAACGCCACTGAAATCAGCATCAGGATGACAAAACGAGGCTCTCCCCATGCATAAAAAATAATGCTAGCCAAGGCCAAAAACGTGTTCTGCCATCTGGTGGCAACGAGGTGATAGCCAAGAAATACGATCGGCAAAAAAAGGCAAAGGAAACCGATGCTGCTGAAAACCATGGACTGTGTACTTACTTGTTCTTAAGCCGATTGACCGCTGCCGGCACGCCAGGAAATTTCAGCTGGACTAAAGTTCGAATACGAAAGCCAACATCGACTTGGGGGTAATGCAAGGTCATCGTCATCAGGGTGCGAAGGTTCGCCGCCTCCAGATCAAGGATATAGCGCGCTCGGCGAATCAATTTTTCCATGCGCTGCACATGCCTGCCTGAAAGAACATCACCCGCCTCTTTCAGCACTTGTGACAAATACAGCCAATCATTGCGAGCATCGAACAAAACCTTGCGACGCAAGGCTTCACCGGTGTGCAAAGTGAGCTTTCGACTGACGCCACCTCGGCGGTACTTCACCAAGGGCTCGGGCAATGTCACACCGCCACGGCCCATGATGCCGCGAAGTACTCCAAGCTGGTCCTCGTGGTTGAGACCCTCCGGAAAGTCGTTGGCGTGCTGCTTGATGATTCTGCCCGAATAGGCCAACCCAGCGCCAATGATGTGCGGCGGTTGGTCGGCCCAATCGTCAGCCGTGCGATATTTCGACAAATCAGAAACCGCTAAGGTGCCATGACATTGGCCCGTCGAGTCCATGTCGATGACTGGGGCCGCCACCAGATCGGGCATGCAATCTTTCTCTTGCCAAGCGGCCACCAAGGTACTGACCCAATGCGTGAGCGCCACGTCATCTCCCCCGATCCCGCATACGAAATCGCCCTTGCTCAGGCCAAACAGCAAGGATGCATGTCGCGCTATTCCTAAGTTTTTTTCATTGCGGCGAATGATGAACTGGTGCGGCCCTTTGTATGACTTGGAGATATTTCGCAAAATATTCCATGTATTGTCTGAAGAGCAGTCATCTGAAACGATGACCTCCAACGGCTCATACGTCTGGGCAAGCGCGCTCAAGACGGCCTCTTCTACTGTTGCCTCCTGGTTGTAGGTAGGAATTAAGCAGCTAACAAAAGGCCTTTTAAAGGGGGGAACTTGATTTGTTCGCATAACTTGTCATTCAGGCGACGACTTAAATTTTGCGCAAAGCACGACGAAAACGCCGGCCTATCCGAGAAAGTCTGTTGCCCCCCTCAGAGGGCCAGTCCATCTCACGCTCCCAAGACGATTGGTAAATCACACCACTGTACAACAACGCCAATTGATCAACGCCCATGCCTTTGCGACGGTCCTCGTCCAGTTGCCATGCATAGTGGTAGACCTTGAAAAACGGCTCAACAGGAAGCATGTCAACTGCCTTGAATCTCAACAAAGCCTCGCCATACCAGCGCGACTCCAAAGGGGCTTGCTGAATCGCATCCATGAAACTCATGCCCCGCGGCAAAAGAAATTGACGGTCTAAACTTCTCCAGACATCCGCATGCCAAACGATCGGCATGGGGCCAAAGCTGTAGGCTTTTCCTGACCGCCCAAAGAAATCTTGCACCAAACGAGCTTCACGTAAAAAGTTTTCAACCACAAGGGGCTTGCCCTTGGCGAGCGCGCTCTCCAAAAAGCCTTGGGCCTCACTCATCACAAAATAAGGCGTGCCATCACCTGAGATGTAGTCATGAACGCCAAATGGCCTTATGAACAGGGAATCCGAATCAAGGCAAAGATAAGCATCTGAGAGCCCAAGGCGCCAAAATTCCGACTTCACCACTTGCTGCGCCAAATGCCCCGGCAAATCCCTCGCTTGAAGCATGTCGATGCGCGGAGAAGCTCGCAGTATCTCCTCATCGGACAGGACCTCCACATTCAAGTGCAATAAATGCTCTCGAAATAAAGGGACTTCTTGCTCGGGCACTGAAACATAAAATTTCAGGGCCTGTGTGTTAAAGGCTTGTACAGACTGCGCCAAGCGCACAACCCGACGTAAATCCGTGATGTAGCTTTTGCAATAAAGAACAAGCGATGTCATGTTCGACGATCTTCGTAAGAAGTCGCAATTTTCAGGAAGAATTGAAGCGGATGCGTGGCGCGGGCAACCATGATCCTCTTGAGCTCCAGAGGATTGTCGCCAACGCGAACACGGCCGCGCCTCGTTGTGGTCGCCGTTCGGTATCCTGCTTCACTCACCATCTGTACATGCTGTGGCAAATAACGCCCATAGGGATAGCAAAAATGGCGGACATCGTAATTTATCAATGCACCCCACTCTTGCCTAGACGCCGAGATCTCCCGCCAAGCTGACTCGGCAGTGGATGCCGCCAAATCAACATGCGTCAACGTATGCGAGCCAATATCCATTCCTGCGTCGCGCCACTTTATCCATTCTTGTCTTGACATCAAGGGCTTGGGCACCACCACGTCGCGATCCCAATCGTTTACGCCTCCAACCATGCCCGCCAAGCCATAGCAAGTGGCCGTGAAGTCATGCCGGACCAACACTGGCAATGCGTTTTGCAAATTGTTTTGATACCCATCGTCGAAGGTAATGCCGACTACTTTGCCCGATTTCTCACCCTCTAAATAGGGCTCCAGGTCACGCATTGAGCAGCCTTTAAACCCCAAAAGCCTCAACATTCTCATTTGCCATGCAAAAGATTGAGGGGAAACGACTAAGCCTCGCAACTTCGCCCCTCGGGGAGGAGGCTCATCAATCTGGTGATACATCAAAATAGGGATGGCCATGCGTGCTCAGGCTCAAACTTGCATTCGGTTCAACTTGGCGTAATAGCCGCCCTCTATGGCCAGCAATTGGCTATGCGTGCCCCTCTCCACAATTTGTCCTTGCTCCAATACAAGAATTTGGTCAGCGTGCTCAACGGTACTTAAGCGATGCGCAATCACCAAAGTGGTTCTGTTTTCCATCAAGCTGGCGAGTGCAGCCTGCACCTGACGCTCTGACTCGGTATCCAGCGCCGAGGTGGCTTCATCCAGGATCAGGATGGGGGCGTTCTTTAAGATTGCCCTGGCAATCGCAATTCTCTGGCGCTGTCCGCCGGAAAGCTTTGCGCCATCTTCCCCAATCAGGGTGTCCAAGCCATTGGGCAATTGCTGAATAAAATCCCATGCATTGGCAGACTTGGCTGCATTCTCAATTTCCAGTCGAGTGCAATCGGCGCGCGTCCCAAACGCAATATTGTTTGCGACGGTGTCATTGAATAAAACAATCTCTTGACTGACCAGCGCAATGTGCTCTCGCAAACTTGCAAGCGCTAGATCTTGAATATCAAGACCGTCAATGCGGATTGAGCCAGAAGTCGCGCTGTAAAAGCGAGGGATCAGCGCGCTAATGGTTGTTTTGCCACCGCCCGACCCCCCCACCAGTGCCACAGTTTGACCAGCACAGACCTTGAAAGACACATTGTTCAACGCTTGCCGATTAGCGTCTGGGTACGCGAAGCTTACCTGCTCGAACTCAATGTCACCTCGCACGTTACCCAAACGATGCCGTCCTGTGTCAGGCTCCGAATGCATATCCAGAAGGTGAAAGACGCTTTCACAAGCCGACAGCCCGTGTTGCATGATGGGACTGATCGTGGTCAATTGTTTAATCGGGGAAATCATCAGCAACAAGGCCGTGATGAAGGAGACAAATCCACCTGCCGAAGCGCCAGCCTGCCCAGTGGTCTGCCCCAAGGCAAGGTAGGTGATCATGGCAATTGCAAAAGATGCCACCAAATGAGTCACAGGCGTCAGCGCCGAACCTGGCACGGCCTCACGCATCATGGAATGGCGAAGATCTTCACTGTTTCGGAAAAACCGCGCGCTCAATTGCCTTTGACCCCCAAACACCCGGATCACCTTATGCGCATCGGTCGCTTCCTCTATGGTGTGCGACATCGCTCTTCTAGCCTCTAGGTTTGCACGGCTTGCGGCGCGAATTCTTCGGCTCATTGATTTGATCAACACAGCAATCACCGGTCCAATAGCCAAGCTGATCAAGGTCAGTTGCCAATCTAAGTACAGCAGATAGCACAACAATGCGATGGCTGTCAGGCTTTCCCTGATTGCAATCACCAGCACATTGGTCGCAGCCTGCTTCAAGTTTTCAGTGTCGTACATGACACGAGAAATTAATTTTCCCGCAGACTGTTCATGAAACACATGCGTGGGCAACATCAAGATTTTGTCAAACATTTGCTGCCGCAAATCCATGACCAATCTCACTGACAACCAAGTCATCAAGTAATTCGTCACAAACGAAAACACCGCGCGCAACAAAAACAGCAACACAATTCCCAAGGGAATCAGCCACACAAACCGCGCATCATCGGTTTGAAAGCCCTTGTCCAAAAGGA
>JACCDZ010865402.1_pt1 | contig 12595 bp, 6 predicted proteins | sample 7449551 | NCBI WGS metagenome assembly JACCDZ01 (sample SAMN15323452, study PRJNA562643) | freshwater metagenome | isolation source: river surface water | place: USA:Blue River Watershed | collected 2017-08-18
GTTTACTCGCAAAAGATTCCTCACTGCGGCAAAGTCATTTAGGCACTTTACCTTACCAAGCTGATTTCGACTCGGCAAAAATTGCAGCCTTTAACGGTCGTAACAATCCTCACTCTTATTTTTGGGGTGAAATTGCACGTCAGCTCGGTAAAGAAGGGTTATTCCGTGAGTTTTGGGAATCAGGTGCAAAAGCACCTGATGAGCAAGCGTGGCTTGGCCTTTTTGAAGGCGACCAACCAATCCTGATCCTGCTAGATGAAATGCCTCCGTATTTTCATTACTACAGTACGCAAGTGCTTGGACAAGGGACAATTGCTGACGTTGTAACCAGAGCATTTTCAAATATGCTGACTGCTGCACAAAAGAAAAAGAACGTCTGTATTGTTGTTTCTGATTTAGAAGCCGCTTATGACACTGGTGGCAAACTGATCCAAAGAGCATTGGACGATGCTACTCAAGAACTTGGTCGGGCAGAAGTCTCAATCACGCCCGTTAATTTAGAGTCAAATGAGATTTACCAGATCCTTCGTAAACGTTTGTTCTCGAAAATACCTGATCCAAGTGAAATTGCACAAATTGCTGCTGTCTATGCGAAGCGACTTGGTGAAGCTGCCAAGGCAAAAACCGTCGAACGAAGTGCCGAAGCTCTGGCAAACGACATTGAGTCAACGTATCCATTCCACCCAAGTTTTAAGAGCATTGTTGCCTTATTTAAAGAAAACGAAAAGTTCAAGCAAACTCGTGGTCTGATGGAGCTGGTTTCACGCTTACTAAAATCAGTCTGGGAAAGTAGTGAAGAAATCTATTTGATCGGTGCACAGCATTTCGATTTGTCGATCCACGATGTCAGGGAGAAACTGGCAGAAATCTCTGAAATGCGTGACGTAATCGCCAGAGACTTATGGGATTCAACGGATAGCGCACACGCTCAAATCATCGATTTGAACTCTGGTAATCACTATGCCAAGCAGGTTGGTACTTTGCTGTTAACTGCCAGTTTGTCGACAGCAGTGAACTCGGTAAAAGGTTTGACTGAAAGTGAGATGTTGGAATGTTTAATTGACCCAAACCATCAAGGAAGTGACTACAGAGCTGCATTTGCCGAATTGGCAAAAGCAGCTTGGTATCTTCACCAGACGCAGGAAGGGCGTAATTATTTTAGTCATCAGGAGAATTTGACGAAAAAGTTGCAGGGGTATGCAGATAAAGCCCCGCAAAACAAAGTCGATGAGTTAATCCGTCATCGTTTGGAAGAAATGTACCGTCCGATAACAAAAGAAGCATACGAACGTGTGTTGCCATTACCTGAAATGGACGAAGCTGATGCTGCGTTAAAATCGGGGCGTGCCCTATTGATTATTAGTCCTGACGGTAAAAACCCGCCAGGAGTTGTTTCAAACTTTTTTAACAGTCTAATTAATAAAAACAATGTGTTGGTCTTAACTGGCGACAAGTCCTCCATCGCGAGTATTGAAAAGGCCGCACGTCATGTATATGCCGTAGCAAAGGCTGATAGCGAAATTGCAGCTTCTCACCCGCAGCGTAAAGAGTTGGACGAGAAAAAAGCACAGTACGAGCAGGATTTTCAAACAACAGTTCTCACTGTCTTTGATAAGATATTTTTCCCCGGAAATATGTCAGGACAGGACGTTCTTCGCTACAAAGCTTTAGACAGCACTTACCCTTCTAACGAACCGTATAATGGTGAGCGACAAGTCGTCAAAACACTAACCTCTGATCCAATCAAGCTCTATACACAGATATCAGAGAACTTTGACGCTTTGCGCGCGCGCGCAGAGTCATTGCTATTTGGCTCACAAGATGAAGCCAGAAAAACCGACTTGCTCGATAAAATGAAGCAAAAAACTCAAATGCCTTGGGTACCCACTCGTGGTTTTGATCAGCTTGCGATTGAAGCTTACCAACGTGGTATTTGGGAAGATTTGGGGAACGGCTATATCACTAAAAAGCCGAAACCTAAAACAACGGAAGTGATTATTACCGAAGATTCAGCGCCAGACGATGCTGGCACTGTTCGTTTAAAAATTGATGTTGCAAACGCTGGAAATAGTGCTCGTATTCATTACGCTGAAGATGCGGCAGTTTCCGAAAAAAGCCCAGTTTTAAGTGACAGTGTGCTTGCAACTAAAGCGTTGCGTGTCCAATTCCTTGCTGTTGACCCGACAGGTAAAAACCTGACTGGTACACCGACTACGTGGAACAACCGCTTAACTTTGCGCAACCACTTTGATGAAGGCTCTCGTAAAGTTGAACTATTCGTTGCGCCAAAAGGCTCGATTAAATATACCCTTGATGGCTCCGAAGCACGAAATGGTGAAGTTTATACTACGGCCATTCAGTTAACGGATAAAGAGACCACTGTATATGTATTTGCAGAGTGTGAAGGTCTTGAAGAAAAACGGAGCTTTACCTTCCCTGCGGTCGGTGTCAAAGAGATCCCTCTGATAAAAGAAAAACCAGCAACACTTTACAGCCCATCACCGAAACGGCTCGACAGTGCAGCCAAAACATACGAAGGCTTAAAGCTTGCCAAAGAAAAAAATATCGAGTTTGAGCAAGTAACTTTAAATATTGGCTCTGCACCTAAAGTAGTTAGCTTATCGCTGACAGGGATGCGGATTAACGCCGAGTTTATTGAAAAGTCTCTTGCTCACTTTCAGTCAGTGTTAAGTCCTGATGTGCCAGTAGTAATGGTATTCAAGAAGCTGCATACGCAAACAGGATTTGATCTTGAGCAGTTTACCAAACAGCTTGGCATTGAAATTGGTCACGGTGAAGTGGAGCAATTATGAGTTTAACAGTCGATTTTGGCGCTTCCACGGAGTTTGGAATGCACCACTTTTACGTCGAAATACCGGCAAGCCCAAGAGATGCAGTAATCATCTGTGAGGATTATGGCTTTGATGGCGATAAAACCAAGCGGGAGACTGTCGAGCGTCGTTTGGTTTTGGCACGAGAATTATGGACTCAAATTCGTGATGACGCACGACGGGATTTTAATGCGCGTTTAAAAGTTAAAAAATTAAGTACAGGTACTTGGTCGACTGGCAAAGTAAAGCTGGACCGCTTTTTGGGGCGAGAATTATGTGTGCTTGGCTGGGCAGCAGAACACGCCTCTCCCGACGAGTGCCCTGTGATCTGTCAAAAATGGTTGGCAATGCGACCTGAAGAACGCTGGTGGTTATACAGTAAAACAGCAGCTGAAGCTGGCCGCGAAGACCAAACCCAAAGGGGATGGCGTAAGGCTCTTTACTGTGCAATGTCAGACGGTGTAAATGTAAAACTTGATGCTAAAAAAACACCCAAAAGTAAAAAAATTAACCAAGAGCAAGCGCCTCAAGGATTGTTCGATTTTATGGAAAAGGGAGATATTTAATGGCTTTGCAACCGTTTGAATGGAGAGAACGTCCAGCTTTAATAGAGCATTTGTTTCCCGTTCAAAAATTATCATCTGAAAGTTTTAAAGAGCAAAGTGCTGTACAAAGTAAGGCGTTAACGGCGTTAGGCAGCTATTGGAAAGGCCGTAAACCATTAATCCTGAACAAAGCCTGTATCCTTGGTGCACTTTTGCCTGCTACCGAAAATCAAATGAAAGATTTGGAGATTTTTGAGTTATTAATGGGAATGGACCCCGATGCAATGAAACTGCGTATTGAGGAAACATTACCAGCATCAAAGAGAGGTACTGCACAAAGTTATCTTTCAATGAGTTTCAATGAGCAGGTTAGAGCCGCTAGAAGACCGGAGGAAATAGGTGAGTCACTTTTCTCACCTATTTGGGAAAAAGTTAATACACATCTAGGTACCAGCGCAAAATCTTTTGCTGAATTAATTGAGCAAATGGGAATCGCTCGCTTTGGGAGACGCCCTAAAGTTGCTGATGTATTTTCCGGGTCGGGACAAATACCATTTGAAGCAGCTAGATTGGGGTGTGATGTTTATGCTTCAGATCTGAACCCGATAGCTTGTATGTTGACGTGGGGCAATTTTAGTATTGTTGGAGCTACCCCAGTAGAACGTGAAGAAATTAAGCGTTCACAGATTGGGGTGGTCAATAAAGTTTCTGAAATAATCGAGAGCTTGGGAATTGATAGTGACGGACAGGGATGGTCTGCAAAAGCGTACTTATATTGTGTTGAAGTCAAGTGTACTGAATCTGGTTGGATGGTGCCTGTTCTACCTACATTGATTGTTAGTGCGAGCAAGTTCATCGTCGTGAAACTCCAACCTGATGATCAAAACAAACGCTACGACATTCTAACGTATCAGTGCTCAAGTCAAGAAGAAATGGATTCTTTGTCTGCTGGCACTATTGATGGTGGTTATGTTGTGCACTCTCCTGATGGACTGAATAAGTATAGAGTCAGCATTAAAACATTGCGCGGAGACTACAAAGAAGGTAAAGAAAATCGTAATCGCTTAAGATTATGGGAGAAAACGGACTTTACCCCTCGACCAGACGATGTCTTTCAAGAGCGTCTTTATTGCATACAGTGGATGCGTAAAAAGTCATCAGGTAAGCAATTTGATTATGAGTTTAGATCCGTCACTTCAGAAGATCTAGAAAGAGAGCAGAAAGTCATAAGTATCGTAAAAGATAATATCGAAGACTGGCAAATGAAGGGCTATATCCCCGATATGTTGATCGAAAAAGGATATAATACTGATCAGCCCATTCGTGAAAGAGGGTGGACTTATTGGCATCATTTATTTGCACCTAGGCAGCTCTTGTCACTTGGTATTATTCACAAAGCAATTAAGGATATGCCTATACACCGAGCAGAATTAGAACTCCTTTTTTCACGCCTTTTGGACTGGTCTACCAAACTTTGCTACTACGGCACAGGGGCATCAAGAGAGTCGATATCTCACACTTTTTACAATCAAGCATTTAATACGTTTTATAACTACGGTGTTAGACCTTATTCGTTTTTGTCTAAATACCTTCTTGAACAACCCTATAACTACCCTATTAGTTCTCTGAATATCGTGAAATCACATCCCGCACAAGATGTTGAAGTTGAAAACGATATTTATATTACAGACCCACCTTATGGTGATGCGGTCAAATATGAGGAAATTACCGAGTTTTTCATTGCGTGGTTGCGTAAAAACCCTCCAGAGGAGTTCTCAGATTGGACGTGGGATAGTAGACGTACGCTAGCGATAAAAGGCGAAGACGACGGTTTTAGAAATGGGATGGTTTCTGCTTATCGAAAAATGACCCAGAAAATGCCAGCTAACGGCCTACAAATTTTAATGTTCACACATCAAAGTGGGACAATATGGGCAGATATGGCGAATATAATTTGGGCTAGCGGTCTGCAGGTAACCGCTGCTTGGTACGTTGTTACGGAAACGGACGCTGCCGTTAGGCAGGGAGCGAACGTCAAGGGTACAGTCATACTCATTTTGCGTAAACGTCAAAATGAATTAGAAACCTTCCGCGATGATCTTGGCTGGGAGATTGAAGAGGCTGTTAGAGACCAGGTTGATTCGCTAATTGGATTAGACAAAAAAGTAAGAGCCCATAGCCCCGAAGGCCTCTATACCGATGCCGATTTGCAGATGGCTGGTTATGCAGCGGCTTTAAAAGTTCTAACCGCCTACTCAAGGATTGATGGTAAGAATATGATTACGGAGGCAGAAGCTCCTCGACAAAAAAATAGAAAAACCTTTGTTGATGAGCTGATAGATTTTGCTGTCCAGACTGCAGTTCAATTTTTGGTTCCAGTTGGATTTGAAAAAGTAGAGTGGCAAAAACTTCACGCAACAGAACGTTTCTATCTAAAAATGTCTGAAATGGAGCATCAAGGCGCGAAAAGTCTCGATAATTACCAAAACTTTGCGATGGCATTCAAGATTAGAAACTTCGATGTTTTAATGAGTGACGTATCAAAAGCTAATTCTGCTCGGCTCAAACTCTCAACTGAACTGAAAAGTTCAATGATGTCGGGGGATTCCGAAATCGCAGGAACACCTCTGCGCGCATTACTCTATGCGATGTTTGAGTTATCAAAACATACTGAAATTGACGAAGTAATCGCACATTTAATGGATAATTGCCCTAATTATCTTGCCAATAAACAGATACTAGCCAAGATGGCGGATTATTTGGCAGAGAAAAGAGATGGTCTAAAAGGTTCCAAAACCTTTACGCCTGAACAGGAAGCAAGTAATGCACGGATATTAGCCGAAGCGATAAGAAATCAGAGGTTGTAAAAATGGCGATTCGGCGTTTTTCATCACGGACTGAACGATTGGACACGGAGTTTCTGGCCGAATCGCTCAAAGATGCTACCAAGTACTTTCGAATTGCAGGGTATTTTCGGAGTTCAATTTTTGAGCTGGTTGGCGAAGAAATTGCCAAAATTCCTGAAGTTAAGATTGTTTGTAACTCTGAACTTGATCTAGTTGATTTTCAAGTCGCTTCGGGTCGAAACAGTGCATTGAAAGAGCGCTGGAATGAGGTCGATGTCGCTTCCGAAGCCTTGCTTCAACAAGAGCGATACCGTCGGCTCGACGACTTACTTAAAGCTGGCAACGTTGAAATAAGAGTTGTTCCCAGAGAACGCCTATTTTTACACGGCAAGGCTGGTTCTATTCATTACGCAAATGGAACTCGTAAATCGTTTATTGGTTCAGTCAATGAATCAAAAAGTGCTTTTGCCCATAACTATGAATTGGTTTGGCAGGACGATGACGAGGAAAGTGCGGATTGGGTAGAAAAAGAGTTTTGGGCGCTTTGGCAAGACGGGGTGCCATTGCCGGATGCGATATTGGCTGAAATCAGTCGCGTTGCTCAAAGACGTGAGGTTACGGTTGAAGTTCTTAAACCTCAAGACGTTCCCGCAGCTGCGATGGCCGAAGCGCCAATTTATCGCGGTGGCGAACAGTTGCAACCGTGGCAACGGTCATTCGTCACAATGTTTTTAGAGCATCGTGAGATTTACGGTAAAGCCAGATTACTCCTTGCGGACGAGGTTGGGGTTGGCAAAACATTGTCGATGGCAACAAGCGCTTTGGTTAGTGCATTGTTGGACGATGGGCCTGTACTAATTCTTGCGCCTTCCACACTGACGATTCAGTGGCAAATTGAAATGATGGACAAACTTGGCGTTCCCGCAGCGGTGTGGTCGTCCCAGAAAAAAGTCTGGTTAGGCGTTGAAGGTCAATTCCTTTCACCGCGTGGCGAATCCTCGTCCATCAAGAAATGTCCTTACCGAATAGCTATCGTGTCGACTGGTTTGATAATGCACCAAAGGGAAAAAGGTGAATTTGTCAAAGAAGCTGGAATGCTGCTGAAAAATAAATTCGGCACCGTCATTTTAGACGAAGCGCATAAAGCCAGGGCGCGTGGCGGCTTCGGTGATAAAGCCACAGAGCCGAACAATTTGATGGCTTTTATGTATCAGATGGGGAAAAAGACACGACATTTGATTTTGGGAACTGCTACCCCAATTCAGACTGATGTGAGGGAATTGTGGGATCTGCTGGGTATTTTAAATTCTGGTGCGGAGTTTGTATTAGGTGATTCATTTTCACCGTGGCTTGACCACGAACAAGCCATTCCACTGATAACTGGCCGCGAAAAAGTGGTTACCGAACAAGAAGTTTGGCGTTGGTTAAGCAACCCACTTCCACCCGCTACTGAAAACCACACCATTGAGAAAATTCGTGATGCGTTGGCTATTGACCCTAAAAGTTTTGGCTGCGCACATCGGTTCGAAGACTTGGATTTTATGATCCAAAATATGTGGCTTTCAGAATGTTTAACTGACAGTTTTTTCAGGGAAAATAATCCTGTTCTTCGTCATACCGTTTTACGCAAACGTAAGCAACTCGAAGACGATGGTTTATTAGAGAAGGTTGGGGTTAATACCCACCCAATCACTCGTAATTTAACCCAATACCAATCCCGATTTGTTGGTCTTGGTATTCCAACGAATACGCCATTCCAAGTGGCGTACGAAAAAGCGGAAGAGTTTAGCAAGCTCTTACAATCCCGTACTAAAGCTGCTGGTTTTATGAAGTCGCTGATGCTGCAGCGGATCTGTTCAAGTTTTGCGTCTGGGCTTAACACTGCACAAAAAATGCTGGCTCATACCGTATCGGACGAAGACGAAGATGTTGTCGAGGACGTAGAGCATATCCTGTCCAAAATGACCCCTGCAGAGGTTTCTTGCTTACGCGAGATCGTCAGGCAGCTGACCAGACCCGAAGCCGTGGATTCCAAGCTCAATACGGTAAAGTGGTTTCTGACGGAGTTTCGCACTGACGGTAAGACTTGGTTGGAGCACGGTTGCATCATTTTCAGTCAGTACTTTGATACTGCTGAATGGATCGCAAAAGAGTTAGCAAAGCATCTCAATGGCGTAGTTGTTGCAGTTTACGCAGGAGCGGGAAAAAGCGGTTTGTTTAGAGGCGAACAGTTTAATAACGTTGAACGTGAGATGATTAAAAATGCCGTTAAAACGCGCGAGATCAGGTTAGTTGTTGCAACTGACGCAGCGTGTGAAGGCTTAAACTTACAAACACTGGGCACATTGATCAATATCGATTTACCGTGGAACCCATCTCGTTTGGAGCAGCGTTTAGGTCGGATCAAGCGATTCGGCCAAGCCCGAAAATTTGTCGATATGCTCAATCTGGTCTACGCCGATACTCAAGACGAAAAAGTGTATAACGTACTGTCAGAGCGACTTAAAGACACGTATGACATCTTTGGTAGTCTACCCGATACCATTGATGACGACTGGATTGAAGACGAGGAAGAATTAAATGCTCGGATGGACACCTATGTTCACGAGCGTAAGAAAGCTCAAGATGCGTTTTCAGTTAAATATCGTGGAACGTTAGATCCTAATGCATACCTATGGGAACGCTGTTCGACAGTGCTTTCAAGGCGCGATATTGTGAAAAAACTCTGCGAACCTTGGAATGGATAGCTAATTCAAAACTCAAAGACTCCGCAATGCGGAGTCTTTTTTTGTCCAGAATATCGAAATTTTCGTTACCAAATACCTTTTTTTGGTAAATGGCTTGAGATCCTATTTTTTGCCTTCATATCAACCGCTTGTATCTCGCAACCGGAAAAGTTAGATGGCAAAAACAGTTACAAGCGCCTTTAATGAGTTTATGGCAAATTACGTCAATTTGGATGCAGGTCAAGTTGCACAGGCTCGGTCTAGCAGGAATTGGCTTATCGGGCAGCTCAACAACTTTTCTGATGCCGACAACGACTTTCCGAAACTTTACAAAGAGATGCACCTTGGCTTTGGGTCTTTTGCCCGCTCAACAAAAAAGCGTGAGCTCGATGATATTGATCACTTGATCTGTATGAACGCCAACGGAGTTAGTTATTCCGAGTACGGTGACGTTGTATACATCGATGTACCTGCAACGGCGGTTCCATTTAACAACCTGAAGCATACAGGCAGCAACTATCTTAATTCAATTCGAGTCATAAACAGGTTTATCAGCCACTTGGCTAACATCCCTCAATATCAAAAAGCTGATATTAAGAGAAATCAAGAGGCGGCAACTTTGAAACTTGTGAGTTACTCGTGGAATTTTGACGTAGTCCCTTGTTTTATCACAAAAGAAAATGCGTTTGGCAAAACCTACTACCTTATACCTGACGGAAACGGACACTGGAAAAAGACTGATCCGAGGATTGATAAAGAGAGGACGACTCGGATTAATCAACTGCGATCAGGGAACGTCCTGAAGGTGATTCGAGCAATGAAGTATTGGAATAACCGCCCAACAATGGCCTCAATGGGGTCATACTTACTAGAGAATATGATACTTGATTACTACGAGTACTATTCTGCTACAAGCTTCGTCGATCTTGAAGTTCGAAGCCTTTTAGGTTACGTGCGCGATAATATATTTAAATGGGTCAATGACCCGAAAGGGATTCAGGGTAATCTCAACAACTTAACTTTCGAACAACAGTGGTCAATACACTCTAGAGCTTCAGCAGACTATCAGCGAGCGGTTGACGCAGTTGCAAATGAGTTTAGTAACCCAAGTTATGCAATTAACCAATGGCGTGTCATTTTCGGCAATAACTTCCCCACTTATGGATAATTAATGAATCAGATCAATACTCGGCAGAATGAGCCCGATTCCATCGACAAGTTAGCTGCTCAAAAGCAAATATACAGTGATGCAAAGAACCTAATTGGTTGGTATCTGGTTTTATCAATTCCTGTGATGATCGTACTCACAGTCATAGTAAAACCATTGCTATTAATCAACTGGTTTGGGATAGGCAAAGTAGATTTATCAGACTGGATAGCTATTTTTGCTCTGTTATTGACCATTTTTGAGTTGGGTCTGATCAAACCAAAAGTGTCACTGTTGAAGGAAAAAGCTGCCAAGATCCAAGAAGAATTCGATTGCTATGTACTCGGCATCGAGTGGAACGAGATCTTATGTGGCAACAAACCCTGTGGTTCAGATGTCAGAACATTTGCTGATAAAAGTGACGTAAAAGGAAATGATAGAAGCAAGTTTTCCGATTGGTATACGACAGGTGTTGAGCAGGTAGATAGCGTTCGAGCAGCGTTGCTTTGCCAAAATGAAAACCTTGGCTGGGACATAAATCAAAGACAAAAATACGTCAAATTAGTTGGCGGAGCTCTGGTTGTCTTTTTAGTTGTAACCTTCTGCGCAGGCTTTTATGCGGACTCAAGCTTAAAAGCAATTATTATGAGCGTTGTCATTCCGAGCCTACCGTTTATCAGTTATGCGATTACAAACTATCACGAAAATCGCGAAGCGATTGAAAAGAAGAAAGCATTAAAAGCTGCCACTGAAAAGGTTGACGCTATCGCAAATCCAACCTTAAAGTATGTTAGGAATATTCAAAACCTAATCTACTGGAACCGAGCCAATAACAGTCTGATTTTTGACTGGTACTACGACTGGTATCGAGACACAAGCCAGAGAGGGATCAGTTATGCTTCTAATCAGTTAATTAAAAAGATAACTAAATAACGGCTTCAAGATTTGCATTCGAAAAATATTGCCGACCTAACGTAAGCGCTCCTGATGTTAGGGCGGCAAGCTTTAAATACTTCAAAAAGTGCGTTAGGTTAGGTCAGGGAATATATTTTTTGTATCCCTCTCTACCGAAAGCTTTTATGTCGATATTGGTGTAAATGTCGTGCAAAATATTTAAGTTTCTGTGCCCAGTGACCCTTGCAACTATGTGTATCGGTATACCGAGCTCTGCCAGTCGTGAGGCAGCCTCCCTTCGTAGATCGTGATAACGAAGGTTTTCGATTTCAAGTTTTTTCAAAACCCTTTGCCATCCAGCAGTTATTGATCGTTCGTTGTAAGGGAATATAAATTCTTTGTTAAATGTCGGGCGATTTTTCTGATTTAGGATAATTTCCAATGCATTACCGAGAAGCGGAACCTCGTGGTCGTTCCCCAGCTTTTTTCTGGGATCTTTACGGTTCCTAACGAGTATTGTTTTATTAGTTGGATCCAAGTCTTGCCATCGCAGCTTTGTAATCTCGCCGATGCGCATCGCACTGACCAGAGAAAATTGGAAAATGTCACTGTACGGAATTTTTGCTGTCCTATGATTTTCTCTCTCTTTTAGTGCCACTTCGATCAGTGCGATTTCCTCTTTTTTCGGTCTGCGGGAACGTTTATTGGACCGAGCAATCAACTTGAGTTTAATGAGTTGAGGTATTGCCTCGTCGTGATACCGAGTAGAAGCATTAATTTTCAGGAAAGTAGCACCTGCTTGCATTACAGAACGAAGATAGGTTACATCGTGGTAAACTGTTTGTGGAGTTGGTTGTGTATCCTCTGCGAGTCGAAATTCACAGTGCTGGATTAAATCGTTTGCAGTCAATCGGCTTGCTGTGACCAGCGCAATATCATAATTTAACAACGCTCGCAGAACATATTCCTTTGTCCTTCCAATTGTGGAACCTGTACGAGGATTTTCAAGATATTCTCGGATAAGTTCACCTACAGTGGCATCCCTAAATTCCGAAGTTTCGCGGTATAATCCACGTTTTATATCATCGTGTTTATGAGTTAGTTCTTTTTGGGCTTTAATTGCCCATTTTTCTGCGTCGCGCCGGTTGTCGAAGGTTTGTTCAAGCTTATCGATGATTTTCTTACGTTCAGTCACTCTGACTCGAACTCTGTAAGAAACTGCGCCAGATTTACCTACTCGTTCTTCAATGTTTATAGAAGCCATAGATGATGTATCCTTGAGTGAAACTTTAAAAGCAGAATACATCGAAAGTGCACCCTTTGGTATACCCGTGGGTGCACCAGTTAGTTGAAACAAGCAAAAATGTGCAAAAACAAACCGAAATATTCAATTTCATTGAGCGCGTTTTATATTTTAAATTATTGAATTTAAGGGTTTTTCTAATGAAATTGGTAGACCACCGCTTTTCTGTTGCTCCCATGCTGGACTGGACCGATCGGCACTGTCGCTATTTTCACCGAATGCTGAGTCAGCATGCAGTGTTATACACAGAAATGATTACCACAGGAGCATTGATTTATGGTCAGGGTGATTATTTAGCCTTTA
>JACCDZ010317702.1_pt1 | contig 12593 bp, 9 predicted proteins | sample 7449551 | NCBI WGS metagenome assembly JACCDZ01 (sample SAMN15323452, study PRJNA562643) | freshwater metagenome | isolation source: river surface water | place: USA:Blue River Watershed | collected 2017-08-18
GAACTCTCTTCGTCGCAGGTGGCGAGAATCAGCAGCGGCTGGCGGAAATCATGCTCCAGCAAGCCCTGTACGGCCTCGATCACCAGGGCAAAGAAACCCTTCATGTCGCAACTGCCCAAGCCATACCAGCGGCCATCGCGCTCACTCAGGCCCAACGGGTTGGAGCGCCACAACGCCTCGTCAAAGGGCACGGTATCGCTGTGTCCGGCCAGCACCAGGCCACCCGGACCCTGGCCGCGGGTTGCCAGCAGGTTGAACTTGCCCGGCTGCACTTCCTGCAACTCGCAGATGAAGCCCAGCTCGCCGAGCCAGTTCGCCAGCAACTCGATCACCTGACGATTGGATTGATCCAGCGCCGGCTGGGTGCAACTCACCGAAGGCGCGGCAAGCAGCGCGGCAAAGCGTTGTTGCAGGGAAGGAAGGGGCATCATTGATCTCCGCAGGGCCGGCCCATGATAGGGCCGGCAGCAAGGCAGAGGGAACCACTCAATCGCAAGGGCGCAGGCGTGGCTGCGCCGAGTGCAATCAGAGGAAGATGGTGCTCAGGATGGTGAAGAAGATGACCGAGAGCACCGCACCGACCGGCAGGGTAATCAGCCAGGACATGAAGATCTTGCCGACTACGCCCAGATTGAGTGCGCCGATGCCACGGGCCAGACCAATGCCCAGTACCGCGCCGACCAGCGTGTGCGTGGTCGACACCGGCAGACCCAGTGCCGACGCGCCCACCACGGTGGATGCCGTGGCGAGTTCAGCGGCAAAACCACGGCTCGGGGTCAGCTCGGTAATTTCCTTGCCGATGGTAGCGATCACCTTGTAACCGTAAGTTGCCAGGCCCACCACGATACCGATCGCCCCCAGCAGCAACACCCAGCCGGGTACGGCGGTCTTGACTTCCAGCACGCCGCTGCCGCCAGCCTGGATCACGCTGACAATGGCTGCCAGCGGACCTACCGCGTTGGCCACATCATTGGCGCCATGGGCAAATGCCATGGAGCAGGCGGTGAACACCATCAGCACGGCGAAGACTTTCTCGACACTGGCGAAGTGAAAGTCCTTGTCGGCCGTTTCATCCACTTTGATGCGGCTCAGAAGAGCAATACCCAGCAGCATCACAGCACCGCCGATGCCCAGCGATAGCAGGAAACCATCGCTGCCCTCGAGTTTCAGACCCACATGTTTGAGGCCTTTGGTCACCGTCATGATGCTGATCATGAAGCCGGTCAGAAACATGTAAAGCGGTACATAGCGTTTGGCATTGGCGAATGGCTGGTCGGTATTGATGATCAGTTTCTGCACACTGACAAACAAACCGAAAGCCACCAGACCGGCCAGGAAAGGCGTGACGACCCAACTGGCAACGATCGGCCCAAGCCCGTCCCAATGCACGGCATCAAAGGACACCCCGACCGCAGCAAAACCGACCACGGCACCGATGATCGAGTGCGTAGTGGACACCGGCCAGCCACGTTGAGTCGCGATCAACAGCCAGGTTCCGGCCGCCAGCAACGCCGACATCATGCCCAGCACCATCATGTCCGGTGGAATCCGGTCGGCATCGACAATGCCGTTCTTGATGGTTTCAGTGACTTCGCCGCCAGCCAGATAGGCACCGCAGAATTCGAAGATCATGGCGACAAAAATCGCCTGTTTGATGGTCAGCGCACGCGAGCCGACCGAAGTGCCCATGGCATTGGCCACATCATTGGCACCCACGCCCCACGCCATGAAAAAGGCAAAAGCGCAGGCAATCAGGAGCAGCAAGGTGCCGTATTCGGAAATCATCGACATGAAGAAATTACCTTGGAATCCGTAAAGAAGACCGACGCTTAACGCGCCAGCAGTTGTTCCAGGCGATATCCGACTCGCTGCGCGCGGTCAGCCACTTCGCCAATCCAGTTGATGATCTGATAGAGAAACATCACATCGACCGGCGGCAACTCCTTCTCGACCTTGAACAGGGCGCGACGCACCTCGATCTGCAAGTTATCGGTTTCGTGCTCGATATCATCCAGCTCGGCAACCATGGCTTCGACCAGCGTGGCCTCGCGCCCGCTAAACCCCGACTCCAGCAGTTCATCCAGCTCATTCATTGCCTTGAGAGCCTGCGCGCTGGCATCCGCCGTGCGCTGCACGTACAACAGCATCAGCTGGCTGACCGACTCGGGAATCAGCATTTCGCGGCCCAGCATAAGGCCGGCAATGTCCTTGGCACGATTGGCAACTTTGTCCTGTACACTCAGCAACTCAAGCAAGTCAGTGCGTGGAACAGGCAAAAACAGGCTTTTTGGCAGGTTCTGACGGACGCCTTTCTTCAGTACATCGGCTTCCATTTCCAGACGTGCCATCTGCTGCTGGATCTGCTCTACCGCAGCCCAATCGCGGATCACCACGGCATTGAACAATGGCACCAGACAGGCAGCACATTCGTTGGCCTTGGCCATGTGTTGCTGCATGGGCTTGATCGGTGATCGCCCAAAAAGACTTATAAAGGGGTTGGTAGGCATGCGTTTCTCCCAAAGAACTATGGGTTAAGTATAAGCCCCCGGTCATCAATTCGTAACAAACTCTTACTCCGAGCTGCTGCCAATGCCCAAAGAAACCGAAATCAAACTGCGCGCTACCCCCGCTACACTGGCCGCCTTGCGCGAACATCCGCTGCTGAACAAGCGCAACAAGTCGGGCTGGCAGCAGCACGCGTTGTTCAACCAGTATTACGACACTCCGGCCCGCGATCTGGCTGCCGCCAGGGTCGCGTTGCGTGTACGGCGCGATGGCGAGCAGTTCATCCAGACCCTGAAAAGCCGTGGCCAGAGTGTAGCCGGGCTTTCCGAGCGCAATGAGTGGGACTGGTATCTGCACAGCGCCGAACTGGACGTCAGCAAGCTCGATGACAGCTGCTGGCCGGCCAGCCTGACTGATCTGGACAAAACCACGCTGCAACCGATTTTCAGCACCGACTTCCTGCGCGACAAAGCCGATATCGCCTGGGGCCGTGGCAAGACCAAAGTGGCTATCGAGGCCGCACTGGATCTGGGTAAGGTCTGTACCGGTCCACAGCAGGAAGATATCTGCGAACTGGAGCTGGAACTGCGCGAAGGCGAGCCGGCAGCCCTGCTTGAGCTGGCCATCGAACTGGCTGCCGAGCTGCCGCTGATGCCCTGTGACATCAGCAAGGCCGAGCGCGGTTACCGGCTGTTCGATGCGGCCAGTTACAGCCTCAGCCTGCCAGCACCCGACCTGCTGCCGGAGCAGGCGCTGGACGACGTATTTGCCACACTGGCCTGGCACCTGTTGGGCAGCAGCCAGCGGCTGGCCGAGCAATACCGTTTCAATGGCCACTGGAAACTCCTCGAACAGTGGCTGCAGCAGTTGACCGATCTGCGCGCCCTGCTGAGCAGCCTGGGCCAGGCAGCCCCGCGCGCCAGCAGTCATCCGTTGCGCGAAGCACTGGATGCGCTGCTCAAGGATTGGCGTCCGCTGCTGCTGGCCGGCCAACAGGATGCGCAGCTGCGTCAGGACGCTCCCGCCCGCTTTGCCGAGGAACTGGAAAATACCCGCTGGGGCCATTTCTCCCTGCAGGCCTCGCTCTGGTTGCTGCAGCGGCACTGGGTCAGCACCCGCAATGAGCGCGGCAGCCGTCAGGGCCAGGCTCCGATTGGCAAATGGTTGCCGCGCTTGCTCGCGGCCGAAGCGGCAGACCTGCAACTAAAGCGCTACCAGCAGCAACCAGAAGACCTCGCCGAGCAATTGCCGCGCATCGAACGGCTGTTGGCCTGGCTGCGGCACGCACGCCAGCTCAGCGCGCTGGCGGAAGTGGATCGGCTGTATGGCGAATTGCTCAAGCTGGAGGAACTCGCGCACCAGCCGATCAACGCCGAGCAGTTGGCCGCGCGCGCCATGCAGGCCCATACTGTGACCACGCTGCGCGCCTGGAGGCAGCTGAGCCGGTCGTAACATCCGAGGGAGCCCCATGTCCGCCAACGCTTCGTTTACTCAGGACCGTCCGCTGGATCTCAACGAGATCCTGCGCGAACTGGTCAGCCAATCCCGGCTGTCTCAGGAAGTGGCCGAGCACGTGCTGGCGATCCGCCGCAGCGCAGTCACCAATCAGCAGCATCCTCTCGAGTTTCTGGCGGCACAAAAGCTCGACGATGCCACACGTCCCGGCCGCAAGCTGGACCTGGAAACCCTGACCCAGTGGCTGGCCGATTACGCCGGGCAGCCCTACCTGCGCATCGACCCACTAAAAATCAACGTGGCGGCCGTCACGCCGCTGATGTCGCACGCCTTTGCCCAGCGCCACAAGATTCTCGCCGTGGCAGTGGACATGGACTCCGTCACCATCGCCACCGCTCAGCCCTTTGTCTCCAGCTGGGAAAGCAACCTGCTGCATGTACTCAAGCGCCCGATCAAGCGGGTCGTGGTCAGCCCGACCGATCTGCAACGCTTCACCAACGAGTTCTACCGTCTGGCACGCTCAGTCAGCGGTGCCAACGCCGGCGACAGCAAGATCACTGGCACCAGCAACTTCGAACAGTTACTGAAGATCGGCGCGAGCGACAAGGAACCGGATGCCGACGATGCGCACATCGTCAATATCGTCGACTGGATCTTTCAGTACGCCTACCAGCAACGCGCCAGCGATATTCACATCGAGCCACGCCGCGAGCAGGGCACCGTACGCTTTCGCATCGACGGCGTGCTGCACAACGTCTATCAATTCCCGCCGCAGGTGACCATGGCCATCGTCAGCCGTCTGAAAAGCCTGGGGCGGATGAACGTGGCGGAAAAGCGCAAGCCGCAGGACGGCCGGGTCAAGACCAAAACCCCGGAGGGCGGTGAAGTCGAGCTGCGCCTGGCGACCCTGCCCACCGCCTTCGGCGAGAAGATGGTAATGCGGATCTTCGACCCCGAAGTGCTGCTGAAAAACCCCGACCAGCTGGGGTTCTCCGCCGACGATCTGCGCCGCTGGGAAAGCATGACCATGCAGCCCAATGGCATCATTCTGGTCACCGGCCCCACCGGTTCCGGCAAAACCACGACGCTGTACACCACCCTCAAGCTGCTGGCGACCAGCGAAGTGAATGTCTGCACCATCGAAGACCCGATCGAGATGATTGAGGGCACCTTCAACCAGATGCAGGTGCAGCACAACATCGACCTGACCTTTGCCAGCGGCGTACGCGCGCTGATGCGGCAGGACCCGGACATCATCATGGTCGGCGAGATCCGCGACCTGGAAACCGCCGAAATGGCCATTCAGGCAGCGCTCACCGGACACCTGGTGCTCTCCACCCTGCACACCAACGACGCGCCCAGTGCCATCACCCGCCTGCTCGAACTCGGCGTGCCTTACTACCTGCTTCGGGCCACCCTGCTCGGCGTCATGGCCCAGCGCCTGGTGCGCACCCTGTGCCCGCACTGCAAGGCGCCGGTGGAAATTGATGAGGGCGACTGGCAGGCCCTGACCCGTCCGTGGAACGCCCCGCTGCCGACCCAGACCCATCGCGCTGTCGGCTGTACCGAATGCCGCGACACCGGCTATCGCGGACGTGCCGGCGTGTACGAAATCATGCTGCTCAATGACGGTATCAAGCCGTTGATCACTGCCGATACCGATCTGATCGCCCTGCGCCGCCAGGCGTTCAAGGAAGGCATGCGCAGTTTGCGTTTGTCCGGTGCGCAAAAAGTTGCCGCCGGCCTGACCACCATCGAAGAGGTGTTGCGCGTCACGCCGCAGAGTGAACAGAAATAGCCCCTGATTAACGGCCGCCGGCGGACAGTCCATGCATCTGAAGCTACGCTCGCACCTAGATCACTCGCCAACCGACACCCGCTAACATGCTGCGAAACGCTCTGCCTTATCTGCGTGCACTTGTGCTCTGTCTGTTAACAGCGACGCAGAGCGCATGGGCCTTGCCACTGGAAATCGACAAGCTGCCGGCCGAGCTGCACGCCGGTCAGTTCACCGAGGTCCTGCAGGAGGAGGATCTGCCGCTGGATCTGGCACAAGCGGCAGAACGCTTTGCCAAAGGCCAGGGCGAGCCGGGCCAGGAGCCGATCCTCAACTTCGGCATCGGCAGCCCACCTACCTGGCTCAGGCTGCAACTGAGCAATCCCACCGACACTCCCATCCCGGTCAAGATCATCAGCGCGATCACCTGGATTGATGAACTGCAACTGTCGCTGCTGCAGGATGGCGAAGTTCTGGAGCAATGGCAGGCCGGCGATGCCCGTGCCGGCGCCGAGGATCTGGTGCCGGGTATCGGCTTTGTCGCCAGCATGCGCATCCCCAGCGGCACCAGCGGCACCAGCGAACTCTACCTGCGCGCTGCCAGCCCTGATCCGCTGGTGCTGCCGATCGAAGTGCTGAGCGAGCAAGCCTTTGCTGACCGCCAGCTGGAGTACCGTTTCGTCTACGGGCTGATCTACGGTTTTCTGATCTCGATGGTCGTCTACAACAGCATGCTGTTCATTGGCATGCGCGACCGCGGCTATCTGATCTATTCAATCTATTTGGGCCTGTTTACCCTGCTCAACATTACCTACACCGGACACGGCTTTGCCTGGTTCTGGCCGGACAGCCCGACACTGCAGAATCATGTGATTCTGATGACCATGGTGCTGTTCAGCTGCAGCGGCCTGGCCTTTACCAGCAGCTTCCTGTCCCTGCAGCAACAGGCACCGCGCTCCAAACACCTGCTGCAGGCCCTGGCAATCCTCGGTATTGCCAGCATGGCCCTGAGCCTGCTGGCTGGCCGGCAGGACATCGAAGCGCTGATTGCTTTCAGCTTCGCCCTGATTGCACCGCTGTGCATGGTGATACTGGGGCTGACCACGCTCAAGCACGAGCGCGAGCGCGTGGCCGGACACTACTACCTGGCCGCCATGGTTTGCGGCATGCTGGGAATGGTCATATCCACGCTGACGGTCTGGGGCAAACTGCCATTCAATGGCTGGACTTACGGCGCCATCAAGATTGGCATGATCCTGCAAGCCTCGCTGCTGGCACTGGCGCTGAGCTACAAGATCCGCCACCAGCAGTCCGGCAAGCAGCTCGCCGAACAGATGGCCCAAAGTGACCCGTTAACCGGTCTGCACAATCGTCGCGGCTTCAACGAACAGGCGGCCGCGCTCTGGAGCACCGCCGTGCGCAACAGTCGCCCGCTGAGCCTGGTCATGCTGGATCTGGATCACTTCAAGGACATCAACGACCGCTTTGGCCATGACGCTGGCGATCTGGCGCTGGTGCAGACTGCCCGCCTGCTCGAGCGCACCTGCCGCTCAGGCGACGTACTGGCACGCTGGGGCGGTGAAGAATTCCTGCTGCTCTTGCCGGAGACCGGCCTGGCGGAAGCCCGGGCTCTGGCAGAGCGCCTGCGCGTGGAAGTACAGGGCCTTGGACTGGCCACCAGAGAGCACGCCGTCAGCCTGAGTGCCAGCTTCGGAGTGATCGAGCGCTCAACGCAGGATCAGCTGGAGCAACTGATCAACCAGACCGACCGGCTGCTGTATCGCGCCAAGCATGCCGGTCGCAATCAGGTATTCGCCGAAGCCTGAGGTCAGACGCGGATCAATCAGCCGGGATTGACGCGACTGCTGCGCAAGGTCGCGGCAATGCGCTGCGGCTTGCAGTTCAGGTAATTGGAGTTTTGCAGCCAGCGCCGGTCCGGAAACCAGGAAAACATGAATTGGCCGCCCTTGAGATTGTCGATCACCATCCGCGCCACTTCCGGGCGCACTGCCGGGCAGCCCAGGCTGCGGCCAATCCGGCCCTGACGGCTGACGAGGCGCGGATTCACATAATCCGCTGCATGGATGACGATGGCTCGCTCGCGGGCACGATCATTCACCCCGGGCTCAAGCCCGTCCATACGCAGCGAATAGCCATGCTTGCCCAGGTAGGTTTCTTCGGTGCGGAACAATCCCAGGCTGGACTGGAAACTGCCCAACTGGTTGGAAAACTGCGTCGCAAAATTTTCCCCCGAGCGCCGGCCATGGGCGACAAAATCACGCAACAACAGACGGTTGCGCTTGAGATCAAACACCCACAAACGACGCGCTGACGAGGGTTGCGAATAATCGATGACGGCCAGACGCTGGGCTGGTTCAGCGCCGTTATTGACGGCACACTGCATGGCGGCAACTGCATGCTTGAGCGCCTGCTTGTTTATTCCGGGGGCGACGCGCAACAATTTGTCCATCAGCGGCTGATAGCTTGCCTGGGCAGCCAGCAGCGGCGGTGAAAATGCGCAGACGATCACTGAACACAGACAGAGCCTGCGGAAGAGTGTGAACATGGGCTGGAACGACCTCTTGAAGCGCTTGCTGCAGACATCCTGTCGCGGTTTGGCTGCGTTGTTATGATCACCCCGGAAACGCCTGGAGCCGGGGGTCGGGCAACCTCGATGGATTGGCATTCTAACTGGAGCGGTGCGATTGTACAAAAAATGCTCAATTTTTCTCGGCATCCTGCTACTCACCTCACAGATAACACCGCTCTGGGCGGCGCCGGATGACCTGCAATTCATGCTGCAGGGACTGCCCGGCAGCTGCCCCGCCGTGCCCGCAGTCGGCAACACGGAAATCCGCCAGCAACTGATCGAACTGTACCAGCAGCGCGCCTTCCAGCCGGCCTGGACAGAACCCGGTCAGCTCGCAGGTCTGGCTGAGCAACTCGAACAACTGGCCGATGACGGCTTGAATCCGGCCAACTACCAACTACCAGCCATCCGCGAAATGGCTGCCGGCAAGCCGCATGACACCTGTCGGGACATCCTGGCCAGCTTCGCCTATCTGCAGGCACTGCATGATCTGCACTGGGGCCGGCTGGCACGCACTGAAATCGAGCCCCTGTGGCACTCCGAATACACCCCCGTAGCCCTTCAGGTGCTGACCAGCAACCAGCTGACCCTTGGTGATCTGCCAACAGCATTCAACGAGGCCCGCCCGGCACTTCGCCAGTATCAGCAACTGCGCCAGAGCTATGCGCGGGTGCGCCAGACAACGCTTCCCGAGTGGCCGCTGGTCGCCAGTGGCCCGCTGCTCAAACCGGGCATGCAGGACCCGCGTCTGCCGGTCATCGAGCAACGCCTGATCGGTGAGGGCTATCTGCCGGCCAGCATCGCCAACCCGCAGGATCTGCAGTACAACGAGCAGCGCCTGGCAGCCCTCAAGGACTTTCAGCGCGAGCACGCGCTGCAGGCCGATGGCATTGTCGGACCCGGAACACTCAGCGAACTGAATATCAGTCCTGCACAGCGCCGCGACCAGTTGCGCATCAATCTGGAGCGCTGGCGCTGGCTGGCACCCAACATTGACCCCGAGACGCTACTGGTCGATATCAGTGCCGCCCAGTTGAGCTACTACAACGATCATGTGCTGCAATGGAAAACCCGCACCCAGGTTGGCCGTGCCGAACGGCAAACCCCGCAGCTCAAGTCGGTTCTGACACGTATCACCCTCAATCCGACCTGGACGGTTCCGCCCACCATCCTGAAGAAAGACAAGCTTCCGGCGATCAAGGCTGACCCGGGCTTCCTCGCCAAACACCAGATGCGCGTTCTCGATCTGCAAGGCCAGCCACTGGACCCGGCCACTGTCGACTGGCAGCGTCCCGGTGCGATCATGCTGCGTCAGGACGCAGGCCCGCAGAATCCACTGGGCAGGATGGCCCTGCGCTTTCCCAACCCGTTCTCGGTCTACCTGCACGACACGCCCAGTCAGGCGCTGTTTGAAAAGTCGCCGCGTCCCTTCAGCTCCGGCTGCGTGCGCGTGGAGGGCGTAGGACGTGTGCTCGAACTGCTGCTCAGCGAAGTCGAGCGCAAACAGGTTGACGGACTGCTGGCCAGCGGTAACACCGTGGAATACAAACTGCCTCGCCAGGTACCCATCGTCATGGCCTACTGGACGGCAGAGGCTGACGAACTCAGTCAACCGCTGTTCCGCCCGGACATCTACGGGCATGATGCCAAGCTGATCGCAGCCCTGAATGCTGCCACCCGCTGAATGCGGATCCTGATTCGTTGCACTTTCCCAAGGAGATTCAAACCATGCAAATCGATGTAGTGATGTTTCTGTTTGTCGGCCTCGCGGTCGCCATCCTGTTCATGGGTTTCAAGGTCGTACCACAAGGATTCGAGTGGACCGTGGAACGCTTCGGTCGCTACACCAATACGCTCAAGCCAGGCCTGAACATCATCGTCCCGGTGATGGACCAGATCGGCCGCAAGCTCAACGTCATGGAGTGCGTACTGGATATCCCGCCGCAGGAAGTCATCACCGCCGACAACGCTACGGTGCAGATCGACGCCATCTGCTTCTTCCAGATTATCAACGCAGCGCAGGCCGCCTATGAGGTGAACAACCTCGAGCACGCCATCCGCAACCTGGTGATGACCAATATCCGCACCGTACTCGGCTCGATGGAGCTGGATGCCATGCTCGGCCAGCGCGACGCGATCAACGAGCGCCTGCTCAAGACCGTGGATGAGGCCACCGCACCCTGGGGCAGCAAGATCACCCGTATCGAAATCAAGGACATCAGCCCGCCCGCCGACCTGATGGCGGCCATGTCCGGCCAGATGAAGGCCGAACGGATCAAGCGCGCGCAGATCCTTGAAGCCGAAGGCCTGCGTGCCGCCGCCATCCTCACCGCCGAAGGCCAGAAACAGGGCGATATCCTCAAGGCCGAAGGCCAGCGTCAGGCCGCATTCCTCGAAGCCGAGGCCCGCGAGCGGGCAGCACAGGCGGAAGCCGAAGCCACACGCATGGTCTCCGAGGCAATCGCCAGCGGGAATGTGCAAGCGGTCAACTACTTCGTGGCCCAGAAATACATCGAAGCGCTTGGCCAGCTGGCCAGTGCCGACAACAGCAAGGTGATCCTGATGCCGCTGGAAGCCAGTCAGGTGATCGGTGCGGTCGGCGGTATCAGTGAAATCGTCAAGGCCACCTTCGGTGCAAACAAGGCTTAAAAGGTTTTAACCGTAGGTTGGGTTGAGCCGCACAGAGGTAAAGCCCAACCTGGTCTGCACACCCAGGCACGGCAGTTCACAGGATGGGTTGAGCGTAGCGATACCCATCAAAGGCATTAACGAGGTTCATATTCATGTGGGACTACCTGCAACACCTGACGTTCTGGGACTGGCTGGCGTTCGGCAGCATCCTGCTGATTCTTGAAGTATTCGGTGCCGGCGGTTACCTGCTGTGGACCGGCATCGCGGCGGCGATTGTCGGGGTACTCACTTACCTGTTTCCCGCCATGGCCTCGCCCTGGCAGTTTCTGCTGTTCGGCTGCCTGTCGGTCCTCACGGCCGTCTTCTGGTGGCAGCGCCAGAAAGCCGCTGCCAAGCCTTCAGACCAACCCGGACTGAACCAGCGCGGCAGTGAGTTCTTCGGTCGCGAGTTTGTCCTGCATGAAGCCATTATCGGTGGCCGCGGCAAGATCAGGGCCGGCGATACGTTGTGGCTGGTCACCGGCCCGGAATTGCCGGCGGGCAGCCAGGTCCGCGTCAGCGGGCAAGAAGGTGTACTGCTGAAGGTCGATCCGCTATGAGCAAGCAAACAGAAATCCTTGGCGCGCTGCCACTGCATGCGGAAAACGGCCTGCTCAGCCAGGAAGGCTGGGCGCGTCATCCTTACTGGCGCTACCGGCGCAGCGCCGTGCCCGCCAGCGCCTGGAAGATCAAGGAATGGGACTACTACGCTGTGATGTCCGCCGACCAGCAATTCGCCATCGGCCTGACTGCCAGCAATCTCGGCTATGCCGGACTCTACGCCATCTGTTTTGTCGATCTGGCTAATGGACGCAGCTATCAGACCGATGCGCTGCAAGCTCTGCCGCTGGCGCGACACGCATTTCCCGAGCAGGCCGCCGACGGTGAAGTCCGCTTCGACAGCAAACAGCTCTCCCTGCACTTCATCACCGAAGCCGGACAACGTCGGCTGCACTTTGCCAGCTCGGTGATACAAGGCCCGAACGGCCGCGGCATTGAAGGCGAAATCTGCCTGACCCAGCCGGCCGGGCTGGAGTCGATGAACATCGCCACCTCCTGGGCCGAAAACCGCAAGGCGTTCTACTACAACAGCAAGATCAACTGCCTGCCAGCCAGTGGCGGCTTTGACTTTGCCGGCCAGCACTATGCGCTGCAGCCCGAACGTGAACTTGGCGTTCTAGACTGGGGGCGTGGCGTCTGGACCTACAACAACACCTGGTACTGGGGCTCGGCGTCCGGTTATCTGGATGGCGTGCCATTCGGTTTCAACCTCGGCTACGGCTTCAGCGACCGCAGTCCGGCCACCGAAAACCTGCTGTTTCACGACGGCCGGGCGCACAAGCTGGATCAGGTGCAGTTCCACTTCGACCCCAGCGACTGGCTCAAACCCTGGCGTGTCAGCAGCAATGACCAGCGTCTGCAACTGAGTTTCCGTCCGGCAGTGGATCGCAACAGCCACGTCAACCTGCTGGCGATCGCCTCGGAGCAGCATCAGGTATTCGGCTACTTCAGCGGCAGCGCCGTGCTCGACGATGGCCGCGTGCTGCAACTAGCGGACTTCCCCGGCTTCGCCGAAGAAGTGCGCAACCGCTGGTA
>JACCDZ010919534.1_pt1 | contig 12592 bp, 5 predicted proteins | sample 7449551 | NCBI WGS metagenome assembly JACCDZ01 (sample SAMN15323452, study PRJNA562643) | freshwater metagenome | isolation source: river surface water | place: USA:Blue River Watershed | collected 2017-08-18
ATAATTTCCTAAGGGTGCCTGAGAACCAAACCGTGTTGCTACTTCTTTGCCCATTGGAGCCTTTGCCTTTATTGGTATTCCGTACAGGGGGTCAGGAAACGTTCCATTTGGTGCAGGACCGCGTAAAATGGGGGCATTTGCAGGACGCCCTAAGAATACTAGGGAAGCAGCAAGTAGGGCTGCCCTAAAAAGTGCACCTACCCCCTTTTTTCTCGTAGGGGGGCCGGTACGAGGCTTACGCGGGGGCGATGGTGGGCCATTGGCCGATTTAAATGAGGTTTTAGAATTCGGACTACCTTTCGATGTAGGGATTGATTCATTATTAGAGTTTGTATTAGGAGAATCAGGCTCAAATGGATTTACGGGTGGACGGTTATCAGAATTAGAGGAAATAGAAGATTCAGGAGAAACTGGAGGCGATGGTTCTTTATTCTTTAATAAAAGTATAGGCTCCTTCTTTTTCGGAGGTGGAGGGCTCGGCATACGTGGAAGTCGTAGTGTGCGTGGCCAGGTGAATTCTTCTTGCACACCCCTGTAAGGACCAGGAAGTTGCGCTGGCTGATTCATGATTGCTAACGGTTTCTGGCGCCATTGCCCTGTAAGTGGCTCACGAAGGCCTAATTTCGCTGTTTTATCTTTTAACTGTTTACGTTTTGGTTGTGTATTTCCTACTGGCCTATTCTTTCGTTGTGTATTTACTCTTCCAGATGGTCTTAACCAAGGCGCTCCACGTTTCTCAATAGGGGCTCTATAAAATCCTTTATCAATACTCCCCCTATTCGGTGGTCCAGGTAGTATAGTTGGCCCGCCAGGTTGTCCTTCTCGCCGTACTATTTTATTCTGCCTTCTTGGACCACCTGGGGGCGCAGCAGGCATTGAAATTAGTCCACTCAATACAGGTAAAGCAGATGGCACAGTCAAATTTCCTGCGCGCCGTGTATTAGCAACTTTTCTACGTTGCGGTGGAGCAGGAACATTTGGCAATAGTGGGAGATTATTTCTATATGGTCTTAATGCTAGCTCCATCCTTTTAGGGAATTTAGGCCTGCTTGGTCCCGAAGGCCCCTCCATAGTTGGTAGCCCAGGCACAGCGGTTGGCCCGCCAGGTCGTCCTTCTGGCCATATTATTTTATTCTGCCTTCCTGGACCACCTGGGGGCGCAGCAGGCATTGAAATTAGTCCATTCAATACAGGTAAAGCAGATGGCACAGTCAAATTTCCTGCGCGACGCGTATTAGCAAGTTCTCTGCGTCGCGGTGGAGCAGGAACATTTGGCAATGGTGGGGGGTTATTTCTATATGGTTTTAATCGTAGTCCCTCCCTTTCAGGTAATTCATGCCTATTTGCTCCTAGAGGCCCCACATATCCTCTATTCGGTGGTCCAGGCACAGTGGTTGGTCCGCCAGGTCGTCCTTCTGGCCAGACGATTCTATTCTGCCTTCCTGGGCCACTTGGGGGCGCAGCAGGAACTGGTATACGAGATCTATCAATATTTGTTAGCAGCTTCATAGGGGATTTTCTCTTTGGAGATGTTGGGGGGTGTGGCGCAGGCTCACGATTTAAAAACTTCGGCTGGGGCTGCCTGTTTCTTCTAGTAGGGCCAGATGGAACTGGCCGCATACGAAGTTGATAAGTTGGTAGCGTCGCTGGCGGTACAGGGGTTAATGGCTTACTTCTTCTAGGTAATCTGTGATTATGACCCCCCTTATCAGGGGAGAATTTTGGGGGAGGGGCATATCCAGTAGGGCCAGAAACCGGTGCTGGCCATACTATCTTATTTTTTCTTGGAGGACTAATCTTTTCAGCTATTGGTATACCCCCTTTGCGAATAAAACGAAGCCACCAAGGAGGAGGAGTTTTTCTTGGAACTCGTTCAAACTCTCCTTTTGGAAAGAATAAGGCCTGTGATATCTTAGGGTCAGGGCCAGCATATCCTTTTGTTACAAAGAATTTGTGCTCTCTTGCTACAAATGCAGGGTCTGTTAGCACTGTAAAGTTACTTGATGAATCTAAATCATGATAATCTCCATCGGGTGGAACAAGGGATAATACCCGTATAAATGCTTGAAGCGATTCATGTAGCCCTTTTAAGCCATCTTCATTATCAGAAAATTCGCTTACAGGCTTTTGAGCAGATAAAGCATCTTCTGCACCGCGTAATTGTTTTACAACCGTAGCTTGAAATCCTCGTTCTACACCAATTACTTGAGGAAATCCAGCTTCATCATGCGGAAGTTCTGCCAGGCGTTTTACAGCGGGTCCTTGAAGTCCTATATATAATTCGCGCAACCTATCAAATGGTAGTTTAAACTTATCATCCTCAACTGGGTCTATACTTCTCTCTAACAGACCAATAAGACACTCGTAAAAATCTGGATCATGAACCATAGATAAAATACCTTTAACATTGGCATCTTGTAAGTATGGTAATACATCATCTATACAATGAAATCTTCCTGCTCTTTCTCTTCTGATTCGTATAGTAGTCTTAGAAGCAGATGGGATATGGGGGCGGGCTGTCGCCGCCACCGCCCTGACTGGTGGCGCTGCCACCACCGGTTCCTCTTTATCATTTGTATCAAATGGATTAGACGGAAGATTAGGTTCTACATTTGGTGGTGGTGGCGGCAATGAAGGCAGAGATGGTAGCTCTATAGGAAGGTACGGACCAGATACACGTGCTTTCCTAGCAACAGCCCTCCTACTATTGTACCACTTCCCAACCCTTGTGGGAGGTTTCGGACCAGAAATTTCTTCATGAGTAGCCTTCTCTTTTTCTTCACGAAGCTTCTTTAGAAACTTACGTTTTCGCGTAGCCTCTTGAATAGCCTTCTTTCCACGATATTTCTTGAGTAATACAGCTGCTGCGCCTTTTTTCCGTTCCAGTTCAGCTGCCTTACGCCGCTCCGCTGATTCAGCAGCTTTGCGCCGCTCCGCTGCCCGCATTTCCTCGGCTGCCTGTGCTTCGGCTAACCGTCTAGATGCACTAGCATTTGCTTTAGAAAGTCCTAGAATTTCACGAATCATTCCAGGATCATTTCTATTTAAAAATGGAAAAGACCTTCGTGGCCTTTCATTTTTGCCAAGCAGAATTGGCCTTTTTGCTTTCGGCCACGGAGGCGGCCCTCCAGGCGGTCGTTCAGACATCTACTCCCTTCAGAGAAACAAGTTTGGCAGCTGTGCAATCATATCAAACACTGTCAAGCGTGTCTCACCTGCCCATAGAACCTTCGCGTCGGAGCGATGAAATGTGAGCACTCGCGACTCCAGGTCCACAGACTTCGCGGCCCGAATGGCTGCGCCGAAGAATTCCGTCAGGGTAGGCTTTAAAGGGAGGGCGTGGGCCTCGCACCACGAGGCCACGGCGGCGCTCCGCGGCTTCATCGGCTCCTGCGTCCACTCCGTCGCCTGGAACTTGGCGCGCTTGAACACGGCGCGCACCTGGGCCTGTGTAGCATCTGCTTCGCGTACAAGACCGGCCATTTGCTCCACGAGCACGCTCATCACTCCTTTCAAGCTCTCTCCGCGACTCTCCAGCTCCTCCAGCGAAAACGTAGACTCGTTATCACTAGATGCGCTACTTGACATACTCTACCTGCTAACAGGAAGCTTTGGTGGCGGTGGGCACAATTTTTGTAAGGCCGCAAAGGCGATAAGGATACAGCCGCAGCTAGCTCACCGACTTCGCCAGCATTGTAATCGGCTCGTGATACTCCATAAGGAGGGCCGCATGGAACTCCGTGGTAATCGCCGGCTCCAGCGCCACAATCGTGTGCGGTGGCACACAGATCATTGTTCCTACGCGCACCACCACGTCCAAATATTTCAGATTCGCCACCATCGGCGTATCATTCACCGTAAAGCTGCTCGGATATCTGTATTCCCACTTTGCCGGCAAAAAATCCTCCGAAGCCTTTGTCAACAGGCTCACCGTGTACTTTCCCTCTGTAGGAATGATACAGGTCCAGGCCGCGGTGGTCCGAAAGAGGCCCAGTCCGCCCAGGACCGCCTCCGTCGCCATTGTACCAACTGCCCATCCAAACCAGGTAGAGGCTGAAAAGGCGGGGAGCCATGTGTGGCTCGCCCACGTCGGCATGGCCAACTCTCTCGCAAACTCTTGCCGGGCCTCCAAACTCATTGTCGGCACCCCGCCTGCCGATGCGAGCATGGAAGGTGTCGCAAGAATCTTGGCCAGCGGATGCCCCCCTACTTGAAATCCCTGGAGTCGCGTGATTTTCTGGAGGTCCGCAACAGTGAGGCCCTTTGGGGGCGGCGCACTCCGAATAACCAGAGGTTGCCGCTCTTCTAGCAGGTCAACCAGCTGCTCCGAAACCTGGGTGGATTCCAATTGTAAAATCGTCAGCTCCGGTCGTCGCTGCTTATAAAATAAGATAGCAATCAGAAAAATCAGCGACACGAAAAAGAAGAATTCTATCATTCGTGGCCTACCACGTTCTTATTGAGTGTCAATGTGGTTTTTGCGTGTTTTTGCCCGAACGCGAGTGCGCCGAAGAGTTGTATTCCGATTTGCCCGATGCCCGTGTGCTCGGAAGGTTGTACGGCGGCAGCGAATGGCTTCTGCCACCGTGGTGGCCGGTGGTGGAGGCTCTATAGGGGTAGGAGGCTGCGCCCCCCCTACAGGGGCAGAAGGCATCGCTTCTGGCGCTTGCGGTGGGGCCTCCGCGTTTGTTCCCAGAATTGTGTTCGCCCGCTCCCTGGAATATTCAATGAGATGGTCAATCAGGCCAAGCATTTGCTCCGCCGTAAAAATATCGTCCTGTGCCTCATCCATTGGAAAAATGAAGAACTTCTCCATTGGACCCTCAGTTGCCCATTCCTTTAGAGCAACCCGTATAGATTCATCCAGAAATTCGGACACTGCATTCTGGTCATCCTCAGAATCTGTCTCCAGTGCGGTGTCAATGAGCTTCAGTAGGTCAATAAAGAAGTCATTATACTCCTCTAAAGGGGAGTGAACAAGCTCCAGATTTTCGTCTGTGAGCCAGGTTCCACATGCGGACTCCAGGCCATGCGGGCAGTAACGATTGACGAGCTCCAGATGGTCATCCCAGATTTGCTCCGATAGTGGCTGGTCCAGACTATAGAGTAGTTTTTCCACACAGAAGCGCCGGAAGCTCCAAAGGAGGAGTTGTGGAATTAAGGCGCCCCAGGGATGGGTCGGCTTCGGGCCCAGAAGTGTCCGAAGTCGGCTCAGAGGTTGATTGTCGCGCCAGTCCATTTCTGCAGGTGGACGCTTCCTTAGCTTGCTAGCACATTTACAGCCTACGGATTTGGACGATAGTTACCGAGGTCTGGCGCAGGGGCTGTTTGGATGGTGGGCGTCTGAATGCGCTGGGACTCTGGAATGCGGGCATCCAGAGCCTTCTGCCGTTCATTGGCCCCCATTGCATTCGCGATGAGGTCAGCGCGAGCATTCGCTGCGCGCTGCTCGTAGCTACCATCCTTATACATCGGCTTACTGGCTCCAAAGGTGAGATCAGGGCGCAGTTGCTCTGGCGCCGCCTGGAGCGGCTTCTCAGGAGCCGCTGGGCGGGCTGGCTTATTCATGAGCTTGTAGCGGTCCTGCTTTGTGGCCTGATTGAAGTTGAACTCCGACGATAGCGCCATTGCCATTCGGTCATTCTGTTCGCGACAATCATAGGGTCCAGACCGGAGAAGGGCCTTCGGATAAGCGAGCTCCTGAATGCGCGAAGGGTCGCTAGGCACCGACCTCCGCGGCACGAGGCGACGAGCGTCATACATGTCGCTGCTCGGCGTTGGCTCCCACTGGTCCTGTTCACAGGTCCCGAGAGGACGGTCCAGGCGGCGCAGCTGCGACTCGGCATCAATGGCGCCGGCATACCGGTCAGGCGGATAGAACTGTCCACCGCCAGGAAGAACAACGTTGGGGTCCGTTGCTGGTGCTGGCTGGTCACCGGAGCCTGCCGTGGTATACTGCATACAAATGCGCGTCCAGGGCCGAGGGTCCAGCGGCTGCGCAACATAGCCGGCGGGCAGCGTGCGCTTCAGAATCTGGGTAGGGTCCCAATGCGATTTCAGACAAACCGGCGGATAGAAGGGGTCCGGGCCCTCCGAGTTCAGCGGTAAATCATATACAGGAGAACCCTTATTTCTTGGATACGACTCCGGTGGTGTCGGCTCCGAGTTCATCTCTCTCTACACGTTGTGAGGAAACTCTAGCCCGTCGCCTGTTTCACCGCCGACGCCAGTGCGGTGGGGTCCAGTAAGAAGGGTAGGCCAATTTCTGCGACCTCCTTCTTCTCCACCAGCTGAATCACGGCATTCCATTCACAATCTGCGTTATTGATTGTGGCGCCTGTGATATCTACCCAGGTGAAGGTTAGGCGGTCCAGCCGACCCAGCGGCGGCGTGAAGCTGACTGGGTTACTCACAAATGTCTGCGCAAAGCTGCCAAAATTCGCGAGGAGCAACTTTCCATGAAAGGCTCTTGTACTTCCCGTCGGCTCCAGAGTTACTCCAAGATTCTCTTTAGCACCCGTGTCCATCCGATTCATATCAAACTCTGGATTCATCCGAAGATTGATGAAGTCGTCCAGAATCTTAAAGAAACTCTGGGCCCGCTGTACCGTTTCATAGGGCGTATCCTCCTTATCGTAGCCCAAGTTCCATCCCAGGCCCCAGTTTTCCTCCAAAGGGAGATACTCCTTCGTGAGCGCAGATCTCCAAAGAATAGTGAACGTCAGTGGATCCGTGAACCGCTGCCTATTGAGCGAAGTTGCCGGCAGAATATACTGAAGGTCGCTTTGAATAAATGCCTCCACATTAGATTTTACATTATTATTGATAGTTTGAATTAATTGTACTTGCTTATTATATTGATTATAGATGGCTAAAAAGCGGGAATAGAAATCACCGAATCCTGTTACATTGGATAAATTGGACCCAGGATATCCTTGGACTACATTTGCACCAAATATACGACCATTGGACCCAATGATGAAGTTGGAGTTGTAGGCATGAAGCGCGGCGTAGTAGTCTGGAGTGAATTGATTGGATGTCGTCTGCGATAGGACTATCTCATTACTGAGGTCCGCCATGCTCACGTATCCAAAGTCATACTTATTGTTCAGGCTGAATCGCATGAGCACCTGGGACTTCTCAGTAGGGGTATAATTGCGAACGGCGAGGTAGTAATATGGATTACTGGATGTATTAGGCTGTAAAGGGAATGTGAAAACGTAGGAATTGAACGTGCGGCCCGAGAAGGCAAGATCTGCCACGGCGAAGTTACCTGATGCCTCTAGTCCCCAGCGCTTGTTGATATCTGTGAACATGCTCGTGGACGTATTGTAGCCAATGAGGGCAGTGTGGGGGTACTCAGGATACTGGAGGCCAGAAACATCGTGCATGAAGGTAAAGTTCTTCGCAATTTGACGGAAGACAATCCGCTGGACTGGATAGAACAGCTGCCACGCCTGACTAATCTTGCGTGGGCTGTCCGACGTGTCATTGCGATTACCATAGAGGATATCGCCATGTAGGGACCACTTGCTGCCATTTCCACCCTGTGTGAGATTAGACGCCGAAGTTGGGAACTTGTAGACGGATTCCTGGGCGAATGCATTGGATGTATATTGAGTGGTATTGGAGGCGGTATAGGATGTAATCTCATAGAAGCTAGAAGGGGCGCTTTGAGATAGCAAATAAAAATCATCACGATAAGGCTGACGAGTCACAATCGGCTGCGTGAAAATCTGTGCTCCTGTCGCATTGCTCAGATTGAACACCTGAATCTGGCAGGGCTTGTTGATACCCCACGCCGACTGCTGGCCAGTGACTGCCGTGTACTTGTAAAAGGGGTCCTGAGAGGGGATTAGATTGCTCGGTGTAATGCGAGCAAAATCAACGATTCCTTCTGTTATCCCCCCTATTAAGTTATATCTGTAGGGGAATACATAAAAGTTGCCATTCGCCTCCTTTGGTGGCTGGCGTGTTATGAATCTGTCCACATTTGCATTAAACCCAATCGGATCCGCATTGGAAAGAATCGTCATGCTGGAAGTTGTAGCATTATGCTTACAAATCGCGCTCACCACGCTGCCATTCTTTAGAGCCAGTGTAAATCCTCCAAAGTTATTGTACGTTACATTCGTAATCGTCTGAACAGTGGGGTCAAAGTCAGGAAGATTATTAAATTCGTAGGTCTCCTGTACAATTCCATTGGACGGTGTCATTGTGCGAATGAGGAGCTTGCTTGTGCCTGGGCTCGGCGTCGGCAGATTAGAATAGGCGAAAAAGGCGTATTCACGTTCATTTGCAGCCACACCAATGTAGTTGATTAGAGGATTCGTTGGCGGATACACTTGGTCCAAAGTAAACGCGTATTTCTGAACGAGAGATGTATCAGTCGTGTCCGCCTGATACTCAAAAATGCGGAAGTAGGAATCCTGCGTCATGATGTACCCAGAAACATCCGCAATCACGAGAGATGGTGCGTAGGGAAGCTGCTGGAAGGGCTGGAAGGCATTGGAGATATTCACAATAGGGAAGGGTTGAACAAACTGAAGCAGATTGGTACCAATGGGCATAGAGAGTTCATACTTTGACTGCGTCTGTTCATATCCAGTAGGGGGTGCGCGAACTGTATCAGGTGTGGCCTTTTGACTCGGCACCACCAACCCCTTTTGAGCCGGCGCCTGTGTTCCATCCAGGTAGGCAATTCCTGCGGAAGCATCTGAATAGTAGGGGTAAGGTACAGGAGAGCCAACAAGCCCTTGGAATGTCAAGAAGTTGCCATTCTGGTCAAACGGAATAAAGGAATACATGGAGTTCAGGTCGGTATTAATCGTGCTACGAATCTGAGAATATCCGTACAGATACGACGTAGAGCCTGTTCTGTAGGTGGCATCACGTTCAAACTCATAGTATGTTCCATCTGCTGCATCAAATCCGAGATTCTGTGTTGTGGACGTGTATGTGACTGCTTTAGAGAACTTGAGAACGGCGATAGCGTCCCTGAGAGGAATTTCGTGTATGAATTTATTGGAGGTCGTGGCCGAATAGTAAACACCGAGGTATTTAATATTCAGATTCTCATCTGTGGCCGCATTAGATGTGGTATAGACTGACTTGAACATCGCGCGCTGAATATCCCAGACTCCCTGTTGAGGGACAAATCCTATGCCGACCACACCATCACCTAACTGAATGGCCTGATTAGAGCCCCCATAGGTATAGCCCTGAAGGGGTGCATTTGTAGTAGTCTGCGTGAACGGGGAATGATAGGTCGCCGCCACCTGATTGGACAGAATAGGCGGCTGATTTATAGAGTTCGGCAGATAGCTTGTTCCATACCAGTGGACAATACTTGTTTCCCTGGCAGCAACGGCCTGCGGTGTATAGACTCCAACACCCTGTGGAGTCAAAATCGCATTTCCAGAATTGGAATAGAGGTAATTCTGCGTAGCAGGATTGTAGGCGGATTCAACCTGGAACGCGTAACCAGAGGTGGGGTCCATACGCAGCTGCGCATTGGGCACCGCGTTACTTGTTGGAAATGTCCCTATAAAGCCACAATAATTGGTCAAATCTGTACTGACACCCGAGGCGTCGTAGCCAATAGCGAAGCTTGAAAGGGTGAGGGGTGAATACTGCGCATCCGTTGTAGTGGAATTCTGAATGGACTGCTGAATAGGGAGACGAATGTAGGCTGGGTCCGCCACAATCGCTGTGTTGAAGTTATCTAGAGCCGCTGCGGACTGGGGGTCCACAAGTGGATTGAATCCTGTTAGGCTGCTCGTGAGCGTAGAATACTGTGCTCCAGATGGAAACCAAGGATTCAGGCGGTAGGCTTGTGTGGGAATTGTTGTATTAGAGGACCGTGAGAGAATGTAATAGGTCTGGTCAGCATACACAGGAAATGTCATAGTCGCTGTGCTCATCGCCGTTGTGACGATGCTGCTTGCCAGAAAATGAATGGGTTTTTCGTTGCGCACATCCGAGATATCCGCCATAAAGGCCGCGCGGTCATGATACAAGAAAAAGTTCATCGGGGTTACGAAGTTTCCATTAGATGGTGTCATAGTGATAGAGAGTGGGTATCGGTACCCCGCGGCATTTGTAGATAAATAGTCCGTCGGCATTGGTGTTCTTAGTTGATAATAAGCGCGTGTATCACCAACTTGTGCCACGATTTGATTATTACCCCAGAGGTTTATAGAGGAAGCATAGGAGATACCGAAATTGGATGTGCTTCTCGCATTTGAGAATCCTGGAATTGCCTTGAGATTAGAAGTATTAAATGTGGCAGTTACATCCATTGTTGAATTCTGCGCATTTCGGACAAAGGAATAGCTATTATCAAAGAGTGTCTGTGCGCTCAAGTCATACGCAATCTGGTTATATGCGGGGTACCGATATTTGGTAGGTCGCGGCAGCGTCTCCACCTGTAGAGTCTGTCGTACTGGAGATTTGAACTGAAAAACTGTATATTTAGAAGCCTCCAGAGGAACAATGATATCGGAATAGCGAGTCAATTGATTCGCATACAGATGTCCATTAGAATCCACAAACTTGTGGTCACGGTCTTGTTGGTCTAAAAGGAGAGAGTATGGATAATTGGAACTTGTTGCGGTGTTTCCCGTTTCCAAATTAAAGGGAAATGCAAGTGTGCTCTCTGGTAGATTGCTCATGCGATTCCAATAGGGTTTAGCAGGTTGACGCAGAGGTGTCAGAATATCGTTGCTCGTTGGCTGGATATTCCGCTGAATAACATTTGCGTCATAGTTGGAGCTGATGCCACTGACTGCGCTGCCATCACGAATAGGCACTAGATAGTTTGGAGTCGCAATGTAGTTGAGTGCATATGTATTAAAATTAATTCCGAAGTAGTAGGCGAGCCATCGCTGGATATAATAAAACATGTCATTCAGAACGGCCAAGAGAATTGTATTTTGTGCCGACAGTGCATTATAACTCTCCTGCGTCAGACCATTCTGGCTGAGCTGCTCTGCAAAGAACTGGGCCTGCTTGTAATTCAGAAGGTTAATAAGGCTTGTATTGAGGCTGGGAGCTGCGATTGTGATTCGGTTAGATTGTGTTTCATAGGAGCACGCGTATTTATTCACAAGATAGTAGCGGAAGGTGTGCTTTACACGATATTCATCTAAAATGGGGATATTGTTCTCAATAACTTCTTGAACCACCCTATCATTCAGACCTTGAAAGGTGTAGATACAGCGACTACGAGGTGTTTCTCCAGGAAGTAGAAACTGAGCGCTCGTCGTAAGAGTTAAATTTAGAGGTACGCCATACTCATCATCTAATAAAATTTCCTTAACTACAGGGTAATAATAAGCAATCTTAATTTGGTCCGTTGTATAGGATGACAAGCCTGCATATTGATTCTGAAAATACTTTGATATGATAAGTGACATCGTCGGGTTCGGAATAAACTGGTCCAACAAGCTATCATAGAAAGTGTCTCCTGGAAAGTTGAAATTCAGCGAGAAATCTCCAGTTGCTGCAAAGCGGGGGGCAAAGTCCTGAAATCCATTCGGGAAATCGTAAAAGACGGGGGCTACATTGAGCTGCGTTGTGAGCTCTGTAAGAAGTGAGTTGATATCATATGTTCCCTGCCGAATAAAGGTTTTGATGATATTCGGAATCGTTTTACCCTGCTCGGTAATTGTACGATTGAGCTCTAAAATGGAAATATCTGTATTTTGCTTGTCATTGCGGAAGTAGAAAAAAGAAGATAGGAGTTTAATCTGAACCATGGAGAAATTCGTCACATTTTGATATTGGCGCGGGAGTCGGAGAGTAAGATTGGTCGGCTGTGGAAAGACCTTGCGGTCTCTGTCGCGACTATCAAGCATAATCACACTCGTAATATTTTGAGTCGTCGTCTTCAGCTTGTTACCCGAGGGATCAGGTGGAATTTCGTAGCCTTTAAAGGTTGGAAAGCCTCTAGAAACAGGAAATCCAAGCTGTGGGACTCGGTTATCTAGGTCAGACCCAGAGCTATCAAAATTCGGCCCAGCAATGGACTGATTCAATGCTCCAGCTAGGGCCCGAAAATCGGGGCCGCCTGCTGTTTGACCAGGTGCAGTGGAAACAGTAGCACCAGACTCTAGACCTGGAGAAACGAGAGAGGCATATTCGCTACTATCTGACGAATCTAGATCGGATAAGAGGTCGCTAGAGCGCTCTGAAAAGTCTGATTCGGAATCTGATTCAGTTCCCGAATCATACGGTCTATAAAACTGGGAGGACATAGACCCCGCTTCTAACTGTGAGAGGCGGTTCTTTGAGTGCCCACCTCTGCGCGTAGAGTGGAGCACTGTTCCTCTAGGGCTGCTGCGGCGACTTCCAGCGTAGAAACTTGCTGCGATAGGCGCTGGGTGGCGCCTAGATGAAGATATTTGATTTGACTGATATCCAGAGTCTGAATCGTGGAAGGCCCCCATGCATGCTCAAAAGGGGTTGGCGTGATGGACTTGGGGAAATAGGGGGCGACTTCGCTAGTCAAGAAGCCTATGCGCGGCTGCTGCTCGTAGCGCTGGAATGTGGATTGGTATGCGACCGAATAGGAGTAGGTGCGCAGAGGGAG
>JACCDZ011303706.1_pt1 | contig 12588 bp, 13 predicted proteins | sample 7449551 | NCBI WGS metagenome assembly JACCDZ01 (sample SAMN15323452, study PRJNA562643) | freshwater metagenome | isolation source: river surface water | place: USA:Blue River Watershed | collected 2017-08-18
AAGGAGAAGCTGGCGGAATTACACAGCACATCGGTGCATACCAAATTCATCATGATCATGATGGAATTAACCGAGCAATTACCTTTATCGACACCCCAGGTCACGAAGCATTTACCGCAATGCGTGCACGTGGTGCGAAGGTAACCGATATCGCAGTCCTTGTTGTCGCTGCTGATGACGGTGTGATGCCACAAACAATTGAAGCCCTGAACCATGCCCAAGCTGCCAGCGTTCCAATCGTTGTTGCAGTAAATAAGGTTGATAAAGAAGGCGCAAATCCAGGAAAGATTCGCCAACAGCTCACCGAGTACAACTTGGTCGCCGAAGAATATGGTGGAGATACCCTCTTTGTTGATGTCTCAGCGGCTAAGGGCACTGGAATAGATCAACTTATCGAATCAATTCTTCTCACCGCTGATGCTGCGATTGATCTCCGTGCAATTCATGATGATGATGCGCGAGGAGTTGCCATTGAAGCCCACCTCGATCGCGGCCGCGGTCCTGTTGCGACGGTTCTCGTGCAACGCGGAACTCTCAGCGTTGGTGATGCGATTGTTGCTGGAAGCGCATTTGGTCGTGTCCGCGCCATGATGGATGAGTTTGGACATGCAGTTGAAATTGCTGGTCCTTCACGTCCGGTACAGGTACTTGGTTTTACTTCGGTGCCAAGCGCTGGTGATAGTTTCATCGTCGCTCCTGATGATCGCACTGCTCGTCAGATTGCAGAAAAGCGCCAAGCAGGAGAGCGACATGCTGCACTTGCTAAAGCTCGTAAGAAAGTTTCCTTGGAAGACTTCCTCGAGAAATCTAAGGTCACAACTCTTAATCTCATTTTGAAGGGCGATGTAAGCGGCTCTGTTGAAGCTCTTGAAGATGCACTTGTACAACTTGATGTTGGAACAGAAGTCGACCTACGCGTCATTCACCGTGGTGTTGGTGCAATTACCAAGAGCGATGTCACTCTTGCTTCTGCATCGGGCGCTGTCATTGTTGGTTTCAATGTAAAGCCCGAAGCACATACTGCAATCTTCGCTGACGAAGAGGGCGTAGAAGTTCGCTTCTACTCAGTCATCTATAAGGCGATTGAAGAGATTGAAGCTGCACTCAAGGGACTTCTTAAGCCTGAATATGAAGAAGCCACAATCGGTACTGCTGAAGTTCGAGAGATCTTCAAATCAAGTAAGTTCGGAACAATTGCAGGTTCGATGGTTTCCACAGGAATCATCAAGCGCAACGCAAAGGTCCGCGTACTTAGAGATGGAGTTGTTGTCGGAGATAACCTCACCGTTGAATCTCTTAAGCGCTTCAAAGATGATGCCACTGAAGTCCGCGAAGGATTTGAGTGCGGTATTGGCGTCGGATCCTTCAAAGATCTACGGATCGGAGATGTCTTCGAAGTATTTGAAATGCGTGAGAAGAAGCGGGCATAACAGATGGGAAACTCGCATCGCGCTGCAAAGGTAGCTGATCGCATCAAAGTTGTGGTCGCTTCTGCGCTGGAATCGAAAGTCAAAGACCCACGGTTGGGTTTTGTGACGATTACTGATGTGCGAGTAACCGGAGATCTCCAGCAAGCTTCAATTTTCTATACCGTTCTTGGTGATGATGAAGCTCGCGAAAATACTGCTAAAGCTTTAGAGAGTGCCAAAGGACTATTACGTACCGAAGTGGGTCGAGAACTTGGAACTCGCATAACGCCAACTCTGGCTTTCTATGCTGATGCGCTCTCTGAAACTGCGCGTAACTTTGAAGATCTTCTTGATCAAGTACGCAAGCATGATGAAGAGATTGCACATCTTCGCGATACCGCACAACCGATTAGTGGTGTAGACCCTTATCGGGCACCACGTATTCGCGAAACAGAATGACTTCAAATCATGGGTTTGTCATCATTGATAAACCTGCAGGCATCACTAGCCATGATGTTGTTGCTCAGCTGCGCAAGAAATTAAGCACCAAACGGGTAGGTCATGCAGGAACTCTTGATCCCATGGCTACTGGAGTTCTAGTCCTGGGGATCAACAACGCAACAAAATTTCTGCAGTACATCACCGAAGGCAAGAAAAGATATCTAGGAACAATTCGCCTTGGCCAATCCACAACAACGGACGACAAGGAAGGTGAAATTCTTACCTCCAACGATGTCGCCGCAGTTGATGAAAGTAAGATCAAGGAACTTCTCGCTCTTCAAGTAGGAACAATCATGCAAGTTCCCAGCAAAGTTTCGGCAATTAAGATTGATGGCGAGCGAGCATATGACCTGGTCCGTCAGGGAAAAGAAGTCGAAATTCCAGCTCGCGAAGTGACGATCTACTCTCTGAATATTCTTGAAATAAGAAAAAGTGATTTCGTTGACATTGATATTGATGTGGAATGTTCAGCTGGTACTTATATTCGCTCTATCGCCCGCGATCTGGGTGAAGCCCTTGGCGTTGGTGGACATCTCATTGCGCTTCGACGTTCTGAAGTTTCGCCCTTTACTCTCAATGATTGCAGCGCCTTAGATAATCCTCAGATTCGCTCACTAGCCGAGAGTATTTCTTCAATAATGCCCATTCGCCATATTGATCTGCAAGAGATTCAAGAACTCTCGTTTGGACGTTCGCTCACAAAATCTGACTTTGCAGGTATCGGCGTTGCTATAGGACCCAATGGAGAAGTGGCAGCAATTCTCGAAAATCGAGAGTATGGCGCGCAGCCACTCGCAGTTTTTAATTCATGAAAGAATGCACCTGATGAGATTTATTCCTGATATCACTTGGCATGGCTCACCTATTCATGGCGCTGCTCTTGCAATTGGAATCTTTGATGGTGTTCACCAAGGACATCAAGCGATTCTGCAAGAGGGAATCAAAGCCGGCCTTCCCGTCATTGCAATAACTTTTGATCCTCACCCAACTGCAATCTTTGCTCCAGATCGCACTCCAACGAAGTTATTGACCATCAAGAACCGTGTCCATCAATTAGCTACCCATGGAGCCACAACAATTGCGGTAATTAAATTCTCGGAAGAATTCTCTCAGTTGTTGCCACAAGAGTTTATTGATCAGGTCCTCATTCCTATTTTTGAGCCACAGCTCGTCATCGTTGGTGAAAACTTTACCTTCGGCGCAAAAGCCGCTGGCAATGTGAAATTCTTACAGGAGAATGCGCCTTTTAAAGTTAAGGCGATGCCGCTACAAACTCAAGGTGAGATTACAGTTTCATCCACACGAATTCGGGAAGCAATACGCGCGGGAAATATTGAAATCGCGAATCAACTTCTAACCCGGCCACACCAACTTGTCGGTCCTGTCATTCATGGCGAGAAGAGGGGAAGAACGATCGGTTATCCCACCGCAAATATTGGATTAGGAGTGGATGCAACCATTCCATCGGATGGCGTATATGCGGGCTGGTTAAGCGTCGGTAACCACAAGTGGCCAGCTGCGATATCAATTGGAACAAACCCCACATTTGATGGAGTTCGTGGCAGACAAGTTGAAGCATATGCGCTCGATCGCGATGATTTAGATTTGTATGATCAAGAAGCAACTGTTGAATTTGGTTGGCGTTTACGCGACACCATTAAGTTTGATGGTCTTGAAGCTTTGTTAGCGCAGATGAAAATTGATTGTGATGAAGCTCGAAAATTGACTCATTCTCACGCGTGATTTCCTCTCGATTTTAGATATATAAGGCCCGCTGGTAGATTTCACCCCTCAAGCGAGAAATCGTGCGCTCGTGCGTAAGACCGAGGGCCCTCGTGAAAGATGTAAAGGAAGTTAGACCATGGCATTAACACCTGCCGAGAAGAAAGAAATCATCACTAAGTTTGGCGCCTCTGCATCAGACACAGGAAGCCCTGAAGCACAGGTTGCACTTCTCTCAAAGAGAATTGAACAAGTAACTGAGCACCTACAAACAAATCAGCATGATCACCACAACCGTCGTGGTCTATTGCTTCTTGTAGGTCGCCGTCGCAGAATTTTGCAATACCTTGCAAAGACAGATATCGCTCGTTATCGCGCGATCATCGACAAACTCGGCATCCGCCGCTAGTTTGCTTAACAATTAAATAAACACCCAGCGCAGCACCAGACGATTGGTCCTCGGTGGTGGCTTACGGATCTATACAAGAACGCCGTGGGCTTCGATCGAAGATCCATTCTCTGCTAGTGCGCTGGTGATAGAGAATAGGAGAGACCCATGGAGGGTCAAGACGTTAAGTCTGCCGTTGCAACAATTGACAACGGAAAATTTGGAAAACGAGAGATTCGTTTTGAAACTGGCCGCTTAGCGCGCCAAGCTGCAGGAACTGCAGTTGTTTATCTTGATGATGAATCAATGTTGCTCTCTGCAACTACTGCTTCAAAGTCACCACGCGATCAATTCGACTTCTTCCCACTTACGGTGGATGTTGAAGAGCGTATGTACGCTGTTGGAAAGATCCCAGGATCATTCTTCCGCCGCGAAGGTCGTCCATCGGAAGATGCGATTCTGACCTGTCGCCTCATTGATCGCCCGCTTCGTCCATCATTTATTAAAGGTCTTCGTAACGAAGTTCAGATTGTTGTGACAGTAATGGCACTCAATCCCGACCATATGTATGACGTAGTTGCTATCAATGCAGCTTCAATGTCAACACAATTAGCAGGGCTTCCATTCTCAGGTCCGATTGGTGGCGTGCGCGTTGCACTCATCGATGGACAATGGGTGGCATTCCCAAATCACAGTGATCTTGAGCGCGCCGTATTCGATATGGTCGTCGCAGGTCGTATTGCTGGCGATGATGTTGCAATCATGATGGTTGAAGCTGAAGCCACGGTAAAGACCATCGGTCTTATTGCTGGTGGCGCAGCTGCTCCAACTGAAGAAATTGTTGGCCAAGGCCTTGATGCTGCAAAGCCATTTATTCGCACCTTGTGTGAAGCGCAGCTAGAACTGGCGAAAGTTGCCGCAAAACCAACTGCTGAATTCCCTGTCTTCCTTGATTATCAAGCAGATGCATTTGAAGCGGTTGAGAAAGCTGCAAAAGCTGATCTGGCAAAAGCACTCACAATTTCAGGAAAGCAAGAACGCGAAACTGAAATCGATCGCATTTCTGCTTCTGTGAATGAATCACTCGCAACTTCATTCGAAGGTCGCGAAAAAGAGATTCCAGCAGCCTTCCGTTCACTCACAAAGAAGCTAGTTCGTCAGCGCGTACTTCGCGACAAGATTCGCATTGATGGTCGTGGACTTCGCGATATCCGTCCTCTGACTGCCGAAGTTGAAGTAGTTCCACGCGTTCATGGTTCTGCTATTTTCGAACGTGGTGAAACTCAGATTTTGGGAATTACAACCCTCAATATGCTCAAAATGGAGCAACAACTCGACACGCTAAATCCTGAAGATCACAAGCGCTACATGCACAACTACAACTTCCCGCCATACTCAACTGGCGAGACCGGTCGTGTTGGTTCTCCGAAGCGCCGCGAAATTGGCCATGGTGCGCTCGCAGAACGTGCGCTTCTGCCAGTACTTCCAGCTCGTGAAGAGTTCCCTTATGCGATTCGCCAAGTTTCTGAAGCACTTGGATCAAATGGTTCAACGTCAATGGGATCTGTGTGTGCTTCTACGCTCTCACTTCTCAATGCTGGTGTTCCACTGAAGGCGCCAGTTGCAGGTATTGCAATGGGATTGATTTCTGATGATGTTGATGGAAAGACAGAATATGTTGCTCTTACCGACATCCTTGGCGCAGAAGATGCCTTTGGCGATATGGACTTCAAAGTTGCTGGCACAAAAGATTTCGTAACTGCGCTACAGCTTGATACAAAACTCGATGGAATCCCAGCAAGCGTTCTTGCTGGTGCTCTCCACCAAGCAAAAGAAGCGCGCCTTGCAATCCTTAATGTTATGAATGATGCAATCGATCGTCCGGATGATATGAATCCGCTCGCCCCTCGCATCATCTCTATCAAGATTCCAGTTGATCAAATCGGAGCGGTGATTGGTCCTAAGGGCAAAGTCATCAATCAGATTCAAGAGGAGACTGGCGCAGAAATCTCTATCGAAGATGATGGAACTATCTTCATCGGAGCCACAAATGGCACCGCTGCTGATGCTGCTAAAGCTCAGATCCTTGGAATTGCAGATCCAAAACTTCCAGAAGTTGGAGAGCGCTACAACGGAACCGTTGTAAAGCTTGCAACATTTGGAGCATTCGTAAATCTCCTTCCTGGTAAAGATGGACTTCTCCACGTCTCGCAGATTCGCAAGATGCATGGCGGTAAGCGCATCGAAAATCTTGAAGATGTAATGAAGGTTGGCGACAAGGTTCATGTTGAGATTGGCGAGATTGATCCAAAAGGCAAACTCTCGCTCATCCCAGTTCTTGAAGATGGCGCCGCTTCTGATTCAGCAAGCGAGTAACTTTTAGCTTATGACTGTACGTAAGACCGTTCTTCCGAGCGGTCTTCGTATTGTCACAGAAGAAATTCCTGGAGTCCGCTCTGCTGCTTATGGAATCTGGGTAAATGTAGGTTCCCGAGATGAATCCACCAAAGTTGCCGGCGCCTCACATTTCTTGGAGCACTTGCTCTTCAAAGGCACAAAGACGCGAAGTGCGCTTGATATTTCATCATCCATCGAAGCGGTTGGTGGCGAAATGAACGCCTTTACTTCAAAGGAATACACCTGCTTCTATGCACGTGTCATCGATAACGATCTACCCCTTGCTATTGAAGTTATTTCTGACCTCATTACCTCTTCAGTCGCACGCCCTGAAGATGTTGATGCCGAACGTAAAGTCGTTCTCGAAGAGATTTCTATGCGTGATGATGATCCATCGGATTTAGTTCATGAACTCTTTGCAGAAACTTTCTATGGGGACACAACTCTTGGTCGTCCAATATTAGGAAGCACTCAATCAATCAAATCTTTAACTCGTAACTCAATTTTCAATTACTACAAGAAGCGCTATCTTCCGCAAGACATTGTGGTCGCGGTTGCTGGAAACCTAAAGCACCAGAAAGTTGTTGACCAGGTCATCAAGGCGATGTCTCGAGATGGCTTTTTGAACCATCCTAAGAGCGATTACAACCTCCGTCCCAACACCTCTTTTCGTAAGAATGCAGAGAAGAAAATTGGCTTGCTTAATAGAAAGACGGAACAGGCCCACTTATTTTTAGGGATGCCTGGAGTTGCGCGGGACGATAAACGTCGTTTCACCATGGGAGTCCTATCTGCAGCACTTGGCGGTGGAATGTCCTCTCGCTTATTCCAAGAGATTCGCGAGAAACGAGGCCTTGCTTATTCGGTTTACTCATATGCTCAACAATTTGCGGGTAGTGGGTTTATCGGATTTTACGCTGGGTGCAATCCAACAAAAGCTCCGGAAGTAGTCTCCATAATGCGTGATGTTCTCCATGATGTTGCGCAGAACGGTTTAACGCATGAAGAACTAGCGCGCGCTCAAGGCGCCGTTAGTGGAGCGCTAGTACTAAGCCAAGAAGATACTGGCTCCAGAATGAGCAGAATTGGAAAGAGCGAATTGGTCTATGGCGAGATTATGAGTTTTGACCAGATTCTCAAGGAGGTTTCTGAGGTGAATAGCGCAGGGATTCGTGCTTTAGCCGATGAGATTTTGCATGCAACGCCTACGCTTGCAGTTGTGGGACCATTCTCCAAGCGTTCAGTTTTTGATCGAGTGATGAAGTAGAGGGTGAAGACGTTATGACTATCAACGTTGCTGTTCTTGGCGCTAAAGGTCGCATGGGTGCAGAAACTGTCAAGGCAATAACCGCAACCACAGATTTGAAACTAGTTGCCCAACTCGATCTTGGCGATTCACTCAATCAGCTCACCTCCACCGGCGCACAAGTCATGGTTGATTTCACTCACCCAGATGCAGTAATGAAGAATGTGGAATTTGCAATTTCGAACGGCATTAACGTTGTCGTTGGTACTACCGGATTTGACGAGAAGAAGCTTGCCCAAATAAAAACCTGGTTATCAAGTAATCCAAAAGTAGGTGCGGTTATTGCGCCAAACTTTGGGCTTGGAGCCGTTCTAATGATGCAATTCGCTGCAAAAGCGGCTCGCTATTTTGAATCAGTAGAAATTATTGAACTGCATCATCCTGATAAAGCCGATGCGCCTTCTGGAACAGCATCGCGAACTGCGGAATTGATTACCAACGCAAGAAAATCTGCGAACCGCCCAGCTATGCCAGATAAGACTTCAAGTGCGCTCGATGGCGCAAGAGGAGCAAAAGTTGGAGATGTTCCTGTTCACTCCGTCCGTCTCCGCGGTTTAGTAGCACACCAAGAAGTTCTACTAGGTGATCAAGGCGAAACTCTCTCGATTCGCCACGACTCAATAGATCGAAGTGGATTTATGCCTGGGGTTCTCTTGGCTGTGCGAGAAGTGGTGAACCGTCCAGGTCTCACATTTGGACTCGAACACCTAATGGATCTATAAAAAATCGAAGAATGGAGCAGATATGTCATCGCAAATAACAATGTATAGCGCAGATTGGTGTGGAGATTGCCGACGTTCCAAGCGTCTTTTGGATTCACTCAATGTGGAATACACGCTTATCGATGTAGAGGCTGATGCATCTGCCTCCGAAAAAGTCATAGAAATTAATGGTGGACAACGCTCGATTCCTGTCATTGTTTTCTCAGACGGATCCCACCTAACTGAGCCTTCAGATATTGATTTAAAGGCAAAACTCGAAGCGCTCAAAATTATCTAATCTAATCGCGATAAATGTGCGATTAGTTCGGGAGTCACTCGGGATTTATTAGCTCCTTCCTGCTGCGAATATTCCTCTACACGAGAGGAGAACGCAGTGATCTACGTAGTCAAATCGCAGAGTTTCTTGCGAACTCCTCTCGTGTCCATTCTCATGGAAGGTGAGGATTGGCTGGTCGGCTTTGATGAGACTTTCGATGATATGTCGAACGATTCTCTGATTGAGTTTGAGGGATTCAATAATTACCCAGCAGCGAGAATTCGTGCTTACGATCGTTCTCACTTTGCCATCGAATTGGATCTTGATGGTTTTGCTCAACAAAAGCCGCAAGTGTCAGTCGAGAATGGATTTCTAGTTATCACAGCTTCAAAAAATGAGTATGCCCTAAAAGAAAATAAGAATTACCTACAACGAGGAATCAGTGCGCGGGGCTTTAGACGTAGCTATCAGCTGGGTAAAGGTGATCGCGTGTGTGGTACCAATCTGCAACATGGAATCTTGCAGGTTGAAATAGATCGGACAGATTCGTCAGCTGTGGTGTCCGAGTCGAGTTGGGTTCGTGCTGGATAGTTCTATAGCGCGAACTTTCGTCGGTGTAGGTATAGCAGGGTGACGTGTCTATCCACGCCACCCTGCGCTACAACGAATCAGGAGAAAACAAATGTCAGACTTGATGAAACGTGAAAGTAAATTTAGATCCCCGCTTGCAACAGTCCTATCAGATGGTGAGAAGTGGATGGTTGGTTTTGATGACATGTTCAATCGACTGGTAGAAAAATGGGAAGATGGATTCGATGGCTTTCATGAATACCCGGCATCGAACATAAAGCGGATAGCCGATGACCACTATCGAATTGAAGTGGCCGTAGCGGGTTTTAAGAGAGAAGATCTCAAAGTCGAATTAGAGGATGAAACGCTCATGGTTCAAGGCCATGCGAGCAAAGAAACTGAAGAGAAAAAAGGAGATTACCTGCAAAGAGGCATACATGCGCGAGACTTCGAACAGTGTTTTCAGCTTGCTGAACACGATCGCGTCCTCGATGCATCTTTGAAAAATGGGATCCTTGAGATTGATATCAAAAGGGAACTCCCGGAACCAAAGAAACATGTGGCGATTCAGATAAGGAATGGATGAGATTCCATTAATTGAGTTGCCCTGAAGGTAATACGGGGCGATGCGATCTAGCCGCATCGCCCCGTTTCTCTTTACTACAAACTAGATTGTTGCAAGTTAAATTGCTACAAGTTAGGAAGACTTTCGAGCTAAGTGCGAAGGAGCCATAAAGCGAACCCCAAGACCGCGAATCGAGTAAATGTGATCGCCTCCACCGTTCTCCTTGATCTTTATACGAAGTCTTGAGAGATGTGTATCGATCAAATGGCTTGAACCGATGCCATCTTTCACCTTGATCACATTGAGAAGCTCTGGACGTGAGATTACGCGTTCAGGTTCAGCAAAGAATGCTTGAGTCAGAAGTAGCTCAGTTTTAGTTAAAGGAACTATCTTTTCGCCAATACGAAATTCACATTGTGGTACATCGAGAGTCATATTGCCCCAGGTGTAAACCTCGTCCAAAAGCGCATTTCTTTCGGATTGCTTATCAATCTGATAATTAACTCTCTGCATAAAGAGTTTCTGGACGATGGGTTTACTAATGACCTCATCTGCACCTGCCCGGATACACATCTCTTCAGTCACAGGGCTGCCATGATCGACGAGGGGAATGAGCGCACCGTTTGATTGCAGGCGCATCCAGCCTAGAAGATCAAGAGATTTCATAAAGTCACTTGCAAGATGAAAGAGAATGACTTTGAAGTCGGATATAGCGAAATGGTCGCGAACCTTGGCTAGGTCGTTTTCAGCTCGTACGTTGAAATTCCATGATTCCAAAGTATTTTGCATGAATTTACGATCAATTGGGTTGTTTTCAATAATGAGTGCTGAGTTGTTGTTTGTAATCATGTGGCGAACATAATGTGTATGAAGTCGCAATAATTGATAATGAATGTACAAAGACCAGTCCGAGAAATTGTTAGACCATATTGCGATAAGTAAGACCGCAGCGTTGATTTATTGTTTACGCGTATTCACGTGAATACAGAATCGATTCAATTGTAATTAAAGAGAAGGAAAATAAATGAAGAGAAAAGCAGTTTTTGCAGTTGCTATTGCCTGCACTGGACTAACCATGTTTAGCGCGCAAGCAACTGAGTATCCGTTCCCTACCGGTATGAGCGTCAGTATCGAAAGAGACTCTTTGCCAACTTACTCCGAGAATTCCAATGTCGTCTACCCAGTCGTTAGCTACTTCACTGTGGATATGCCCAATGGAGACCTGGACTTCTCACTCCGAACCGAAGATGGTGAAGATCTCGCAGTTATTAAGCAAGGCGATAAATACTTCATTAACTCTCACATTGCTATCGGCGAGAACGTCTATTTCGGCCCTGATATCCAAAATGTGGCCGATCCCGTTCGAGTTCTGATTGATGGACCAATAAATCTCGGTCACGTTCACTTCAATACATCTTCTTCTAAACTTACTAGCGAAGCAAAAACTGCACTCACGTTGATGGCAAAAGAGATGTCGGATAGCAATCTCACCAGCGCATACCTTGTTGGCATGACTGACCGATCTGGGGGAGATAGCGCAAATTTGGCGCTGGCTAATAAACGAGCCTCAGCCGCTGCTTCTTACCTCAAGAAGAAACTTGCTGGCTTAGGAGTCATGGATCCAGTAATCACCACTGAAACCATGGGTGAATACCTCTCGACTTCGAGAGATGGAGTTGTCAATCTCAAGGATCGTAAAGTATCGGTTCTGATTTACCCAACAATTTAACTAAATAGAAGAAGAATGGCGCTGGATTTCGAGGGGAATTCAGCGCCTTTTTCTATACCGCAACAGATGCGTTTTGGGAGTGCATTCTGTTATAGATCTGGGCAGCTTCGTTTCTTCCTGAGCAACCAAGTTTTGCGTAAATCTTTATGGTTTCCTGTCTAATAAGTGATTCCGAATAGCCTAGGACATCTGCAATTGCTGCGTTGGTTCTACCTTCAGCAATAAGTTTAAGAATGAGGGTCTGTCTTTGCGTAAGGGGTTTTTCATACTCAGATGGATCAAATGTGAAGGTCTCAGACCGGCTCGAGTCTTCGCGATCTCGGCCACTCTTTCTTCGCGACTGTGATTGATTGTAAATCGCATTGGAGAGTATGAGTGAGATAGCTTCGAGATATTGTGCAGTTGCCTCTTCAAATTCAAGTTTGGCATGAGAGAAAGCAGTAAGACTTCCTATCGGCAGGCCATCCACATCGATAGGACAGCAGATAATTGTCTTGAGATTCTTCGGCAATTGTAGGTTTGCCATTCTCGTATATTGCTTCGGCCACGTCGGCAAGGAATCAATCCAAATGATGCGGTTCTCACGTATTGCGTCAGTAAAGGGCGTGCGTTCGGAGATAGTGAAAGTCGGCCGCTCGCCATTCTTGTCGGTGATCTCGATGCCAAAAGATGTATGTGGAATTGCATGGCCATTCTGATCGATTTCTGTGTAAAGCAGCGCATCAGTTTGAAATGGAGATAGCGCCTTGATGCAGAGCATTTGGAGTACATCGGAGAACTTATGGCTTGGATCCGTCACATATGTGCTGACCTCTGCGAGTTGGCGATAAAGCATTTATTTTCCATTCACTTGGGGAATTGTGGTGAAAGTGTAAATCGGATTTTGAATGGTCAATAGGTCAATTCAGTCTAATTGTCGTCAAAGACTAGTTAAGAATTTCTCACATTAATTGTTGTTCAAACATTGTTCGGACATTAGTGAAAATGCATTAGGTATTTGTGAAATCTTCCGTTCTCGAATTA
>JACCDZ010288836.1_pt1 | contig 12587 bp, 27 predicted proteins | sample 7449551 | NCBI WGS metagenome assembly JACCDZ01 (sample SAMN15323452, study PRJNA562643) | freshwater metagenome | isolation source: river surface water | place: USA:Blue River Watershed | collected 2017-08-18
GGCCTAAACTCCATGCTGTGTCGTGGAATGTGCAGAATAGTAAGTATAGGCGAGCGCGGGGACTCCTAATGCCATTAGGGGGGTGCCGGATGGGTAGGGTGACAGGAGAGGCCATACATAACCCTCCTCCCCCCCGTCAAAGTAAACACTACGCTAGACTAGCTAAGTAATACCTAACACAAGAGACAATCAAAGCGAGCGAAGCGAGCGAAAAAATTTTTTCGGCGGCTGCCTCGCTCTTAACTGGGGTTATGCTGCCTATTGCCAGCCTGATTAATTCCCTAGGGCGATTTGGTCTAAGCGGGTTGTTGTGCTACTTTAAATAGGTCGATGGGGTTCATCGGCGGCGGCGCTGCCGTCTATCTCAAGTTAAGGTCAATTCTTTATGGCTACTGTTTCGAATGTTTCGCTGATCGCTCTGGGCATCAATGAAGTCCGTGCGGGCAACGCCATCGTGGAAGGCGGCATCGCTCATATTGCGGAAGGTATCTGCGAAGCGTGGTTCACTCCGCTTCGCTGGTCCTATGGTTCGGGTGATAATGAGGTGTCGGGCTGCGTCAATTTGGGCGATATGTTCAAGGGGCGTCATCATCCTGACGGTTCTATCGACTCCAAGTTTCTTCCGGCCATGTATCGCGCGGTCGCGGAAGCGTTCGGGGTCGATGGGGAGATGGCAAGCGCGGACAAAATGGCGTTTCAACGTGGGTTCTCCATCGCGGCGGCGCGCCATGCTGGTGCGCCGGTCAAGTTCGTAGATGAAACTGTCGAGCGCAAGGGGCGCGCGGTCAAGGTCCGGGCTGTCGAGGTTCCTGCCTCCTATGCGTTCAAGCTGACTGGTGACGACGGCAAGCTGTCGGAAGTCGCCAAGGATGCGGTGGCGCGTATCAAGTCCAACCTCGAATTGGAAGGCAAGGCGGTGCCTGATGACGCTGAGCTTCTCAAGCGCGCGGGTGATCTCAAGGTGAAGTGTGTGGGCGGCAAGCATCCGGTGTTCGGCAAGCGTCCGTCCTCCACGGAAATCGCCGGGACTCTCCGCGCCATCGCGTCACGTGAAGGGGTCATGCCTGAACCTAAGGCGCGCAACGGCTCGGCCAAGTCGGCCAAGTTCCTCGACGCTCTGGCCTATGTTCAAAAGTGCCTCGACTCTCTGGCGACTGACGAGCCTGATATTGCTCTGGCGAATGAGGGCGAGAAACTGCTGCGTGATGTGGCCGAGCGCATCGCGGCCTATTTCGCTAAGTGATTAACAGGGGCCGGGCGCAAGCCCGGCTCCACATTCAAGGGGATTTGATATGAACACATCTGCACGCGCTGCATCCATCGCGCGGGGTCTGGCTATCTACGCTGAGTGGATGGATTGCCCGGCGCAACTCTCGCCGGATCAAGCGCGCCTCCGGGATCGCTGGGACGACTGGGCTGCCGCACATGGGCGCGCCATGGTCGATCTGGTCTACAAAACACACAACCAAATATTCGAAACACTTTTGCGTGTTTGATCCTCTCGCCTCGCTGGCTCCGGCCAGCGGGGTTTTTTTGTGCCTGCGTTTCGCGCCTCCCTGCCAAGCCTAGGCCGCGCAAGCGGCCTGCGGCGAAGCCGCGCCGAGCGGGCGCGAAAAATCGCGCCCGGCCTAGCGAAGCTAGGCCCTAAACAAACCAACTCCAGCGAAGCTGTCTATATAACATGATAGTGAGCATGATAGTGCTACATAAACCATGATAGTTCTCTTCCCCGTGATAGTTTCCTAACCGGTGATAGTAAGAGCTGACTGGTTGGATGAGCGCTTAGCTGACTGGTTGGATGAGCGCTTACCTGCTAGCTGCCATGCAGCTAGCACTTCGCACCTGCGCTTGTCAAGCACCTCGCGCAATAAAAAACCAGCCGGTGAAGGCTGGCGCTTAACCGCCGTTAAGCGGTGTGGATAAACTAGACTGGCGAAAGCTACGTCCAGACCGGCGTAGCCGCCGTCAGGACTGCTGGCAGTCTACCCAATTTTTCTGATCTGTCAAGCCCCCCGTTGAAAGTTAGTGTTGTAAGGCTTCCTGTAAGTAATGTTAGAACAGGGTCCGTGGAAGCCATTGAAAACAAAGGAAAGTTAAAAGTTAGAATGTTTTTGAGGTAATGAACCACTTTTTCAGTTTTAGACAGTGTCAAACCCTCCTCGCAGATGCACCGCAGCACAGCACCAAAAAGTCCGGGCCTCTCTCAAAACGCCAAAACATTTTTACATTCTAACTAACTATTATAATTTTATATATATATATATGAGAACAAACGATTTTCTTTTGTAAGATTTTTCACCACAAAAACTTTACCGTCCACCTGCATTTTCTTACGCCCGCCTGCTTGACACCCACCGAAAAAAGTGGCAACAGCTAGCTGTTGCCAGTCGAGGCTGGCTTGACACAAGCCTTTATTTGTGCTACCTTAATGAAGCTGGGAGAGCAACTGCTCCCCACGCAGCGCGCCTTCGCGCCCATCGGGTCTTAACCCGAGTTAAGGAGCAAGCCATGGAATACATCCACTACGAAGATATCGCATCGTTCGACGAAGACGCACTCGACTGCCTTTCACTCGACGCTCTGTTCGCTGAGTTCCTCATCGAGGACGAGACGGGTTTGGCTCCCTGCTGGGGAGACGAGTGATGACTGAGCCTTGTGCCATCTGTGCGCAGTGTGGGTGTCTCTACCCCGCTGCGCGGCGTAACCTCGGTTACCGCACGTGCCTAGACTGCGGCGACATAGCCGCCCGACAGGTCAAGTGGTGCACTGCGCCACTGAACAAGAGCAACTACGTCCTGATAACGGACGTGCGAGACCTGCGTGGTCTCAACCCCAAGCGAGTAGGAGAGTGAGATGAGCGACGACCTGACTGACTGGCGCGAAACACTGCGGGGGTATCTGGCTGAATTACCTGAGCACCGTAGTTGGGTTCGCTTCGCCCGCGACAAGGACCTACCTCTATGCACCGAGCGCATGACTCCGCAGGAATTCGAGCGGCTCATGCGCGAATTAACCGGGGAAATCGAGGGGTAATAAGATGAGCGACGACCTGATTTTGAGTATGCCGCACCATGCGGGCAAGACCGTCGAGTCCGTGCATGTCTACGGCGACCTAGCCCACTACGAACGTAGGAAAGGCGACGACGAGGGGCTGGACCGCATCGTGGTTACCTTCACTGACGGCAGCCGTGTCGTTGCGTCCTATTGGACCAGTGAGATGGGCGGCCTGACCATCGACGAGGGGGAGGAGTAACCATGCGCAACAAGAACCCCCAATACCGCATCAACGGCCACAACTACCTCAAGGAGACGCTCGTGTTCGCACGGGGTGACCGCAAGGACGCGCTCTACAACTGGTGGATGGCCATGCAGGACTCGTGGGCTACCCTGCTGCACAAGAGCCGAGGCTTCAAGGGCTACATGCAGGGTCAGAGCCGCTTCGACCGCACCTTCACCCCGCTGGGCAAGCGTAGGTTCTACTAGGAGGATAACATGGGAGACTTTTTTACGAGGGCGTGGGCGGTAGCCGACTCCCGCAACTGGACTGACAACAGGCTACTGGATGAACTCCTCGACGTGTTGGAGCGTGAGCCGAGAGAAGTGCAGGACAGGATCACCAAAGCATTGGAGAATAATCATGAGTGAGAGCAGCGGTGCCGTGATAATCTTCTACTACGCACCCGACCGGGAGGTGATGTGGGAGGACGAGTATGAGCCGGGGAACCAATACCAACAGCTCTTCCCCCGACTGCAGGACTTCATCGTCAACGGCCATATCTTCGAGATACTGGAGTATCACCCTAACGGGATGAGTGTCAAAGCGGCCAGCGAGCGTGCCCACTGGTGGGATGAGCAACTGCATAACCTAGGTTATGATACGCCGTACGTTGACGAGAACGCAGACTGGGAGAGGAAGGAACAAGACGGTGCCTAAATACATGATGGTCCCGATGGACGACGACGCCCAACCCACAACCAAAGCGCAGATCATGTGCGAGGAGACGATGGAGGCTACACAAGGCGCGATGCTGACGCACACTGCCAGCTACCTGCTCAAGATGCAGGCTCGCTACGCTCTTATCCCGAAGTGGAAGGTCATCGCCCGACACAAGGCCCACACAGAGCTGCGTGGAGCGATCAAGCTGGCTAACCACATAGCTGATGTGGAGCTGATGCCGTGACGCGCGTGGTCATGCTGCGCCCTGAGGTGATCGACCCGGACTCCGAGGATGGTAACGTCATGTGCAAGCATGGGATGCTGTGGGTATATGTGAGGAGTTTGAAAAACGCTGAGGATACTGCCGACATCCTGCACTGGTATAAGTCAATAGCTACGGGCCACAAACACATGTGGTTCGACCACGAGATAGAGGAGCATAACCATGGTTAAGACTGAAGACGAACTGTTCGCCGCACTCGAAGCGCTGGACCAGATGGAGCGTGACCTGCGGGCCTACCGCCTGCAGCTTGAGGCAGACTGCCGTGCCTACGGCGAGTTGGAAGGGGCCCGAGGCTTCCGCATCGACCACCTGCGGGTGCGTCACAACATCAAGGTGCTGCGTGAGCAGCGGGCCAAGGAGCAAGCAGCATGAGGAGTTCTATCATAGGCGGCAAGGACCGCAGCGACTACCGGACCATGAGCACCAAGGAGCTCATCGAGGAGTCCAAGTATACTCCCACCATCGAGCTGTGCATCGTGCTGGGCGAGAGGCTGGAGCACCGCGAGGCGATGCGGTGGTACGAGTGCCCGGAGTGCGAGTATGAGTTCAAGTCATGACGCTGAAGCGAAGCAAGGTGACGGGTAACTTCGTAGCCCAATGCAACAAGTGCTTCGACTTCATGGACTTCGAGGCGGATGACCCGTTCAGAGCGCTACCCTACATCCTGCGAAGGACTGGGTGGCAGATAACCAAGGTTAAGGATGAGTGGCAGCACTACTGCCCCGACTGTAGATCATAAGGAGCAAACACATGGCACTTGGATACAACACGCTGCGGGCATTCCCGCGACTGCGCACTTACGAGGACGCAGCTGCCTACGAAGCTAAGGTGAAGCCCATCCGGGGGCGGACGCCCGAGGTCAAGCCCTTGGGGCGCAGGAGCCAAGCATACTACGCGATCAAGCGCGAGGAGAATAACGACATCTGCGTCTACGCAGGGTCTGAGCCCATCATCCGCTTCCGCCCCAACGGCGACATGCTGATCTACGACGTCGGGTATTGGAACAAGGCGACCTACAACGACATCATCGGGGAAGTCACGGGCCTCATCACCATGACGCAGGACAGCAAGATGTGGGCGTGCGTGGACGGGGGGCTGGGCCTCCTGCGCCCGAACCCGAGGAGCAAGTGGGTCAAGGGTCAGGGCTGGGTCTCACCTGCCAACACCACCATACCCGAGAATATCTTCCGGCTGGCCGAGAAGCACGCCGATAACCCCGGTTACCGTGTGTGGACCTACGTCAACCCTCCGGCTGTCACTGTGCATCACATCAAGCGCAAGGAGATGCGCGAGGTGCGGGAGCGCTACGCTGCGTTCATAGCCTACGCGACAGCTATGGACTCCATCCGCAAGGACAACAGGCCCGAGCCTCAGGAGTATGTGGAGCCCTTCGGTGTCAAGTTCGATACGTCAAGCGATGGCTCACACACATACTACGTCTGGCACAAGGCAGGGATGCCCCCGTGCATCTACGACATCCAGTTCGACCGCAAACATGCTAAGACCCTAGCAGGCTGGATGCTGTCCGACGACGCGACGGACAACTACAAGGCATACCTCTGGCTCAACGTGCGCAGGGGTTACTACAACCCTGCTGACCGACAGATCACCGACACCATCGACCGGGTGCTCATCAAGCATCACCGTGCCGAGGTGCTGACGAGGCGCGAAGCGAGCGCAGGCAAGGCGACTAGGGACCGCTACGAGTGGGCGCTGCGCGACTGAACCCGGATCGCTTGACATAAGCGTATTAGTGTGCTACAGTAATAGCATAATGAGAGAGCGGCTTCAGCCGACGCAGACGACAACCACAACCAACCGCTAACCTGAGTTAGCTAAATACCTAGGAGCAAACACATGACTAGCATTTCCTTCGGCACCACTGTGTCCCTCGACGAAGCTGCCACCCTCGTCCGCGTGTGCCCCACCACTCGCTTCTTCTTCCGTGGCCCTCCGGGCATCGGCAAGTCGTCCATGCAGGGCACGCTCAAGCGTCACTTCGGCAACGCCTACGCCTATGCCTACTTCGACTGTGCGCAGAAGGACCTTGGTGACATCGCCATGCCTGCCATCAGCCACGAGGAGATGATTACCAAGTATTACCCTAACGCAGTATTGCAGCTGCATACGGGTAAGCCTGTCGTCATCATGCTCGACGAGTTCACCAAGGCACCGCAGCCTGTGCAGAACATGCTCCACCCGCTGCTCGAAGCGCACAACCCGCGCCTTGGCGACATCCCCCTGCCCGAGGGGTCCATCGTGTTCCTGACTGGCAACATGGCATCGGACGGTGTGGGCGATAACATCAAGGCGCACACCCTTAACCGCGTAACTACGGTTACGGTGCGCGCACCTACCGCAGACGAGTGGCTGGCGTGGGCTGTCAACCATGACGTCGATCCTGTGGTCATGGCGTGGGTCAATCAGTTCCCGCACGCTATGGCTAGCTACCTCGACGGCGATCAGGACTCCAACCCCTACATCTTCAACCCCAAGAAGATGCAGGGTGCCTTCGTCTCGCCTCGCTCGCTTGAGCTTGCATCGCGCATCCTCAAGCAGCGTGAGCACCTCACGCCCAACGCCCTGCTGGCTGCGATGATCGGCACCATCGGTGAGGCTGGCGCGCGGGACATGCACGCCTTCGTCGAGTATCAGGACCAGCTGCCGTCGTGGGAGTCCATCACCAACAGCCCCAAGACTGCTCGCCTCCCTGACTCGCCGGGTGCGTGTGCTGTGCTTGTGTTCGGTGGCATCGCCAAGATCGACCGGGTCACTGTCGTGCCGTTCATGGACTACGTCGAGCGCATGGAGCCCGAGTGGCAGGCGGTGTTCGCTATCAACGTAGCCAAGAACCCCGAGAAGTCGCAGATCGCGTTCAACAGCCCCAAGTTCCGCGACTGGCTGACCAAGAACGTGGACATCCTGTAATAACAACCAAGGAGCAAACCAATGGAACCTGCACGCAGGCTCAAGAAGATCGTCATCAACCTGATGCGTGACCCGCTGTTCGCGGACATGTCGGGTATCATGATGCTGGGCAATAAGGAGGTGGTGGACTACGTCCCCACCGCCTGCACCAACGGGCGCGACGAGCTGTATGGTGAGGCGTTCATCAACAAGTTGGACGACAAGGGGCTTGCCTTCGTCGTGCTGCACGAGGCCCTGCACAAGGCTGGCCGACACCTGCACACGTGGGAGAAGCTGCACAAGGAGAACCACCATCTGGCTAACGTAGCCTGTGACTACTGGGTTAACCTAACCATCGTTAAGCGTGACCCGGAAGGCAAGATCGTCACCATGCCCAAGATCGACGGCAAGGAGATCGGGCTGCTTGATCGCCGCTTCGACAACATGAACATCAAGCAAATCTTCGACATCCTCAAGCGCGAGCAGGAGGAGCGTGGTGGTGACCAAGGTAACCGCGAGGGTGGCTTCGACGAGCATGACTGGGCCGGTGCCAAGCAGCTGACCAAGGAAGAACAGGAGGTGCTGGCTAAGGACGTAGACCAAGCCCTGCGCCAAGGTCAGATCGCTGCGGCCAAGATGCACGGCAAGGGTGGTGGCAACATGAGCCGCGACTTCGCTGACCTGCTCAACCCCAAGGTAGACTGGCGCGTGCTACTGCGCGAGTTCGTCTCTGCCGTGTGCAACGGTCGTGACTTCTCGTCGTGGCGCAAACCTAACCGGCGGTTCCTGTCGCAGGACATCATCATGCCTAGCCTCGTGTCTGAGCGCGTGGACCACATGGTGATCGGCATCGACACTTCCGGTTCCATCGGTGGCCCGGCACTTGCGCAGTTCCTGTCCGAGGTCGTCGCCATCGCAGAGCAGGTGAACCCCGAGAAGGTGGACCTGATCTACTGGGACGCTGCTGTCGCAGGCCATGAGGTCTACAACAGCGGCACGCTGTCTACGCTCGTGAACAGCACGAAGCCCAAGGGTGGTGGCGGCACGGACCCGACCTGTGTCCCTGCCTATCTCGACAAGCACGGCATCAAGCCCGAGTGCGTCATCATGTTGACTGACGGCTACGTTGGTAGGTGGGGCGACTGGGACTTCCCCGTGCTCTGGGCCATCTGCGGTGGCAACAAGTGCACCGCACCTGTCGGCAAGACTATTCACGTAGAAGACTAACCACAGTTAAGAAGGAGCAAACGTCATGAGCATTTCCAATTCCGCTATGCTGGTCGAGCTGAACATCTCTGTCTGGACCGCTGCCGTTACCGACCGCAAGGCTACCGCCAAGGTGACCGACGACGCCAAGGCGTCCGCTGACGCCGGGCAGTTCAAGAAGAATTTGATGGCAGGCACCACGCTGCGCAAGGAGATCGCTGACTACGCAGCTATCTGCCGCACGTGGCACAACGGGCGCACCATGCCGTGGTCTGATCGCGGCCCTCGCCTGCTGCCCACGTCGATGTTCTTCGACTACAAGCAGGAGGCCAACGCCAAGCGCGACTACTTCATGGACAAGGTCGAGCGGTTCTGTGCGGCATACCCCGACCTCGTGGACGCTGCGAAGCAGAACCTTGGTGACCTCTACCGTGCCGAGGACTACCCGAGTGTGGACGACGTGCGCAACAAGTTCGGCTTCCAGCTGGTCTTCTCCCCGGTGCCCGAGTCGAGCGACTTCCGTCTCGTCGCCGCTGACGCTGACCTCGCTGACCTCAAGGCGCAGTATGACAACGCCTACGAAGCTAGGGTGAAGGACGCCATGCAGTCGGCATGGGACAAGCTGCACGACATGCTGACCAAGATGACCGAGAAGCTGTCCGAGCCCGAGGGTGAGGATGCCAAGCCCAAGCTGTTCCACGCGTCGTTCATCACCAACGTGCACGACATGTGCGGGATGCTGTCGCACTTCAACATCACCAAGGACCCGAAGCTGGAGGAAGCACGTCGCGCGTTGGAGAAGCTGGTTAGCAACGTAGACATCGACGACATCCGCAAGGACCTCGGCACTCGCATCGACCTCAAGTCGCAGGTCGAGCACGTGCTGGGCAAGTTCGACTGGTAATGGCTAAGTTCGTAGTGGAGTGGAGCGACGACTGCAGTGAGGTGATCCGCGTCTGGAAGTGGGATGACTGGCTCCGCACGGAAGTCAGCTCCCGCAACTGGGAGAGCGCAATAATCGACGCCCGCGACGAACTAGACGCCTATATAAAAGCAAAGGAGCAAACCAATGGCTAAGACACTAGTTAAGATGGACCAGTACAACGCCTTCCGCCGTTGTGGTGTGGAGGAGGAGCACCTGCTGCGCAATGCCGAGGCGCGGGTGCACAAGTTCATGGTGCCACTGCTGCAGGCCCTCTCCAAGCAGCGACCGGCTTGGCAGTTCGTGTCCGATAGGTTCGGTGATCTGGCCCCCGATGGCACGCACTACACCTACTCGCGGTTTACTATCATACAGGACGGCGAGGAGTTGGGCTGGGTCACCAGAGCTAGTAGCTGGCGCAGCGGCGACGACAAGTACGAGTTCGATGGTCCCCGCCTCAGGAAGAAGCGCAACCGTGGCAACTCCACCCAGACCAAGGACCTAAAGAAGGCAGTCAAGGCTATCCTTGCGGATGTCTACGCTCTTACTCTGTCCGAGCGCGTAGCGGCTGCACGGAAGGACTGCCACGCCACAATCGACAAGCTGGTGTGGCCGATCCAGCGTGACTTCCGAGGTACGCGCGACACTTTGGGTATGTCCATGGCTGAGTTCGTAATCCAGCACTGGGATGCGTTCATGCAAGTCCCGCTGCCCACCAAGGCCCATGAGCTGGCGCGGGATAACCTACGTGCGCGGTACGAGCGTAACCAAGCTGCCGAGGTCGTCGAACACGCCAAGCGCAACCAGCTGGGTGCTGTGGTCATCGAGCATGGCACATCTGTGCACGTGGAGTACGACAAGAGCGAGGGGACGTTCCACCAGTATGCACTTGAGACGCTACCCGATAACCTCAAGCTGGGTGTCGCCATGCTCAAGCTAGTCGAGCCTGAGACCATGGTCGATAACATCGGTGTGCGCGTCGATGCCAAGACGTACTACGTGTTTAGTGGGCTTCCCCATGAGTAACACGCTTGAGCTACTGGAGAAGGAGTTGGCGCGATGGCCCGGTGTCGAGCACCGGGCCGAGCACAAGGGACGGCACCCCAAGCTGTGGGTGAAGTACGGGGAGACTGAGCGGTTCGTGCCGTTCAGTTTCACCAAGGTGGGCCGCTATGGCCTGATGCAGAAGGTGACGCAGCTGCGCCGCACCCTGCGAGAAATAGGAGCAGAACGTGAGTAGAGGACGACCGAGACTCCCCGAGGGAGAACGCATGGTGCACGTGACTATCCGCATCACGGCATACCTGCACGCGCAGTGCAAGGAGAAGGGCAACGTGTCTAGTGTAGTACGCAAGGCGCTCGACAATTATTTCGAGCCGGAGTTGACACTGTAAAAAGTTAGCCGTAGGTTATCCCCAACCTATCAAGGAGCAAACTCATGGCGAAAACGCCAGAAGGCAAGGTCAAAACCAAGGTGGTGGACATCCTCAAGAGCGAGGATGTCTACTACTTCTTCCCCGCCACACATGGCTACGGGCGTAGTGGTGTGCCCGACATTGTAGCCTGCGTGAACGGCCACTTCCTCGCCATCGAGTGCAAGGCAGGGACCAACAAGCCGACTGCCCTGCAGGTGCGTGAGATCGAGCGCATCCGCCATAACGGTGGTTACGCAGTGGTGGCCAACGAGCAGAACTGGGAGATGGTCCGCCCGCTGGTCCGCAAGCTGAAAGGGCACAGCCTATGACCGCCTACCTCATCGCCGGGATCGTGTCTGTCTGCGCGATCATTGTCATTTACTGCGTCGTCACCGCCCCGTGGGGTTGGGAGGACGAGGACGGCTTTCATGAAGGAACGAAAGATGACTGACACCCCCACCCACTTCCGCTTCCGCATGGGCGACAAGGTCCAGAAGATACGTGGCTCGTCATGGCGCGGCACTGTCTGCGGTTGGTATAGCACCGACCACACGCCCGAGGGTTACAATGTCAACAGCGATTTTGAGCCGGGGTCTGTCCAGTGCTGGCCGCTGGCGGCGCTTGAGGCTTGGGAGATCGACAATGGATGAAGTGATTGAAGCGATGGCGCGGGGCATATGGGAGGAGACGGTGAAAATTGTGCCCACCGTCTTAAAGTGGGAGCAACTTTCGGAAGGTCTGAAGGCTCCATTCATCGAATATGCCGCCGCCGCCTACAACGCCATGCGCGAGACGCTGGTGCCGAGAGCGTATCATTTAGAATACGCTCAAACCGGCGATACGGGCCTGTCGCGTTTTGCGGGTCACGCCGCCGATGGCTGGACCGAAACACCCATCTACGCACTCCCGGAGATCGACAATGGTTAAGGTGACGGATGCTGATCGTGAGGCGGCGGAGGAATGGCGCTGGATGCTGTATGACCCTCGCGATACCAACCCGGTTGCTGAAGCAAATGATGCTGTTGAAAATCTAGCCGAAGCCTTCGCCCGCCACCGCATCGCGGGTGCCAAGGCTGCGCTGGAGAAGGCGGCGGAGGCAATGCGGTCAGTTGAGCCGGACACCGAAGCAGCGGGATGCGAGGCCACATGGGGTGACTTTCAGCAGGTCGCAGAGGCCGCCGTCCGCGCCATCGAACTTTGGGAAGCGGGGTATGGGAAATGACCGACGATCTGGTGAAGCAATTGCGGTTTTACGCTCTGCGCGTGAGTGCGAGTGTGCACGAGGATTGCGACCAAGCAGCCGACCGCATCGAAGCCCTGACTGCCGAGGTGGCTAGGCTGCGGGAGGCTTTGGAGTTCATCCAGCCAGCGGCGCTTGTCCTGCAAGGCATGTGCCAGCGCATCGGCTGTCGTCTTGGCGCGGACAAGGCGGCTGAAATGGAAGTTGTTGTCCGCAGTGCATTGACCACCGCGCCGAAGTGGAAGCCACCGATCCACGATGACGACTGCGAGGCAATGCGGTACCCCCGTGCTGACTGCACCTGCGTTCCCCGCCAAGCACTCTCGGAGAACGAGCAATGACCACCAACCCGATAATCGAAGCAGCCACCGCCATCCGCAACATCGACCCTGAGGAGTGTGAGTGATGTTTTACCGCAAGAAGCCGGTTGTCATCGAGGCCTTCCAGATGACGGCCGCCCGGCGCATGGACAATTCGGACTGGCCTGAATGGCTGCATCAGGCATGGAACGGCAACCGCAACCAGCAGGGGACATTGCAGCGCGCCGACATGACTGCCCCGCTTCCCGACTTGCTGGAGATTGTCACGCTGGAGGGCAACCATCTGGTTTCGTGGGGCGACTACATCATTCAGGGTGTGGCCGGTGAACTCTACCCCTGCAAGCCCGACATCTTTGA
>JACCDZ011563662.1_pt1 | contig 12587 bp, 11 predicted proteins | sample 7449551 | NCBI WGS metagenome assembly JACCDZ01 (sample SAMN15323452, study PRJNA562643) | freshwater metagenome | isolation source: river surface water | place: USA:Blue River Watershed | collected 2017-08-18
ATCGCCAGAAGGTCATGCTTTGACTGCTGATGGCGAGCTCACGACTGCCACGATTTACTTCCTTATCATGACCGCCTTCGAGCTGGTGCTGGGCTATTTCTGGATTGGCCCCATCGGTGGTGGCGACATGCCCGTCGTGGTGTCCCTGCTGAACTCCTTCTCGGGTTGGGCAGCGGCCGGTATCGGCTTCACCCTGAACAACTCCATGTTGATCATTGCCGGTTCGCTGGTGGGTTCTTCGGGTGCGATTCTTTCCTACGTGATGTGCCGTGCCATGAACCGCTCGCTGTTCAATGTGCTCTTCGGCGGCTTCGGTGCGGCTGCCGCTGGCGGCGCTGATGATGGCGAGAAGAAGGAAAAGAATTACCGCGCCGGTTCCCCGGAAGATGCGGCCTTCATGATGAGCAATGCCGATTCTGTGGTCATCGTGCCCGGTTACGGTCTGGCTCAAGCCCGTGCGCAGAATGCCGTGAAAGAACTCGGCGATCTGCTGAAAGAAAAAGGCGTGAAGGTGAGCTACGCGATTCACCCGGTGGCAGGTCGTATGCCCGGCCACATGAATGTGCTCTTGGCCGAAGCTGATGTGCCGTATGAAGATGTGAAGGAAATGGACGAAATCAATTCCGATTTCGCCGCGACCGATGTGGTCCTCATCATCGGTGCCAATGACGTGGTGAATCCTGCTGCCAAGAATGATCCGAGCTCGCCGATTTACGGCATGCCCATTCTGGAAGCCCAGCGCGCCCGTACCGTGATGGTGATCAAGCGTTCGATGAATCCGGGTTATGCCGGTCTCGACAACGACATCTTCTACATGGACAAGACCATGATGATTTTCGGCGACGCCAAAAAGGTGGCCGAAGACATTCTCAAGGGTCTGAGTGGTGGCGGTCACTGATTTCTCAGTGCTGTTGTTTGATAAAAAAGCCGCGCATTGCGCGGCTTTTTTATGGGAAGTACGTCATTCCCGCTTTCGCGGGAATGACGATTTTAACAAAGAGTCAGAAAGCCAAGCTTGGCATCAAACACTATCCGGACCAGAATCCGGCCACCCCGACCGGGGCAATAAAATCCCAAAAGGAGTTTGTCATGGCCTTCACTACCTATGATGCATCGGTCCCCGCTTTCCGCCAGATTCTGAAAAGCCTGTCGCGTCTGCTCGACAAGGCCGAAGCCCATGCCGCTGAAAAAGGCGTGGATGTGAGCACTCTGCTTTCCGCCAAGCTGGCGCCGGACATGTTTGACTTCACCCGCCAGCTGCAGATCGCCACCGACCACGCCAAGGGCGCGGCGGCACGTTTGGCGGGTGTGGAAATTCCCAAGTTTGAAGACAATGAAAAGTCGGTGGCTGATCTCAAGGCCCGTATCCAGAAGACCCTGGATTTCATCGCCTCCGTGCAGCCAGAGCAGTTTGCGGGCGCCGAAGACAAAGAAATCAAACTGGTCTTCCCTTGGGCCACCTATGATTTCACCGGGCGCAGCTATCTCATGCACTATGCCCTGCCTAACTTCTACTTCCATGCCACCACGGCTTACGACATTCTGCGTCGTGAGGGTGTCGCCATCGGCAAGATGGACTTTCTGGGCAAGTAGGTTTTTCCGTAACGGTGCCGGCTCCGGCACCGTTACGTGCTAGTCTGCTGGCAGGCGCTGCCCAGCGCGCCTCCTTCCGTTGTCCCGCATTGCCCTTCTCTGGAGTGTCATGCCTGCTCAATCCGATTGACTGGCCTGACCATAGAGAATGCAATGCAGGATTCAGAACTCGCCTACCTCGTCAAAACCGAAACCATCGCCTTGCCGGGCGGTGCTCTCGAGATTCGCTCGCTGCTGGACCGTCAGCAGTTCTCTGATCCGGATGACGAAGCGCTGGAGGCAGGCATTTCCTCCTCGGCCTGGCCGCTTTTCGGTCTGGTCTGGCCCTCGGGGCTGATGCTGGCGGCGGAAATGCAGACCCATACGATTGCCGGTCTGCGCATTCTGGAAATCGGTTGTGGTTTGGGACTGGCCAGCCTGGTGGTGCATCGGCGCTGTGGCGACATCACGGCCAGCGACAGCCATCCGCTGGTCCGGGATTTCCTTGTCCACAATCTGGGGCTGAATCTCTTGCTGCCCATGAAATACGAGACCGGCAACTGGGGTCGTGACAATCCTGGGCTGGGATTGTTCGATCTGATTATTGGCAGTGATCTGCTTTACGATCGCGACCAGCCCGGGGTGCTGTCCGCTTTTATCGATCGCCACGGCAGTGCTTCTGTCGAGGTGCTGATTGTTGATCCTGACCGTGGCAATCGCAGCAGCTTCAATCAGCATATGCGGGCGCTGGGTTTTTCCCATGAGGAAACCCGCTTGCACAGTCTGCCCTGCAACGGAGGCGCCTATAAGGGGCGCTTGCTGAGCTATCGACGTGAAAGTCTGTTGGAGCCGGCAAGAGGATGAAGCTGAAAAAGCCGGCTTGAGCCTCATAAAAAGGGATTTATATAGATGACTACCTGACTCTATTTTTAAGCACTCTCGCCCCGGCGAAGGCCGGGGCCCGGCGACTTTTCAGCCAGGTAATCAAAGAAAGTCACTGGCTCCCGGCCTTCGCCGGGATGACAGCTTGAAGGGGGAGTTAAGTATGTAATCCCTTTTTTATTTCACGACTATGCAGAAGAACTCACTTCACCTTCATGCCGGGTGTTGCACCTTCATCCGGCGACAGGATGAAGATATCGCTGCCGCCGGGGCCGGCAGCCAGCACCATGCCTTCCGACAGGCCGAATTTCATTTTACGAGGCGCGAGATTGGCGACCATCACGGTCTGGCGACCGATCAGCTTTTCAGGCTCCGGATAAGCAGTCTTGATGCCGGCAAAGACATTGCGGGTCTTTTCTTCGCCGATATCCAGTGTCAGTTGCAGCAGCTTGTCGGCCCCCTGTACATGCTGGGCGTTGACGATTCTGGCTACACGCAGATCGATGCGCGCGAAATCCTCTATGCCGATTTCCGGCATGCTGCCATCCTGCTTCTCGACATACTTCTCGGCAGGCTTTGCCGGCGCGGCGGCTTCTGTAGTGCTGGTATTCGTGACTGCCGTAGCAGCCAGGTTTTCCTTTGAGGCATCAACCATAAGATCCACTTTTTCCTTTTCGACACGGGTCATGAGGGCGCTGAAGGTATTGATGCGGTGATCCAGAAGCAGATTCAGGCGTGAGTTCCAGTCCAGATTTTCCACATTCAGGAAAGTCCGGCTGGCCTCTGCCGTCTGCGGCAGGATGGGGGCGAGATAGATGATGAGCTGGCGGAAAAGATTGATGCCGGTGGAGCAGACGGCATGCACCTCGGCCTCTTTGTCAGCTTCCTTGGCGAGTGCCCAAGGTTTCTTCTCGTCGATGTACTGATTGGCACGATCCGCCAGCGCCATGATTTCGCGCACGGCACGGCTGAATTCACGATTCTCGAAGTGGCTGGCAATGCTGTCGCCGGCGGCGATGAATTCCTGCAGCAGGGCTTCTTCGGAGCAGGTGGCGTTGAGGCGGCCATCGAATTTCTTGGCGATAAAGCCGGCACAGCGGCTGGCTATATTCACTACCTTGCCGACCAGATCCGAATTCACGCGGGCGGTGAAGTCTTCCAGGCTGAGATCGATATCCTCCACTGAGCCGGAAAGCTTGGCGGCGAAGTAGTAGCGCAGATATTCCGGATTCAGATGGTCCAGATAGGTGCGGGCCTTGATGAAGGTGCCGCGTGATTTGGACATTTTCTGGCCGTTCACGGTGAGGAAGCCGTGCGCGAAAATCGCATCGGGTTTGCGGTAGCCGGCGCCTTCCAGCATGGCCGGCCAGAACAGGGCGTGGAAATACACGATGTCCTTGCCGATGAAATGGTAGAGCTCGGTATCGCTGCCAGCTTTCCAGGCCGCTTTCCAGTCCCAGCCTTTTTGTTCGCATAGATTGCGCCAGCTGGCGATATAGCCCACCGGCGCATCCAGCCAGACATAGAAATATTTGCCGGGGGCATCCGGAATTTCAAAACCGAAATAGGGTGCGTCGCGGGAAATGTCCCAGTCATTGAGGCCGGACTGGAACCACTCGTCCAGCTTGTTGGCGACCTCGGGCTGCAGCAGGCCGGATTTTTCGCGGTCTTTCAGGAAGTCGGCAAAATCCGGCAGTTTGAAGAAGTAATGCTCGGATTCCTTCATTACCGGCGTGGCGCCGGAAATGGTGGAGTAAGGGTTTTTCAGCTCGGTGGGCGCATAGGTGGCGCCGCACACTTCGCAGGAATCGCCGTACTGGTCTTTGGCGCTGCATTTTGGGCATTCGCCCTTGATGAAGCGGTCGGCCAGGAACATCTGCTTTTCCGGATCGAAAAGCTGGCGTATGGGGCGCACCGCGATATGGCCACCATCGCGGTTCTTCACATAGATCTCAGCGGAGAGTTCGCGGTTTTCTGCTGAATGCGTGGAGTGGTAATTGTCGAAACGGATATGGAAATCGGCGAAATCACGTTCGTGATCCGCTTTCACTGCGGCGATCTGCTGTTCCGGTGTCACGCCGTTCTGCTCGGCTTTCAACATGATGGCCGTGCCATGGGCATCGTCGGCACAGACGTAATGCACATTGTGGCCGCGCGACTTCTGGAAGCGCACCCAGATGTCGGTCTGGATGTATTCCACAAGATGGCCGAGATGGATGGGGCCGTTGGCATAGGGCAGGGCGCTGGTGACGAGAATGCGGCGGGTGTTGCTCATGTCAGAAAATCGCAGGCGTGAGAAAGGGCGTAAATATACCTGAAAAAAGTGCGTGGCCGGGCCGGCTTTATGGCTTTTGTCCCCAGCAGCTTTCGGGGCGGCGCAGGAGCGGGCTGAGCCGTGCCGGGGGCTTGATCGCGGCTAAAGCCCCTCCTCCAGAAGGGCAATCCGGGCTAGCATACGCGCCTTGTTTCCAGCCTCGCTGCCACTTCTGTTTCCGAGAACTCCGTGACTGATATCGCCTCTGTAAATGCGGCTCTGGGAGCCGTGACCGACCCCTTGCTGGGCAGGACGCTGGCTGAACTGGGCTGGCTGGCCCGCGTCGCCCGGCAGGGCGATGACACCGTGCTGCTGGATCTGGCGCCGTCCTATGCCGGTGCATCGGAAGAATTGCGGCCTTTGTTGCTGGCGGCACTGGCGCCCTTGGGCGTGCAGCAACTGGGCATGCGTGAGCTGCCGAACATTCCCCGCGTCCAGGCCCAGGGCGGTCTGCCCGGCATGGAGCGTGTGAAAAACATCATTGCCGTGGCCTCCGGCAAGGGCGGGGTGGGCAAGTCCACCACGGCCGTGAATCTGGCGCTGGCCTTGGCGGCCGAAGGCGCTCGCGTCGGTATTCTGGATGCCGATATCTACGGCCCCAGCCAGCCCACCATGCTGGGTGTGCCGGCCGGGACCAAGCCCGCTGTGCGTGACAATGCCTGGTTTGTGCCCCTGCTGGCGCATGGTGTCGAGCTCATGTCCATCGGTTTGCTGCTGGATGGCGACAACACGCCCGTGGTCTGGCGCGGCCCCAAAGCGACAGGTGCTCTTCTGCAGTTGTTGCAGCAAACACAATGGACCGATCTGGACTTTCTCATCATCGACATGCCGCCGGGTACCGGCGACATACAGCTGACGCTGGCGCAGAAAGTGCCGGTGGCGGGCGCGGTGATCGTGACCACGCCGCAGGACATTGCCTTGCTGGACGCCAAGAAAGGCATAGAAATGTTCCGCAAGGTGGAGATTCCCGTGCTGGGTGTGGTGGAAAACATGGCCCTGCATATCTGCACGAATTGCGGCCATGCCGAACATGTTTTCGGTCAGGGCGGTGGCGAGCGTATCGCGCGCGATTACCAGACCGAGTTGCTGGGCTCCCTGCCGCTGGACATGCGCATCTGCACGCAGGCCGACCATGGCCGGCCTACGGTGGTGGCTGATCCTGATGGACAGATTGCCGGTATTTACCGGCGCATTGCCCGGCATATGGGGGCGGCAGTGGCAAAAGCCGCTGCATCCGATGCGAAAAAGATTCCGAATATTGTTTTTGAATGATGGTTTGAACGGGGAGCGACAATGAGCATCAAGGCAGACAAGTGGATACGCCGCATGGCAGAGCAGCACGGCATGATCGAGCCTTTCGAGCCGGCCCAGGTGCGCACCGCCAATGGCGGGAAAATCATTTCCTATGGCGTTTCCAGCTATGGCTATGACGTGCGCTGCTCCAATGAATTCAAGGTCTTCACCAATGTCTATTCGGCGACGGTTGATCCCAAGGCCTTTGATGAAAAAAGCTTTGTCGATATCACCTCCGATGTCTGCATCATTCCGCCCAATTCCTTTGCGCTGGCCCGTACCGTGGAGTACTTCCGTATTCCGCGCAGCGTGCTGACGATATGTCTCGGCAAATCCACGTATGCGCGCTGCGGCATCATCGTCAACGTGACGCCGCTGGAGCCGGAGTGGGAAGGCCATGTCACCCTGGAGTTTTCCAATACCACCAATCTGCCGGCCAAGATTTACGCCAATGAAGGCGTGGCACAGATGCTGTTTTTTGAGGGCGATGAAATTTGTGAGACGTCTTATAAGGATCGTGGTGGCAAGTATCAGGGCCAGAGAGGCGTAACCCTGCCCAAGACATGATCTCTTCCTGCCATGCCGGGATATCCTTGCAGGGTCAGCGTTTTGGTAAAAAGCCGCTTCTTGAGCGGCTTTTTTATGCTCGCAGGAGCGCGTGATGTCGCTACTGGGGATTTGGGGCTGTCCCGGCTTTGAAGCTGGAAAGCTCAATCGTGTAAAGCGCGCCGTCATTGTCCTGCACGACTTTCACGGGCAGATAGTCCAGGGACTTTGCCAGCCAGAAAGTGGTGTGGCGGCTTGGGTCATTATGCTTGCGGCTGATCTTGAGCGCGACAAATTTTCCGGCAGGCGTGTTGATGCTTTCTTCGCCATCAATCGTGAAGGGCTGCTTCTCGATGTTTTTAGGGCTCGCAATCCAGTAAGAGCTAGCCAGCTTTCCCATGTCTTTGAGGTCTCGACGTATCTGGATCTCCAGGTTTAGTGGATCAAGTGTTCCCGCTTGCAGGTCATAGTTGGCGGGCTGCTTGCCATCACGTCTGCCGCTGCCCTTTTTATGGTTCCAGTCGAAACTGATGCCGGAGCTGCGCCTGGATACGAAAATCTTGCGCTGCTGCTTGTAGTCCAGCGGCGTTACGGTGCTGCCATCGAAGCGAAAGCTGCTGATCTCCGAGGCAGTGGCCATGGGGGCTTTCGCAGAAAAGGTGTAGGTCCAGTTGTCGCCGGTTTTCTTTTCCAGCGTGCGTATGGCGGTGCCAGAAAGCTTGTTGTCGATATTGAATTTGTAGTTGGCGCTGAAGGGCTGCAGATCAAAGGCAAACACGTTGCCGCAGCCCAGCAGCAGCGCAAGCATCACGAGTCGTTTGCCAGTATGCATGGCTTTCTCCTTTATTTCTGGCGCGCGGTTTTCAGTCGGCCAGCTTGAGTGGAGCAAGCAAGGGCTGATTCCGCCAAACCGGCGCATTGTGTCGCCAGCACAGCTCGCCGCTTGCCATCCACACTAGCACTTGCGGATAGAGGCGGTGTTCGCATTTGTGTACGCGTTGCGTCAGGCTTTCTTCACTGTCGTCCGGCAAAACCGGTACCACGGCATGGGCAATCACGGGCCCGCCATCCAGTTCCGGCGTCACGAAATGCACGGAGCAGCCATGTTCTTTGTCGCCGGCTTCCAGCACACGTTTATGGGTGTGCAGACCCTTGTACTTGGGCAGCAGAGAGGGATGAATATTGAGCAGGCGGCCTTCGTAATGTTTCACGAATTGTGGCGTGAGTATGCGCATGAAGCCGGCCAGTACCACGATGTCGGGCGCCCATTCATCAAGCTGCCGGATCATGGCGGCATCGAAGCTGTCACGATCGGCAAAGTCCTGGTGGGAGATAACGGCCGTGGGAATATTCTGGTTGACAGCGCGTGTGAGGCCGTAGGCATCGGCTTTGTTAGAGAGTACGCCACAGACCTGCGCTTTGAGTTCGCCAGCGTCGATGCAATCCAGTATGGCCTGCAGATTGGAGCCCGATCCGGAAATCAGGACGGCGATTTTCAGCATCGGGCTCTATCTCTTTTCTGGCGTTAATCAGGCGAAGACGACAGTGGGTTCGGTATGCGTGGACGGCACGATTTCACCGATGCGCCATGCGTTTTCACCGGCTGCCGTGAGATGTGCAATAGCGGCGTCAGCATTTTCGGCAGAGACCACCACAATCATGCCCACGCCGCAGTTGAAGGTGCGGTACATCTCGAAGCGCTCGACGCCACCATTTTTCTGCAGCCACTGGAAGACGGGCGGCCAGCTCCAGGAGGATTCGTCGATACGGGCATCGGCGCCTTCCGGCAATACGCGCGGCAGATTGCCGGGCAGGCCGCCGCCAGTGATGTGGGCGAGAGCATGCACGGGCAGTGTTTCGATCAGGGAGAGCAGTGGTTTGATGTAGATGCGCGTTGGGGCCATCAGTACATCAGCCAGCTTTTTGCCGTCGAGATCGGCATCCAGGTCGGCTTTGCTGACGTCAATGATTTTGCGTACCAGCGAGTAACCATTGGAGTGCACGCCGCTGGAGGCGATGCCGATGAGCACATCACCGGCTTTCACTTTGGAGCCGTCAATGATGTCGGCTTTTTCCACCACGCCGACCGCAAAGCCGGCGAGATCGTAATCTTCGCCTTCGTACATGCCGGGCATTTCGGCCGTTTCACCGCCTACCAGGGAGCAACCGGCCTGCAGGCAGCCTTCGCCGATGCCGGTGACGACGGTTGCGGCGGTATCCACGTTGAGGTGGCCGGTGGCGTAATAATCGAGGAAGAAGAGCGGTTCGGCGCCGCAGACCACCAGATCGTTCACGCACATGGCGACCAGGTCGATGCCTATGCTCTCGTGCTTGTTCAGATCCAGCGCGAGCTTGAGCTTGGTGCCGACACCGTCGGTGCCGGAAACCAGCACAGGCTGCTTGTAGCCGGCGGGAATTTCGCAGAGTGCGCCGAAGCCGCCGAGACCGCCCAGCACTTCCGGCCGCTTGGTCTTTTTCGCCACGCCCTTGATGCGCTCGACGAGGGCATCCCCTGCATCGATATCGACACCGGCATCCTTGTAGCTGAGGTTCACGGAGGAGGGCTTCTGTTCAGACATGGCGGAAGATACCGGCTGGGGATTGAAGGGCGCGTATTATAGGGAAGCCGCGCCGCTGCGGCGAGGCATTTGCTTGCGCTGGTTTGCCTCGCCGCAGCGGCTTTCGTAGTGTAGGGCGCTGTTTTGCCCGGGCTGTTTGCAAGGATTGTCTGATGCGTCTGTGTTTTTATCTTTTTGGCCTCGCGATTTCTGCGGCCTTCGCCCTGTCTCCCGCCATGGCTGAGGAGGCGGCTGGTCGTCAGCTTGCCCAGGGACTACTCATGGCAACGGGCACGGCCTCGGCGTTTGCGACGCCTGCGGTGCAAGCCGCGCTCAAGGACCCGCAGCCTTTTCTGGGCGCCGCCGGGGCAGCCCGTTTTGACCGCCTGCTCGCCGACGCCGGTCTGCGCCGTTGGCAGCCACCGCGGGTATGGCTGCTGCAGGAGAAGATGGAGGGGGCAGCCCGGCGCTGGGAAAATGCGGCCATGCTGATACAGGCCAATGCGGCGGCCCGTGGCTATCCCGCCGTGCCGGCCAGGCCCCTGCCCAGTGCGGTCGAGGCCATCAATTTCCTGACGCCGGGTCAGGTGCATCCTGGCCTGCGCGGTCTGCTCGCCGCCTATGAGGCCGACATGCTGGTGCTTTTGCGAGGTCGCCACTGGACTGTCTGGCAGGCCGGCGGAGCCCGTCAGGGCGTGCTGCCGCCGGGTGGCGATGAGCTCTTGGCGGATGTGATTGCAGAGCTTGCCGCGGCGAGCCAGCAGTGGCCGGAGGCAAGGGGGCGCAACCTGGTCCAGGTCAATGCGGTGGCCGGACTGAAGGATTTTGCCAGTGTTCAGGGCGCATTGGCGGCCCTGCCCGGGGTGCAGCAATTGCAGCTGGTCCGGGCGGAGAAGGACAGGGTCTGGTTTGCTTTTGCAGCTCCTGCGCCTGAGCAGATGGGGTTGGCCATGGATGAGGAACCGCGTCTGCTGGCCAGTCCTGTCCGGGCTGCAGACCTGCCGCGTCGGGTGGTGGAGGCCTGTAGTCTGGTCTGTTTGCAGCAAGTCAGGCTGTGGCGGCCGGAGGCGGTAAAACCGCCCGCAGCCACGGCAGTCTCTGTACAATCGCCGTTTATCCCCTGAACTGGCCCTACCACGCATGATGACTAGCGATTTGCGTCCCTGGCTGTGGCTGTTGCTGGCGGCAGGTCTTGTCCTGCTGGTCTGGCTGCTCTCGCCCATTCTCATGCCCTTCGCCGCCGGGGCTTTTCTGGCCTATCTCGGCAATCCGCTCGTGCAGCGGCTGACCCGGCTGGGTCTGACCCGGCGTTGGGCGGCCAGTCTGTCTTTTTTCACCCTGCTGACCGTGCTGACCGTGGCCCTGGTCCTGCTCATTCCCATGCTCTGGAAGCAGTTCCTTTATGTAGAGGCCAAGCTGCCTACCCTGCTGCGCTGGACCAATCGTGAGGTGGTGCCCTGGCTGGAGGGGCATCTGCGCATGGACATCAACCGCATCGACATGGATCTTGTCGCCGAGTGGCTGTCGGGCTACTGGACCACCAGCGAGTCCGGTGAAGTGGTAGGCAATGTGCTGACCCAGGTCACGGCCTCCAGTCTCAGCGTACTGGCCATGCTGGGCATGATAGGCCTGGTGCCGGTGGTGACTTTCTATCTGCTGCTGGACTGGGACGATCTGCTCGAGCGCCTGCGTGATCTGCTGCCGCGTCATATCGAGCCCAAGGTCAGCGAGCTGGCGCGTGAGTGTGACGATGTGCTGGCGGCCTTCTTGCGCGGTCAGCTCATGGTGATGGTGGCGCTGGGTGTCGTGTATGCCGCCGGACTGGGGCTGGTCGGTCTCAAGCTGGCTCTCATCATCGGCATGGTCGCGGGACTGGGCAGCATCATTCCCTATTTCGGCTTTGCCATCGGTATTGTCGCGGCCACGATTGCCGCCGTGGTGCAGTTCGGCAACTTTCATGATGTGTTGCTGGTCTGGGCCGTGTTTGGCGTGGGGCAGGCCATAGAGGGCTGGATACTGCAGCCCTGGCTGGTGGGGGATCGTATCGGTCTGCATCCGGTCGCGGTCATCTTCGCCATCATGGCCGGAGGCCAGCTTTTCGGCTTTGTGGGCATGCTGATCGCCTTGCCTGTTGCAGCCATCATCATGGTGCTGCTGCGCCATGGCCATGCCCGCTATCAGCAAAGCCGGCTTTATCAGGGGCCGCTAGGCACAGCCTCCGTCAGCGCTGCCGAGGATGACGATGCCCGCGGCTGAGCAGCTTTTACTGAACCTGCATCCGCGTACCAGCGCGCGTCTCCAGGATTTTGCAGCCGCTGATCATGCGCTCCTCCAGGCCGCCATGGCGGACCTGCTGGCACGACCGGCCTCCCTGTTGTATCTGCATGGCGAGCCGGGCAGCGGTCGCAGTCATCTGCTGGCGGCGCTCTGCGCCGAGGCCCAGTCGCTCGGGCTTTCAGCGGCTTTGCTGCCCTTGGCGGCCCTGCAGGATGAGCCGCCGTCATTGCTGGACGGTCTGGAGAGTCAGGACTTGTTGGTGCTGGATGATATTGATGTCGTGGCCGGCGATGCGGACTGGGAAGAGGCACTCTTCCATTTGTTCAATCGTGCGCGTGCCGCAGGCAGCCGCCTGGTATTCACTGCTACGCAAGTGCCCGCACATGCAGGCTTCTGCCTGGCGGATCTTGTATCCCGGCTCAGTCTGGCACCGCTTTGGGAGTTGGTGTTGCCGGATGATGCCGGTCGCGAAGCCATGCTGCTGGCCGCCGCCGGGCGTCGGGGGCTGCTCATGGAGCCGGAGCTGTTGCGCTATCTGGTGCAGCGCGGACCGCGCGGGAGCGGACGTCTGCTGGCACTGCTGGAGACACTGGACCGGCAGTCCTTGGTGGCAGGCCGTCGGCTCACCATCCCCTTTGTTCGTCCCTTGCTGGAGGCGCAAGAGGAGCGGCTTTTGCTGCCTTAGAGCCGGTCAGCCTTGCCGCTGGGGCGGCGAATATGCGAGAGTACGGCCGCCCCTTGCGCCCATTCCGGAGAGGGGCTTTGCTGGATAACAAAAAGCAACTGCGCCAGACGGCGACCGGCGACTAGCATTCCGTTCCGGCCGAATGCTCCGCCATAAAAAAACAAGAAAACAGGATTCAGGAGTACACCTCCATGTCATGGCCCCGGGGAAGCCTTTTTACGGCGCTTCTCGTTCTTTTCATTCCGCTGGCCAGCGCCGACACCATCACGGTCAATACCACCACCGATGATTATGCGGACAACTCGCTGTGCTCACTGCGCGAGGCGGTGGAGTATTTCAATCTGGACAAGCCGAAAAACGGTTTCCAGGGCTGCGTGTCTCCCGCCAGCACCAATAGCGACAACATCACCGTTCCGGCTGATGCCAATCCGTATCTGATCAACAGTCGCATGGATGGCGC
>JACCDZ010205123.1_pt1 | contig 12586 bp, 12 predicted proteins | sample 7449551 | NCBI WGS metagenome assembly JACCDZ01 (sample SAMN15323452, study PRJNA562643) | freshwater metagenome | isolation source: river surface water | place: USA:Blue River Watershed | collected 2017-08-18
AATATTGTATAACTATTTTATGGCAATAAAAACCGAGCAAATTTACAAAAATTTATGCACTTAATAACAAATATGTTAAATTTGCCGTCCATTTAAAACATCTAACATGCACATTTTCTACGGAAAAACTGAATTAATAACGCATTTAAATTCTATTCAATCCCAGCATGCTGCTATTGGCTTTGTTCCTACCATGGGGGCTTTGCATGATGGACACTTGGCTTTAATAGCGCGTTCTTTAAAAGAAAATACTAGTACCGTAGTGAGCATTTTTGTTAATCCAACTCAATTTAATAATCCAGAAGATTTAGCTAAATACCCTCGTACTCTAGAAGAGGACGTAAGAAAAATTACCGATTTAAATCCGGAAATTATCGTTTATGCACCCTCGGTTGAAGATATTTATGATGGAAATCCTGTTTCGCAATCTTTTGATTTTGACGGATTAGAAAATCAAATGGAAGGAAGATTTAGACCAGGTCATTTTGATGGTGTTGGTACAATTGTAAAACGTTTATTCGAAATTGTAACACCTACTAATGCTTACTTTGGCGAAAAAGATTTTCAGCAATTACAAATTGTAAAAAAATTAGTAGCCAAAAATCAGTTGCCAGTTACTATTATTGGTTGTCCTATTTATAGAGAAGCCAATCAACTTGCTATGAGCTCAAGAAACGAGCGTTTAACTTCAGAAGAACGAAATCAGGCAAGTATTATCTATCAAACTCTAACTCTAGCAAAGAATACATTTCAGAGTGAGAGCATAGAAAGCGCAAATCAACTAGTTCAAAAGGCTTTTGAAAAACATCCTTTATTTGATTTAGAGTATTTTGTCATCGCTGACGAAGAGACGCTTTTACCTTGCATTGCCAAAGAAAAAAATAAGAATTACCGTGCATTTATTGCGGTTTTTGTTAACAATATTCGATTGATTGATACCATTTCATTAAATTAATTTACTTTTGCCTCATGCAAATTCAAGTAGTAAAATCAAAAATACACCGAGTTAAAGTAACCGGAGCCGATCTAAATTACATCGGAAGCATCACTATTGACGAAACCTTACTGGAAGCCTCTAACATTATTGAAGGCGAAAAAGTAGCCATCGTGAACGTGAATAATGGCGAACGTTTTGAAACCTACGCTATCAAAGGAGAAAAAAATTCAGGAACCATCACTTTAAATGGTCCTGCAGCTCGAAAAGTTCAAAAAGACGATATTATTATTATCATTTCGTATGCCACATTAGAGTTTGAAGAAGCCAAAACATTCCAACCTTGGATTATTTTTCCGAATGAAAATGATAATTCATTGACATAATCAAACTATTTATATACACTAAACCACTCTCAAAAGGAGTGGTTTTTTGTTTTATCAACAATCTATTTGTAATAATTTTTTTTGAACATTCTTTACTGTAAATTTGAATTCAATTTATTCCAAGAATTATGTCGAAAGTTAAAACTACTTTTTTCTGTCAAAACTGCGGAACGCAATATGCTAAGTGGCAAGGTCAATGCAATGCTTGCAAAGAATGGAATACTATTGCCGAAGAAATCGTTCAAAAACAAGAAAAAGTAGCTTGGAAAAGTGAACCGACAATCGCTGGAAAAGCACCAAAACCCTTGCGAATAAATGAAATCGATTCTACTCAAGAGATTCGATTAGACACTTCAGACAATGAACTAAATCGCGTTTTAGGAGGCGGAATTGTTCCAGGGTCTTTAATTCTTTTGGGAGGGGAACCTGGTATTGGGAAAAGTACGCTTTTACTACAAATTTCTCTAAGTTTACCTTATAAAACGCTTTATGTTTCGGGAGAAGAAAGTCAGAAACAAATTAAAATGCGTGCTGAACGCATCACGCCAAACGGCGATAATTGCTATATTCTGACCGAAACCAAAACACAAAATATCTTCAAACAAATTGAAGCCATCCAACCTGAAATCGTCATTATTGATTCGATTCAAACGCTGCACACCGATTATATTGAATCTACCCCAGGTAGTATTTCTCAAATTAGAGAAACAACGGCTGAACTAATTAAATTTGCCAAAGAAACCAACATTCCTGTAATTTTAATTGGTCATATTACCAAAGACGGAACCATTGCAGGACCGAAAATTTTGGAACACATGGTCGATACGGTTTTACAATTTGAAGGCGACCGAAATCATGTGTACCGTATTTTACGTTCGCTCAAAAATCGTTTTGGCTCTACTGCAGAAATCGGAATTTACGAAATGTTAGGCAGCGGCTTACGCGAAGTATCCAATCCTTCTGAAATTTTGATTTCACACAAAGACGAAGAGTTGTCAGGAACTGCTATTGCTACTACTTTAGAAGGTATGCGCCCTTTAATGCTCGAAATACAAGCTTTGGTAAGCACGGCAGTATACGGAACGCCGCAACGAAGTACGACGGGATACAATGCCAAAAGACTGAATATGATTTTGGCGGTTTTAGAAAAACGTGCAGGTTTCCGTTTAGGTGCCAAAGACGTTTTCTTAAATATCACCGGAGGCATTTCCGTTGATGATCCTGCAATCGATTTAGCAGTGGTTGCCGCTATTTTATCTTCCAATGAGGACATTCCTGTGAATAAAGATTTTTGTTTTGCAGGCGAAGTAGGCCTTTCAGGCGAAATTAGACCTGTAAATCGTGTAGACCAACGGATTCAGGAAGCCGAAAAATTAGGTTTTTCAACGATTTTTGTGTCCAAATACAACAAAATCGCCTTGAAAAATACAGGGATTAAAATCCGTTTAGTAGCTAAAATTGAAGATGTAGCTGGCGAATTATTTGGGTAAAAAAGACTAAAATCTTCCATTCTTTTACCACATAGAAACATAGAAAAAATACAATCGAAAGATTGGGATAGACGTTTCACTTTTCACAAAATATACTATGTGAGAAATAGCGCTATTTCTAAGTCATTCTCTTCAATTTACTCAAAGTTCTATGTTTCTATGTGGTTAAATTCCAAAACGAATAAGAACTCAAAAGTTAACTTATAAGGCAACAAATATTCCTCAACAGTATAGAATCGTTAATAGTGCGTTAATTAAAACCCTTGTCTTTAATAATTCCGTAACTTTAAGTAAAACAGTAATTTAACTTAATAGACGGAATCATGAAAAGACAGACTGGAATTTGGATCGATAGCTCAAAAGCCATCATCATTTGCTTAGACGGCAATAAAGAAAGTATCACCTAAATCGATTCGGATATAGAAAATAAAACACACCACCTCCGCGAAGGCAATAAAGGCACTTTCTCAGGAAATCATCATGGTACTAGCGAAACACAATTTGAGAATCGCATCCACGAACAAACCAATCATTATATGGATGCTGTAATTGACTACGTGAAAAAATCAGATGAATTGTACGTATTTGGACCGTCTGGTGCCAAAACTATATTGAAAAAAAGAATTTTGGAAGAACATTTAATTGCGCCCGAAAAATTAAAAGCGGTTGTTACTTCAGATAAAATGACCGTAAACCAAATGGTCGCTAAAGTAAAAGCGTTTTACAACGTATAAAACAAAAAAAGGCTTCGTTTTCAAATACTACTCGTACTTGTGAAACGCTTTTTTATTGAAGAACAATAAAATTCCAACTCCTGTAGAAATTGCTACATCGGCAATATTAAAAATGGCATTGAAAAAGGTAAATTCTTTACCACCCCACATTGGCAACCAACTAGGTAAATTGCCTTGCCAAATTGGAAAATAGAACATATCCACAACTTTACCATGAAACCATGTACCATAAGGTTGATTTGAAAATAAAGTAGCTACATTTTGTTGGCTATCATCAAAGGTTACCCCGTAAAAAACCGAATCTAAGATATTACCAAAAGCACCCGCCATTATCAAAGCAATGGCGACAATCAAATAATTTGAGCTTTGTTTTTTCTTTACTGAATCCCACAACCAATACCCTATTCCCGCAACTGCAAATAAGCGAAATACAGTCAAGAATAATTTGCCATATTCTCCTGGTATTTTGGTGCCCCATGCCATTCCTTCGTTTTCTATAAAATAAATTTTAAACCAAGAAAACACTTCCACTTCTTCCCCTAAAATAAAGTTAGTTTTGATGTAAATTTTAGATAGTTGGTCTATAAGTAGTATAAAAATAACTAGGAAATAGGCGTTTCGTAAAGACATTGAATTATTTTTCATGGGGCAAAAGTAAAGAATTTCCAAAAATAAAAATTCCAAATTTCAAGATTTCTAATGTGAAATTCTTGAAATTTGGAATAGTATCCTTTCTGTGCTAATTTTTTTAGCGTTGCATGTTCTTAGCTTCAATACTCATTGTAGCGTGAGGCACAATCATTAGCCTTTCTTTGCTAATTAATTTACCAGTTACTTTACACCCCCCGTAGGTTTTATTTTCTACACGGAAAAGCGCATTTTTCAAATCACGTATGAATTTTTCTTGTCGAATCGCTAATTGTGAATTAGCTTCCTTAGACATGGTTTCACTACCTTCTTCAAACGCTTTGAATGTTGGAGACGTATCGTCTGTTCCGTTATTCAAATCATTCATATAAGCACTTTTGATCAAGTCTAAATCTTCTTGGGCTTTTTGTATTTTCTTTTGGATTAATACTTTGAATTCTGCTAAATCAGCTTCTGAGTATCTTGCAATTTCATCTACCATGACTCCATTATTTAGTGATTATTATTCTTGTTTTTATATCGTCAAATTCTATTTCTAATCCGTTAGCAACTTCATTTTCAAAAACCAAACTTTCGGTTAATGTTTCTGACTTGATGTACTCTTCGTTAGCCGCTACTGCCGCTTGTAATTCAGCATTATGTTGTACCGTTACTTTAATTTTATCTGTCACTTCAAATCCTGAATCTTTACGGATATTTTGGATTCGGTTGACCAATTCTCTTGCAATTCCTTCTTGTTTCAATTCTGCAGAAATCGTAATATCTAATGCTACCGTAATTCCGTTAGAATTGGCTACTAGCCATCCCTCAATATCTTGTGATGTAATTTCTACATCTTCTAATGTTAAAGATACAGTATTCCCTGCAATAACAATAGCTAAACTTCCTTCGCGTTCCAATTCATTGATCTGGCCTGGCGTAAACCCTTGTATTTCCTTAGAAATCAAGCCCATGTCTTTTCCAAAACGAGGCCCTAATGTCTTGAAATTAGGTTTAATTTGTTTGACTAAAATCCCCGAAGCATCATCTAAAAGTACGATTTCTTTTACGTTAACTTCTGCTTTAATTAAATCGGATACCGCTTCAATTTCAGCTCTTTGATTATTGTCAAGTACCGGAATCATTACCTTTTGCAAAGGTTGACGCACTTTAATCATCTCTTTTTTACGAAGCGACAATACTAATGATGAAATCGTTTGGGCTTTTTGCATTTTGCTCTCCAACGATTTATCAACAAAGTTTTCAACGAATTCTGGAAATTTTGCCAAATGTACACTCTCAAAACCTTCCGAATGTGTCGCTTGTGTTAAATCTCTGTATAATTTGTCCATATAAAATGGCGCAATTGGCGCAGCCAATTTACTTATGCTTAACAAACAGGTATATAAAGTTTGATACGCCGCTATTTTATCTTGGGCATATTCACCTTTCCAAAAACGTCTTCTACACAATCGAACGTACCAGTTACTCAGATTTTCCTGAACAAAATCAGAAATCGCACGAGCAGCTCTTGTTGGTTCATAATCAGCATAGAAACCATCTACCTCTTTAATCAAAGTATTCAATTCGGATATAATCCAACGATCAATTTCTGGACGCTCTGCCAACGGAATTTCAGCTTCTGAATACGTAAATCCATCGATATTAGCATACAAACTAAAGAATGAATAAGTGTTATATAAAGTGCCAAAGAATTTACGACGCACCTCAGCAATTCCTTCCAAGTCAAATTTCAAATTGTCCCAAGGATTCGCATTGGATATCATGTACCAACGCGTTGCATCTGGACCATATTCTTTCAAAGTTTCAAAAGGGTCAACGGCATTCCCTAAACGTTTCGACATTTTTTGTCCGTTTTTGTCCAATACCAATCCGTTAGAAACCACATTTTTATAAGCAATTGTATCAAAAACCAAAGTTCCAATAGCGTGTAAGGTATAAAACCAACCACGGGTTTGATCCACTCCTTCAGCGATAAAGTCTGCAGGGAATGATTTGTTTTGGTCAATCAACTCTTTGTTTTCAAACGGATAATGCCATTGTGCATAAGGCATCGCCCCTGAATCAAACCAAACGTCAATTAAATCGCTTTCGCGTTGCATTGGTTTTCCTGAAGCCGAAACCAAAGTGATTTCGTCCACCACATTTTTGTGTAAATCAATCAAATCATAGTTCGCTTCCGACATGTTTCCAATCTCAAACCCAGCAAATGGATTTGTTTTTTGGAAACCAGCCTGAATTGATTTTTCAATTTCGTTGTACAATTCTTCAACCGAACCAATCAAAATTTCTTCTTGTTTGTCTTCAGTTCTCCATATTGGCAACGGAATTCCCCAATATCTAGAACGAGATAAATTCCAATCGTTAGCGTTTTTTAACCAGTTCCCAAAACGACCTTCTCCAGTCGCTTTTGGCTTCCAGTTGATGGAATCATTCAAGTCAAACATACGGTCGCGCACCTCGGTAATTTTGATGAACCAAGAATCCAAAGGATAATATAAAATAGGTTTGTCTGTTCTCCAACAATGTGGGTAACTGTGCACGTATTTCTCTACTTTAAACGCTTTATTTTCTTCTTTTAACTGAATAGCAATTTCCACATCGGCAGAACGCTCTGGCGCTTCGCCTTCGTTATAGTATTCGTTTTTAACGTATTTACCTGAAAGATCTCCCAATCCATTGACAAATTTACCTTGCAAATCCACCAAAGGAACTGGTGTGCCATTTTCGTCCAAAACCAACATTGGCGGTATTTCAGGAGTAGCTTCTTTGGCCACTTTAGCATCGTCTGCACCAAAAGTAGGTGCGGTATGCACAATTCCTGTTCCGTCTTCGGTAGTTACAAAATCTCCTGCAATCACTCGGAAAGCATCTTCAGCATTTTGATACGGTAAAACCAATGGCATCAATTGCTCGTAACGAATCCCAACTAAGTCCGCTCCTTTGGCTTCCGCCAAAATTTGGAATGGAATTTTCTTGTCTCCTGCTTTGAAGTTTTCAAAATCAGCAGCTTCTGCCGATTCGAAGAAGGTTTTTCCGAATTGTTTTCCAACTAAATTTTTAGCCAAAATAACATTCGATGATAAAAAAGTATATTGGTTGAAGGTTTTGACCAACACATAATCAATTTTTGGCCCTACGGTCAAAGCCGTGTTCGATGGCAAAGTCCAAGGTGTTGTTGTCCAAGCCAAAACATAAATCTCTCCAAATCCTTGTAAAAAGCTCGGCAATGATTCGGGTTTAGTTTTGAATTGTGCTACAATGGTTGTATCAGTAACATCACGGTAACTTCCCGGTTGATTTACCTCATGCGAAGACAATCCAGTCCCCGCTTTTGGCGAATACGGCTGAATGGTGTAGCCTTTGTACATCAAATCCTTGTTGTAGATTTGTTTCAACAACCACCAAACGGTTTCCATATATTTGGGTTTGTACGTCACATACGGATCTTCCATATCTACCCAATACCCCATTTTTTCTGTTAGGTCATTCCAAACATCCGTATAGCGCATCACGGTGCGTTTGCACGCCTCGTTGTATTCTTCTACTGTGATGGTTTTACCGATGTCTTCTTTAGTAATTCCGAGTTCTTTTTCAGTACCCAATTCGACAGGCAAACCATGGGTATCCCATCCAGCTTTACGCTTTACTTGGAACCCTTTTTGAGTTTTATAGCGACAAAAAATATCTTTAATAGCACGTGCCATCACGTGGTGAATTCCTGGCAAACCATTTGCCGAAGGCGGCCCTTCAAAAAATACGTAGGGTGGATTCCCCTCGCGGGTAGTTACCGTTTTCTCAAATATCGTTTCTTTCTTCCAAAAATCCAGCACTTCTTCTGCCGATTTTGGCAAGTCAAGTCCTTTGTATTCAGTAAATTTTGTGCTCATGGTATGCTTTTCTAAATCGAGTTGCGAAAGTAATGATTTATAGGCAAAAGGCAAAAGGCAATAGCTAAAAGTTATTGATACTGTTTAATGTGTGATTTTCAAAGGGAATTAAAATACAGATTTCGGATATTATCAAAGAGATATACTACATCTGAGAAATTTGTGCCAATTCGTGAAATTCGTGTTTTTTTAAGCAAAAACTTCTTTTAAAACTTCTAACGATTTAGGTTTTCGGAAGCCGTCCAAATGATAACTGTAGTAATCCATTAGGACTTTCAAGAGGATTTGTCTTTCAATCACATGGAAGATTTTTTGATCCGAATCCCATTTTAAATCAATCAGTTTTTTGAACAAAAGGGTTTCGTGTTCGGTGAGTGAACTTACTGCATGAAATGGAGAAAAAACACCTTCAACCAATTCGAAAAAAGCTTGATCTCTGTCAGTTACATCGGGATAAAAACCAAAATGCTTAGTCATTTCAAGCAATAAAATCAAATGGAAATTAGCCGTTTCATTATGATTGTCGAGCCATTGCAAAGCAGCTTCTAAAAAGCCAAAGAGCGGTTCGTTTTTTTCTTCTTCGTGAATGGAATGGTGCAAAATCTCTGACAAGAACAACACAATGGTACTTTTAATAATGTCAGTATGTATCGAATGAAAAGGCGTGGCAATTTTAATTTCTTTGAAGTTTTCCAAGGTCCCTTTATTCTTATGCACCGCTTCAATTTCTAAAATATTCAACGGCTGGAAATACGCAATTTTCTGATTCGATTTTCGAGCCGAAAAAGCATCTCGAACAAAATAGGATTTCAAACCGTGCGTTAACGTAAAACATTTTACAATCAGGCTTTTTTCCTGAAATTTTAATGCCGAAATAACAATCGCTTTGGTTTTGACTTGCATGTATTGAATATTGATTCACAAATATAGTATACTCTACCGCACAAAATAAAAAAAACCTTCTCTCGAAAATCGAAAGAAGGTTTTAAGTATTTGAATTAATAGTCTTATACCACCCCTTGTGCAAGCATGGCGTCAGCCACTTTTACAAATCCAGCGATATTAGCTCCTTTTACATAGTTAACATACCCATCTTCTTCTGCACCATATTTTTTACATTGATTGTGGATACCCACCATAATGTCTTTTAATCGTTCATCTACTTCCTCGCTCGTCCAGTTCAAACGAATCGAGTTTTGTGTCATCTCTAAACCAGAAGCAGCAACTCCACCCGCATTAGCAGCTTTACCTGGCGCAAATAATACTTTAGCATCTAAAAATTGTTTAATTGCATCTAAGGTACAAGGCATATTGGCTGCTTCTGTAACGCAAATTACTCCATTAGCAATCAATTTTTTAGCATCTTCTTCGTTCAATTCATTTTGAGTTGCACACGGAATAGCTATATCTACTTTTGCTTCCCAAGGACTTTTGCCTTTGTGGAAAATGGCGTTAGGATATTTCTCTAAATACGCTTCGGCTTTATTATCACCGCGCGCTCTCAACTCTAACATAAAGTCGATTTTTTCACCTGAAATTCCGTCTTGATCATAAATATATCCGTCAGGACCTGAAAGGGTAACTACTTTCCCGCCTAGTTCGTTTACTTTTAAAGCAACTCCCCAAGCTACATTTCCAAAACCTGAAATAGCAACCGTTTTTCCTTTAATCTCATGACCAATAGAACGCAACATTTGCTCTGTAAAATAAACTACACCGTATCCTGTTGCTTCTGGGCGAATTAACGAACCGCCGTAAGCCAATCCTTTTCCGGTCAATACTCCTGTAAATTCATTTTTAATGCGTTTGTATTGTCCGAATAAGTAACCAATTTCTCTTGCTCCAACTCCAATATCTCCCGCAGGAACATCTAAATCGGGTCCAATATGACGACACAATTCGGTCATAAATGATTGACAGAAACGCATGATTTCACCATCGGATTTTCCTTCTGGATCAAAATCAGAGCCTCCTTTTCCACCACCCATTGGTAGTGTAGTCAAACTATTTTTGAATACTTGTTCGAAAGCCAAGAATTTCAATACCGATAAATTCACAGTATGATGAAAACGGATTCCGCCTTTATACGGTCCAATAGCCGAGTTCATTTGAATTCTAAATCCACGATTTACGATAATTTCTCCATTATCTGCTACCCATGGCACTCTAAAAATAATAGAACGCTCTGGCTCAGCAATTCGAAGTAATATGTTTTTTCCGTCGTATTTTTTTCGTTCTGAGATGAACGGAATTACAGTTTCAGCAAACTCTCTAACCGCTTGAATGAATTCTGGCTCGTTGGGATTTTTGGCTTCTACCAAAGCCATAAATTGATTTATTTTTTCTTCCATGTTAAGAACTATATTTAGGTCAATACAGATTGATATTTTTACACAATTCAATTTTAAGAAATCGATTTCGTAACTACAAACAAAGATAGATGTAATTGATTAATAAACTCGCTTGAATAATGTACTTTTTTTGACGATTTATCGTTTTAATAAGCCAATTTGAAGAAATATACATTTACAACGCTAATTTTTACGAAACCGATATAGTTTTCGCAATTATTATTGCAAAATGTTTAATTATTAAAAGCTAAAGAATCTTCTTCATACTCATCATGATTCCGAGGTGAAGTCCTTCGTGAAAATTATTGTATGCCATAGCGTGTTTTACATTTTTCAATATAAATCCACTAGAAGTTGGGTATTCTGTAAATTGAGTGAAGACACCGCTTCCGTAATCCGCTTGTGTTTGGTCAACCAGATCAAATATAAGTGCTTTGATTTGATCTACTTCTTCTTGAGTAGCAGCTTGTTCTGGTTTTGATCCTTTTTTGTATTTGTCAACTAATTCATCAGAAATTAACATAGGTAATCCCGAAAGTTTATAAACTAATAACTGCTGTGTTACCACAACATGGGCAATGTTCCAAAATAAGGTATTGCTAAATCCGGTTGGAATTGTATTGAGCTGTTCCAAGCTAAAGTCCTCTAAGAAAGGAGCGATTAATGTTCGGCTAGTTCTATTCAATTCGAATGTTTGTTCCATTGGGTTTTGATTTGAAATTTTTGCTAAAAATAATCATTTTAAGTATCAAATGAATTTTCTTTGCAAAAAAGTAATCTCGTTTCAATATGAACAAAATATACTACCTCGCTTCGTGCGATACCTGCCGAAAAATAATTAAAGCCTTGCCACAAGGACATAATTTAGTTTTTCACGACATCAAACAAGATCCTATTACCGAAGAGCAATTGGATGAGATGTATCAACTTTCAGGTAGTTACGAGGCCCTTTTTAGTAAAAAAGCACAATTGTACAAATCTTTAGGGTTAAAAGACAAAGCCTTAACCGAAGCTGATTTCAAAAAATACATCTTGGAACACTATACTTTTTTGAGTCGTCCCGTTTTTATTATTGACGGTTCCATTTATATTGGCAACAGCCAACAAAGCATGCTTCAAGTTCACAAAGCATTAAGCTAATGTCCAAACGAAATCTAGCTTTACTAGCCGCTACTTTAGTTTCCATTATTTATGGAATGACCTTTACGATTGCTAAAGATGTGATGCCGCGCTATTTAGATGCTTACGGATTTATTGTATTGCGAGTTGGTGGAGCTACTATCCTTTTTTGGTTGGTTTGGGTTCTCATGAAGTTAAATGGTAAAGTGCCTTCTGAAAAAATTAGCCGTTCCGACTATTCAAGGATAATTGCAGCCGCTTTCTTCGGAATTGCATTAAATATGCTTTGTTTTTTTAAAGGACTAAGCCTGACTTCTCCTATTAGTGCTGCCGTAATTATGGTGTCTACTCCGATGATTGTATTGGTACTTTCGGCGATTATTTTGAAAGAACGGATGCGAAAACGAATGATTATAGGACTAGTCCTAGGATTGATTGGAACTACATTCCTGATTCTATATGGCAAATCTGTTGGAAGCGCTACCAATGCAGGCTTAGGAAATTTATTAGTCTTGATCAATGCCATTTCGTATGGCTTTTACCTCATCATTGTCAAAAAATTAATGCACACCTACAATGCTTTTACTTTTGTAAAATGGATTTATTTAGTAGGCTTTTTTATGGTGCTTCCTTTTGGCTGGGACGTTTTTGAGGCTGTAAATTGGACTGAAGTACCCAATAGCATTCACTGGAAAATTGGCTTTGTGATTTTCTTTTCCACCTTTATCAACTACCTATTGAATTTACTTTCAATGAAAGAATTGAGTCCCAATACAGTAGCTGTTTTTATCTATTTACAACCGCTATTTGCCACCATTTTCGCCATCGGACTAGGGAAAGACGAGTTAAACGGCGTTAAAATAATTTCGGCAATTCTAATTTTTGGCGGGGTTTATCTGGTTACGCAAAAGAAATCCTAAATTTTCAATACATTTGTAGCTATTACACAATTCATATATGATACAATCAATGACTGGTTTTGGTAAAGCCACTTTGCAATTACCAACCAAAAAAATCACGGTAGAAGTAAAATC
>JACCDZ010154301.1_pt1 | contig 12585 bp, 14 predicted proteins | sample 7449551 | NCBI WGS metagenome assembly JACCDZ01 (sample SAMN15323452, study PRJNA562643) | freshwater metagenome | isolation source: river surface water | place: USA:Blue River Watershed | collected 2017-08-18
CGCTGCACCTGCCGGAAATCCGCCTGATCGAGATCGACGGCGTCGACCTGCAACCCTGTGGCGGCACCCACGTCGCCCGCACCGGCGAAATCGGCCGCGTGCTGGTGAAGAAGATCGAGAGCAAGGGCGCGCGCAACAAGCGGGTGGTGATCGCCCTCGCCGACTAGGCGCACCGGAAAAACAAACCCGCGCAAACGGCTTGCGCGGGTGGGGGCGGAACCGCGGGGCTTAGAGAGCGTGTTCACGATCTCGCGAGCTAGAGAGAGACAAGGCGAAAACGGATGAGGAAGCGGAGTTGACATGGGGTCAATGAGCATTCCGAAGCCGTTTTCAACGCAGGATCGCCGAAGCGCAGCAGATCGTGAACAGGCTCTTAGCGCTCCTGGTTCACCTTGTAGCGCGGCGGCAGCAACAACGCCGGCACTTCACGCTGTCGCTGTGGCAGGACGCGGCCGCCGATCGCGCCGACACGCGCCACTTTCAGGCCTTCCTGCGGATCGCGCTGCTCGCGGCTGCGGGTGGCCGCATCGCGCAGGTCACGCGGTGCGCGCGGCGCACGTTCAGTACGCTCCGGACGTTCGCTGCGTTCCGGGCGTTCGCTACGCTCGGGACGCTCACTGCGTTCCGGCCGTTCGCTGCGTTCTGCCCGCTCGGCGCGCGGCTCGCGCGCTGGTCGTGCATCGCTGCGCTCGCGGCCGGCATTGCGGCTGCCGAAGCCACTGTCGGCGGCGGACGACTCGCGGCGCTCGAAACCGCTGACGGTCTGCGGCGGCAGCGTCTGCCGGGTCAGTTTCTCGATGGCTTCGTGCTGCTTCACCTCGTCCGGCGACATCAGCGAAATCGCCACCCCGGAGGCGCCGGCACGACCGGTACGGCCGATGCGGTGCACGTAGTCTTCCGGCGAGTTCGGCATTTCGTAGTTGACCACGAAGGGCAGCTCGGAAATATCGAGACCGCGCGCCGCCACGTCGGTGGCCACCAGCACCTTCACCTCGCCGCTCTTGAAGCTGTTCAGCGTTTCCAGACGCGCGCTCTGCGCCTTGTCGCCGTGGATCGCCTCGGCGGCGTGGCCGTCGCGCTTCAGGTCGCGCGACAGCTGGTCGGCGGAAATCTTGGTCTTGCAGAACACGATCACCTGGCTCATCTCGTGTTCGCGGATCAGGTGCGACAGCAGCGCGCGCTTGCGGCCGCTGTCGACGGCATACACCAGCTGCTCGACCTGGGCATTGGTGGAGTTCTGGCGCGCCACCTCCACCGTTTGCGGGTCGTGCATGAAGTCTGTGGCCAACCTTTTGATCTCCGGCGCGAAGGTGGCGGAGAACAGCAGCGTCTGGCGCTGCTTGGGCAGCAGGGACATGATCTTGCGGATGTCCTGGATGAAGCCCATGTCAAGCATGCGGTCGGCCTCGTCCAGCACCAGCACGTCGACCTTGTTCAGCTGGATGGTTTTCTGCTGGATGTGGTCGAGCAGGCGGCCCGGGGTGGCGATCACGATCTCGACACCGCGACGCAGTTCCGCTGTCTGCGGATCCATGTTCATGCCACCGTAGACGGTGGTGCTGCGCAGCGGCAAGTATTTGGTATAGGCCTTGGCGTTGACGCCGATCTGGTCGGCCAGTTCGCGCGTCGGCGACAGGATCAGCGCGCGTACCGGGTGCATCGCCGGCGACACGCTGGGATTGGCGAATTTCTTCAGGCGCTCCAGGATAGGCAGCAGGAAGGCCGCCGTCTTGCCGGTACCCGTCTGCGCCGCGGCCAACAGGTCACGGCCGGACAGTACCAGCGGAATCGCCTTGGCCTGGATCGGGGTGGCTTCGCTGTACCCCAGTTCATCTACGGCCCGCAGGATTTCGGGCGATAGACCCAGTTCGGCAAAAGACATGTCGGGAACTCCATCAGGGCTGGCGCCGCTACTGCGCCCCGGCCCCGTTCAATAATCAATTAAAAAGCGAAGCGCCGCCAACACTGGCGGCGCAGCAACAGGCTTAGTTCAGCCAAAGAATGAGATCACGCTGATCAGCAATACCACGAACAGCCACAGCAGCACGGTACGCCATACCAGGCCGACGGCGCTCTTCAGGTAGTTGGGGTCGGCATCGTCGCCGACACCCAGTTCCGGGCGGTATTTCACGGTATAGTCCTGGCGCAGCGGGTCGCCGAGCTTGACGCCCAGTGCGCCGGCTGCCGAGGCCAGCAGGATGCCGGTCGCGTAGTTGCCCCAGGTCTTGGCCTGCGAGCGCCAGCAGTAAACCGCATCCTCGAAGTCGCCCATCACCGCAAAGCTGGCCGCGGTCAGGCGCACCGGAATCCAGTCCAGCCATTCGCCGGCACGGCGCGAGAAACGGCCGAACAGCTCGTCGTCGCGGGCACCCCACTTCTGCGCCAGCATCTGCGTGGCCCGGTACAGCACGGCACCAGCCGGGCCAGGCAACAGCACGAACCAGAACATGGTACCGAACACGTGGCGGTAGCTGTCCAGCACGCCCTGCTCGATCGCCAGTCGCGAGACTTCCTCGATCGACAGCTCGGACGTCGGCTGGTTGGTCCAGCGCGCTAGCTCCTTGCGTGCGTCAAAATCCCGTCCCTCGCCCAGCGCCAGCGCGATTTCGGAGAACGAACCCGAGAAATGGCGGAAGCCCATGGTCAGGTACAACACCAGGATGTTCCACAGCAGGGCCAGCAGCGGGCTGGCCTGGTACAGCGCGTAGTACACCGCCATCACCACCGCCACTACCGGCAATACCGCCGCCACCCAGGCCAGTACGCCGTGCCGGTTGTAACCGGCATTGAGCGTGCGTTCCAGATGGTTGGCGTAACGGGTGAACACGCGCCATACCCGGTTGCGGTTACCCAGGGGGCGCAATTGTTCCAGTGCCAGTGCAACGATAAGGGAGATCAGGGTCATGAATTAACGCAGACGCAGGAGATGAACTCGCGAGGGAAGATAACACAAAAACAACAAACGCTGTCAGGCAGAGCCCAGACGGCGCGATGCGGCCTGCGTGGCCGCGAAGTTGCCGTCGCGACCGTAACCGTCGATGGCCTTGGCTTCCTCGCGTAGCGCAGTCAAGGTTTCGGTGGCAAAAGTCATGCGCTCGGCCGCCATCGCGGCATTGCTGTCGTTCAGCGCCTGCACCTTGGCCAGCTCGTGCTCCAGCGCCATCCAGGCCTGCTGCAGCGCCGGCTCGGCGGCAGACAGCCACGAGAGGAAGGCTGTCTTGCCGTCCAGCTGGTGCGTGGCCAGCAGCGCCAGGCGCTGCGCCTTGCTGTCCTGCAGCAGCTGCAGTTGCTGCTGCTTGCTGACGGCACAGGCATCCAGTTTGAGCGCGTCAAAACGCACGATCGCGCGCTGCTCTTCTTCCAGCAGCGACAATAGCTCGTGCAGTGCCGCCGTTTCCTGCTGGCACTGCTGCAAGAACAGTTCGTTTGGCATCATCCGCTATCAGCCGGCCAGCAACTCGCGCGTGCTGGCGATCAGGCTGTCGGCAATGGCTTCCGGATTGATCTTGAATTCGCCGGCGGCAATGGCGGCCTTGATGGCGGCAACCTTGTCCGCATCGAAAGCCTCGGACGTCTGCGCCGCCTTGGCGAGGCCCTGCGAGCTGATCGCCACGCTTTCGCTGCGCGACGCGGCACCCGACGCCTTGGTGGCAACGTCTTCCTTCTTGGCAGCACGCACCGGCGCGCTGTAGGCCGCCGCTACCTTGCCCGAATTGTCGATTTTCATATGTCACCTACCCGACAAAAAGTTTTGTAATCTGAAGTCATTATCGCCTGAAAATCCAGAAACTTGACTATTTTTTCAGGGCGCCGCAATCAGCACGCTCAGATCCTCCTGTACCACGCCCGAGATCACCTTGCCGGACGGCACCCGCACATTCAGCCGTTCGCCGACAGCGGCATTGCCCAGCGCCACCGCGTCGCTGCCGATGGCGAAGCCGTTGCCCTGCACCAGCACGCGCACCGGCTGGTTGGTCTTGATCACCTGCGGCAGGCGCAGCTGGCTTTCGCGCAACAGGCTGCCGGCCGGCAGGGTGCTGCGCAGCGCCTTGCCCACCAGCAGCGCCGGATCGCGCACCGCCTGCAACGCCAGCGCGCGGTTGCTGACCGGTGCCAGCTTGATGTCAGCCTCCTGCAGCACCTCTCCGGCGCGTATCTGCCGCGTGGTGACGTAGCCGACGCTGAGCTGGCTGGCCGTCACCGGCAGCAGGATGCGCCAGCCCTGCCCGGCACAGGCCAGCTCCAGCGCCGTGAACGGCGGTTTCTGGCCAGCCGGCCAGGCGGCCACAGGCGGCTGCGCACAGGCCGGCAGGCGCAGGCGCGGATCGGCCTTGCCGGCCTGGTAGCGGAAGCCGTCGCTACCGGCGTCCGCCTCGGCAAATGCCTTTGCCACCTGTTCCAGCTGGCGCAGGTCCTGAACCCCGGCAGAGAAGGCGAACTGGCTGAGCAGCAACAGGCCGTACAACAATGGATTTCGCATCATCCGCCCATTGTACCCGCCTCATCCTGCCTTGCAAAAACGGTTGCCGACTGACACGGCCACAGCCTGATGCCGGACAGCGGACAACAAAAAGCCCCTGCCATCCGGCAGGGGCTGGAAACAGCAAAGGCGGACCGACTCAGGCCAGCGCCTGCTCGATGTAGGCCTTCACCGCGGCGGCATCGGCATCGAATACCGTCACGCGCTGCGGCAGCTCTTCCAGGCCATCGAAGCCGTCCGGACGCGGCGCGTCGCGGTTCAGCGCCTCGCGGATGGTGTCGGCGAACTTGGCCGGCAGAGCCGTTTCCAGGCAGACGATGGTTTCGCCAGGCAGGCGCACTTCGCGCGCCACCTTGATGCCGTCGGCGGTGTGGGTGTCCACCACCACGCCGTCCTCAGCGTCCACCGCGCGGATGGTGACCAGACGGTCGGCGTGAGTGCTCTTGCCGGACACGAAGCCGAAGCGCTCGCGCACCGCGCCAAGGTTGGCCGCAAGGTCGAAGCCCTTGCCGCTGTCGACCTCGGCCCACAGCGCCTTGACCTTGTCGCCGTCACGGCCGACCAGGTCGAAGATGAAGCGCTCGAAGTTGGACGCCTTGGAGATGTCCATCGACGGGCTGGAGGTCACCCAGGTGTTGGCGGTGCCGCGTGGCGCGTACTTGCCGCTCTTGAAGAACTCGTCCAGCACGTCGTTCTCGTTGGTGGCCACGATCAGGCGCTGCACCGGCAGCCCCATCTGGCGCGCGATGTGACCGGCGCAGACGTTGCCGAAGTTGCCAGACGGCACGCAGAAGCTGACCTGTTCGTCATTGCTTTGCGTCGCGTTGAAGTAGCCCTTGAAGTAGTACACCACCTGCGCCACGATACGCGCCCAGTTGATGGAGTTGACGGTGCCGACCTTGTACTTGGCCTTGAAGGCGTGATCGTTCTGCACCGCCTTCACGATGTCCTGGCAATCGTCGAACATGCCGCGGATGGCGATGTTGTGGATGTTGGCGTCCTGCAGGCTGTACATCTGCGCACGCTGGAACGTACTCATCAGACCGTCCGGGCTCATCATGAACACGTTGATGTTCTGTTTGCCGCGCATCGCGTACTCGGCGGCAGAGCCGGTATCGCCGGAGGTGGCGCCGACGATGTTGAGCTGCTCGCCCTTTTTCGCCAGCACGTACTCGAACAGGTTGCCGAGAAACTGCATCGCCATGTCCTTGAACGCCAGCGTCGGGCCGTTGGACAGTTCCAGGATCACCAGACCGTCGTGCAGGCGCTTCACCGGGGTGATGGCTTCACTGCCGTAGACCTTGGCGGTGTAGGTGCGGTCGAGGATGTCCTTGAGGTCGGCTGCCGGAATGTCGGTGGCGAACAGGCTGACGATCTCGAAGGCGAGATCGGCGTAGGACAGGCCGCGCCAGGCGTCCAGCTGCGCGCGCGTGATCTGCGGGTAGCTTTCCGGCAGCGCCAGGCCGCCGTCCGGGGCCAGACCCATCAGGATGGTGTCGGAGAATTCAAGCGGCGCCATGCCGCCACGGGTGCTGATGTATCGCATGTTGTTCATTTAACCAGTTGATCCAGACATTGCAGTCCGACATTGAGCAGGCGCCGTTTCCAGACCGGATCCTGCGCCACGCCCTTGCCCTTGCTGACTGCATCCATCAATTCGTCGTCGCTGAGGCTGCCGACGATGCGCTCGCCGGCGCAGCCGCAGTAGGCGTTGGCCGCAGCGGGGCTGCTGAGCAGGCTTTTCAGCAGCGGCTCCTGCCCGGCCTTGGCCAGACAGGCGGAGGTCAGCAGCTGTATCACCGGCTGGCGCGGGATCGCGCCAGTGCTGCCACTGGCGACGTTGCCGGCGCAAGCCAGCGCCGGCAGCAACAACAGCAGCCAGCCACACTTCTTAGCCATTCAGCTCTTCCATGCGCAGGCGCACCACCTTGCCGGCGACGCTATCCAGCGCCTCGATGGCGGCGATCGCCTTGTTGGCGGACTTCTCCACCACGCGATGGGTCAGGATCACGATCTCGGCGGAACCGTCGGTGGCGGAGCCCTTCTGGATCAGCGCCTCGATCGAGATGTTGTTCTCCGCCAGCAGACGGGTGATGTCGGCCATCACCCCGGCTCGGTCGGCGGCCTGGATGCGCAGGTAGTAGCTGCTGACCACTTCGCCCATCGGCAGGATAGGCAGGTTCTGCAGCCGGTCCGGCTGGAACGCGAGATGCGGCACGCGGTGTTCCGGATCGGAGGTCAACAGGCGTGCGACATCGACGATGTCGGCCACCACGGCAGAAGCGGTAGGCAGCGCACCGGCGCCCGGGCCGTTGAACAGCGCCTGGCCGATGGCGTCGCCACGCACCAGCACCGCGTTCATCACGCCGTTGACGTTGGCGATCAGCTGGTCTTCCGGAATCAGCGTCGGGTGCACGCGCAGCTCGACGCCCTTGTCGGTGCGGCGGGTCAGGCCCAAGAGCTTGACGCGGTAACCCAGTTCTTCCGCGTACTGGATGTCCTTGCCTTCCAGCTGGCTGATGCCTTCCAGATAGCAGTTGTCGAAGTTCATCGGGATGCCGAACGCGATGGCCGCCATGATGGTCAGCTTGTGACCGGCGTCGTGGCCTTCCACGTCGAAGGTCGGATCGGCTTCGGCGTAGCCCAGCGCCTGTGCCTCTTTCAGCACGTCGGCGAAGTCGGCGCCTTTTTCGCGCATTTCCGACAAGATGAAGTTGGAAGTGCCGTTGATGATGCCGGCCAGCCACTCGATGCGGTTGGCGGACAGGCCTTCACGCAGCGCCTTGATGATCGGGATGCCGCCGGCCACCGCGGCCTCGAACGCCACCATCACGCCCTTTTCCTGCGCGCGGGCGAAGATCTCGTTGCCGTGCATCGCCAGGAGTTTCTTGTTGGCGGTGACCACATGCTTGCCGTTGTCGATGGCCTTGAGCACCAGCTCCTTGGCGATGGTGTCGCCGCCGATCAGCTCGACCACGATATCGACTTCCGGATGGTTGACCACCTGGAAGGCGTCGTCGACCAGCGGCACGCCGTCGCCGACGACTTCGCGCGCGCGCGCCAGATCGCGGTTGGCTGCCATGAACAGGCGGATCTCGCGTCCGGCCCGGCGGCTGATTTCTTCCGCGTTGCGCTTCAATACGGTGGCGGTACCGCCACCGACTGTTCCCACTCCCATCAGACCAATGTTGATCGGTTTCATGCTGAACTCCAAAGTGTTATTGATTTGTCCCTGGCGCAAGGCGTCCAGTGCGGCCAACCTTGATTAGCCGTACTCGGCGTCCTGCCGCGCGCAAAAAGGGGAGCCCACGGCTCCCCTTTGCATCACGATCAGGCGGTACCGTGTTGTTTGCGGTAGTTTTCCAGAAAACGCGCGATACGGCCAATGGCTTCGATCAGGTCGTCGCTATTAGGCAGGAACACGACGCGGAAATGATCGGGGGCCACCCAGTTGAAACCGCTGCCCTGCACCAGCAGCACCCGCTCCTGCTGCAGCAGCTCGAGGATGAACTGCTGGTCGTCCTCGATCGGATAGATGGCCGGATCCAGGCGCGGGAACAGGTACAGCGCACCCTGCGGCTTGACGCAGCTCACGCCGGGAATGGCGGTCAGCATCTCCCAGGCCAGATCGCGCTGCCGCGCCAGGCGCCCGCCCGGCGCCACCAGGTCGTCGATGCTCTGGTAGCCGCCCAGCGCGGTCTGGATCGCGTACTGCGCCGGCACGTTGGCGCACAGGCGCATCGAGGCCAGCATGTTGAGGCCCTCGATGTAGTCCTTGGCGTGGCGCTTTTCGCCGGCAAGGATCATCCAGCCGGCGCGGTAGCCACAGGCGCGGTAGTTCTTCGACAGGCCGTTGAAGGTACACACCAAGAGGTCCGGCGCCAGCGAGGCGATGGAGGTGTGGGTGGCGCCGTCGTACAGCACCTTGTCGTAGATTTCATCGGCGTAGAGGATGAGGCCGAACTCGCGGGCGACCTCGACCAGCTGCTGCAGCACGTGGTCCGGGTACAGCGCACCGGTTGGGTTGTTGGGGTTGATCACAACCAGCGCCTTGGTGCGCGGCGTGATCTTGGCGCGGATGTCGGCGATGGACGGCATCCAGCCCTCGGCCTCGTCGCATAGGTAGTGCACCGGGCGGCCGCCGGCCAGGCTCACCGCCGCGGTCCACAGCGGATAGTCCGGCGCCGGCACCAGCACCTCGTCGCCGTTGTCGAGCAGCGCCTGCATCGCCATCACGATCAGCTCGGACACGCCGTTACCGATGTAGATGTCTTCCATGCCGACGTTGGGAATATGCTTTTGCTGCGCGTAGTGCATGATCGCCTTGCGCGCGGCGAACAGGCCCTTGGAATCACAATAGCCGGACGCATTCTGCAAGTTGGCGATCACGTCCTCGATGATCTCGTCCGGGGCGAAAAAGCCGAATGGCGCCGGATTGCCGATATTGAGCTTGATGATGCGGTGGCCTTCCTCTTCCATGCGCTTGGCGTGTTCGAGGACCGGGCCACGGATGTCGTAGCAGACGTTGGCAAGTTTTTGTGATTTCTGGATAGGCTGCATGGGCACTGTTACCACTGGCTGGGGGTGTCGGTTCACGATATGTCGCAAGCGCAATGCAGGGCATGCACCACTTGCGGGCAAGGTATAATCCTATCCCAATACGTGGTGCACTGCACCAGCTTCTCACGCCAGGATGACATCATGAAACTTCACGAAGCCAACACCGCCGGATCCAACCTGTTCACCGCCTCCGGCGCCGGTCATGTCGAGATCAACAAGGTGCGCCACGAGGGCAGCCTGATCGTCACCGCCGACAGCATCACGCCGTGGCGCCCGGCCCGTTTCGAGGATTTCGGCGAGGCCGATTTCGCCGTGGTGCTGGCGCTGCAGCCGGAGCTGGTGCTGCTGGGCACCGGCAGCAAGCTGCGCTTTCCGCACCCGAGGCTTTACGCGGCGCTGACCAATGCCGGCATCGGCGTCGAGGTGATGGACACCGCCGCGCTGTGCCGCACCTATAACATCCTGCTGGCCGAGGGCCGCGGCGTGGTCGCCGCGCTGCTGCAGGACTGATGCTGGCGCTGTTCGCCAAGTGCAGCCTCGGCGCGCTGGCGGTACTGCTGATCGCGCTGCTGTCGCAGTCGCGCGCCTTTTACATTGCCGGCCTGGTGCCGCTGTTTCCCACCTTCGCGCTGATCGCGCACTACATCGTCGCCAGCGAGCGCGATACGCAGGCCTTGCAGCGCACCGCGCTGTTCGGGCTGTGGTCGCTGCTGCCCTACGCGCTGTACCTGCTGACGGTGTACTGGCTCAGCACCCGTACCGCGCTGCTGCCGACCCTGCTGCTGGCCACCCTCGCCTGGCTACTGGCCGCCGCACTGCTGCTGTGGGGCTGGACGCGGCTGATGGCCTGAAACCCGCAAGGTTGGCCGCAGGCCAGCCTGCCAGCCCTTCTACCTAGGCGGCGCGTTCGCCGCCGAAGCTCTCGTAGGCCAGCAGCGCCTCCGCCGCCGTCATCAGCGACGGCCCGCCGCCCATGTACACCGCCACCTGCAGCATCTCCATGAACTCCGCGCGCGTGCAGCCCAGCTCCACCAGCGCCTTGCCGTGAAAGGCGAGGCAGCCCTGGCAGCGGCCGGCGATACCGATGGCCAGCGCGATCAGCTCCTTGGTCTTGTTGTCGAGCGCGCCGTCGCTGTGCGCGCTTTTGCTCATCTGCCCGAAGCCGCGCATGGTGTCCGGCATTTCCTTGCGGAATTCGGCCAGCTTGGCCGACAGCGCGGCGGTCAGTTCCTGGTAGTTGTGGCTCATGCTCATCCCCTTACGATTAAATAATTTACGTTATATATTTTTGTATATTTAAATCGCAAGGTCAAGCCTGCGGCCAACGTTGGCCGCAAAAAAACCGCCCGTGGGCGGCTTCTATATAGAGCGGGATAGAACGCGTTACAGCAAGTCGCGCAGCAGCAGTGCAGCGAGCAGCAGCGCGATCAGCTTCAGCAGGAAGTTCTGCGTTTTCTGCTCGCGCATCAGCTGGATATAGCCCTGCACCACCAGCTCCGTGCTCTTGCCGGACAGCGCCTCGTTCAGCTTGCGCGGGATGGCCGGCAGCGTGGTCGCCCACTCCGGCGCCTCGTGCTTCAGCGTGCGCAGCAGGCCGCGCCAGCCGATCTGCTCGTTCATCCACTTGGTGAGGAAGGGCTTGGCGGTGTCCCACAGGTCGAGATCGGGATCGAGCTGGCGGCCGAGGCCCTCGATGTTGAGCAGCGTCTTCTGCAGCAGTACCAGCTGCGGCTGGATCTCGACATTGAAACGGCGGCTGGTCTCGAACAGGCGCAACAGCACCAGGCCGAAGGAGATCTGCGACAGCGGCTTGTCGAAGATCGGCTCGCACACCGTGCGCACCGCCGCTTCCAGCTCCTCGGCGCGGGTTTCCTTGGGCACCCAGCCGGACTCGATGTGCGCGGTGGCGACGCGGTGGTAGTCGCGGTTGAAGAAGGCGAGGAAGTTCACCGCCAGGTAGTGCTTGTCGGACTCGGTGAGGCTGCCGACGATGCCGAAATCGAGCGCGATATAGCGGCCGTCGCCGGCGACGAAGATGTTGCCCGGGTGCATGTCGGCGTGGAAGAAGCCGTGGCGGAACACCTGGGTAAAGAAGATCTCGACGCCGAAGCGGCTGAGTTTTTTCAGGTCGACGCCGGCCTCGCGCAGGCGCTCGATCTGCCCCACCGGAATGCCGTCCATCCACTCCAGCGTCAGCACCTCGCGCGCCGAGTAGTCGTAGAACACCTCAGGCACCAGTAGCATGTCGGAGCCGGTGAAATTGCGGCGCAGCTGGCTGGCGTTGCCGGCCTCGTGCATCAGGTCCAGCTCGTCGTGCAGGTGACGGTCGAACTCGGCCACCACTTCCTGCGGTTTCAGGCGCTTGCCGTCCGGCAGGAAGCGCTCCACCAGCCGCGCCAGTGTCCGCATCAGCGCCAGGTCCTGCTCGATCACCGGCAGGATGCCCGGGCGTAGCACCTTCACCGCCACCGCGCGCCCCGGCTTGCCATCCGTTCCGTGTAGCCGCGCGCGGTGCACCTGCGCCACCGAGGCACTGGCCACCGGCACGTCGTCGAACTCGGCGTACACCTCCGCCACCGGCCGCCCCAGATTGCGGGCGATCACCTGGTGCGAGATGGCACCGTCGAAGGGCTGCACATTGTCCTGCAGGTGGGCCAGCGCGTCGGCGTACGCCTCCGGCAGCAGGTCGCGGCGGGTGGACAGCACCTGGCCGAACTTGACGAAGATCGGCCCCAGCGCCTCCAGCGCCAGCCGCACCCGCTGCGGCAACGGCGCCGACAGGTCGCGCGGCAGCGGCGTCAGCTGGCACAGGCGGTGGATGAAGCCGACGCGCGCGCGACCGGCAAAGAATTCGTCGAGACCGAAGCGGTAAAACGTGGCAACGATTTTGCTAAAACGGGCAATCCGCATGATGGGGGAAGTCAGTTCCGGTTGCTGGCTTGCGCCAGGGCTTCGAGATGGGCGAGGCGTTTTTCCAGGCGTTCGGCGTCGTCGCGCAGGGTGTCCACCGCACGCACGAACTGCTCGACGCTGTCCTTGCGCGCCAGCAGCGGGCTTTCCTCGCGCAGGTGTTCCAGCCAGTTTTCCAGCAGGCGGCCGCCGATCTCGCCCTTGATGCCGAACAGGCCGCGGGCAAAGCCCTGCAGCCGCTGCGCGGCGATGTCGCCGACCACGCGCGACAGGTCTTCGGTGGCGTCCCACTTCAGCTGGCGCACGATGCGGCCAACGTTGGCCGCAAGCTCGGTATCGCCTTCCAGCAGCACGTCGGCCAAGTCCGGCGCGCGGCCGGACAGTTGCGCCAGCGCCACGCCGTGCTTCAGGCGTAACACCGCCTCGGCCTCGCCCTCGCACACTGCCAGCCAGCCCTCCTCGGTGACCACGCCGTGCACGTCCAGCGGCGGCAGCACGATGCCGATGCGGCGCCCGGCGAATTGCGCGAGTTCGGCGCGCTGCGCCGGATGCTGGTTCAGCAGATGATTGAAAGCCGCCACACGGATACGCATCATTAATGTCCTTTGCCCGACAAACTCAACAAGATGGTGCCG